>JABAHS010018059.1_pt6 | contig 50794 bp, 53 predicted proteins | sample 7062111 | NCBI WGS metagenome assembly JABAHS01 (sample SAMN14534600, study PRJNA622989) | marine sediment metagenome | biome: marine biome [ENVO:00000428]; feature: marine pelagic biome [ENVO:01000023]; material: deep marine sediment [ENVO:00002113]; isolation source: pool of 4 deep marine... | reverse complement strand
CGCCGATGGAGTTGCGCCCGAACAGCGTGCCCTGGGGTCCGCGCAGGATCTCCACGCTCTCGAGATCAATGGCTTTCAGCATGGCGCCCGAGTTCACCCCGATGAAAACGCCGTCGACCACCACACCCACCGTGGGGTCGAAGTTCTTCTCCACGTCCGTGGTGCCGATGCCGCGAATCGAGATGGCCGCGGGGCTTCCCGGACCCTGCTGAATGTCGCTGACGATCAGGTTGGGCGATGCGTTCTGCAGCGTCTGCAGGTCGGCGTCAAAGCGGATCTTCAGATCCTCTGCGCTGAGCGCGCTCAGCGCCATCCCTACTTCCTGCAGGCTCTCCTCGCGCTTACGCGCGGTGACGACGATCTCCTCCAGGGCCAGCGAGTCGGACTCTGCCAGCGCCGGAACCGGCGCGCCGGCACCAATCCAGAGTAACGGCACGAGCAGTGCCATCCCCCGTGCCAAGTTCGGTATCCTCATTGCGATCTCCCCTAAACTTGTTATCAGTCTTTCTCTTTCGGCTTCGAACTCACTGCGCGGCGTTTGCTTTTGCACGTGANNACTCACTGCGCGGCGTTTGCTTTTGCACGTGACGCGCAAGCTTACGCCCGCAGAAATTCGATTCCCATGGCCCACTCGTATTGACGGGCCACAAAGCATTATAGACGTGTAAAACGGCTGCTCAAAACACGCCGGCCGCCTAACGCCGCAGGTGCCCGGGGAGGTCTCAGGCCGGCCGATGAACGGCCTACTCGAACAGCCGCCGCAGCCAGATCATGGCCCGGGCCACCGTGCCCATGAACGGCTGCTCCACGAGCTCGACCACCGTCCCGTCCGGGTCGTAAAAGAGGACGATGCTTCCCCACGAGTCCGGGCCCGAACAGCAGGGCGTGATCCCGGAGATGAACTCCACACCCTGGGCCTTGAGCGCAGCCACGTCGGCCTCGATGTCGTTGGTGAGCAACGCCATGCGATGAATGCCGAGGTGGCTGACCGGCGGCGGGTACGCGGACTCGGGGTCGAAGGGCGAAAGCCACTGGACCAGCTCGATCTCCGAGCCATCCACCTCGTGGCTGAGCACGGCCCCGTCGATCCTGTAGGGCGCATCGAACCCCATGGCCGCTGCCACATCAGCGGAGTCCGTCGGAGGCAGCTTGCGGGTGGCTACGTATCCGAACATCCGGTACCAGGCTTCGGAGCGTTCGAAGTCGCTCACGTTGACGTTCACCCGACCGAGACCGATGACGGGCTTGTCGGATGACCCGCCATCAGCGCCTTCCAGCTCGACCAGCTCATAGAACGTCCCGTCGGGATCGGTGAGAACGGCAAACCGGGTACCGTCCGAACGGGTGGCGGGCGGAGAGAGAAAGTTTACGCCGGCTCCCACGAGCTGGTCGTAGGCGGCCGCGATGTCGCCCGTGTGCATGAGAGCCCGCGCCATGCCCAGGTGATTGAGGCCCGGGTAAGGCGGCTCTTCGTTTCTCGGAATGGTGAACTCGATGAGATCGATGACGCCGCCCCAGAAACCATCGGGGCCCACCAGCTCGCCGTGGAGCAGGTAGCCGCCGGCCTCTTCTCCTTGGGAGCCGTCGTAGGCCGTTGGCGTCTCTATGCCCAGAGCGTGCGCCATCGCGAGGGTGTTGGTGTCAGGAAAACCGCTCACGGTTTCGAACCCGAGCTTGCCGTAGAAGGCACGGGCCTCGCTGAAGTCGCTCACGTTGGTGTTGAAGTGCACCCAGGAAATGACGTTCAGAGCGACTTCCGCACGCTGCTTGACGCGAACCGAGACCGCCGCCGCATCCTCGCCCTCGACCTTCACAGCGATCGCGTTCGCTTCGCCAAGCTCCACCGGAATCTCCAGGAGCGCCGGTTGTCGCACCGCCTGGCGGTCGAGCACGTCGACGCCGTTGAGCCGGATGCTCACCACGGGGTCGCCGGAGGTGGCGCTGACGATGACCCGCGCGGTGCCCGGGGCGCCAAAAAACGAATGTTTCCCATCGGCTTCGTGCCCCGGGTGATGCCCGTCGGTGGCCTCGAAGGTTTCCAGGTAGCGCGTGAAGTCGATCTCCACGGCGAACGCCAGGCCGGGTGCGGCCAGGCATGCGGCGAACATGGGCAAAACAAGCGTCCCAACGCGCCGGAGCGCTGCAATGCAGGGCACGTTTGGCCCCGGGCGCCGCGCCGATCCGGCGACGGCGCGGATCACGGTGCGACCAGCAGCTTGCCCATGTGACCACCGGTAAACAGCATGGTCAGCGCTTTGGGGAACTGATCGATGCCTTCGACGACGTGCTCCGGCATCTTCAGCTTTCCTTCGGCCATCCAGCGCGATATGTCGGCCTCCATCTCCGGAAAATCCGCCGCGAAGCGGTCGACCGTGAAGCCCAGCATGCTGGCGTTGCGCTCGGGAATTCTGAGATAAAGCCGCGGTCCCCGGACTTCTTCCATGTGGTTGTACTGAGAGATCGCGCCGCAGATCACCACTCGGGCACCCTGAGCAATCTGATCCAGCACGATGTCCAGGATCTCCCCGCCCACGTTGTCGAAGAAAACGTTCACTCCATCGGGCGCAAGCTCCTTGAGCTTCTCGGCGATGTCGTCGTTCTTGTAGTCGATCGCGGCATCGCAGCCGATCTCGTCGATGAGGTAGGCGACCTTGGCGGGTCCCCCGGCGATGCCGATGACTCTGGCGCCCGCGATCTTGGCCAGCTGACAGGCGATGGTCCCCACCGCACCCGCGGCGGCCGAAACCACCACGGTGTCGCCCTCGGCGACCTGACCGACCTTGAGCATTCCCGCATAGGCTGTGAGGCCCGTGGTCATTCCCAGCGCGCCAAGGTAGCTGCGCGGCGCCACATCGCCCTCAGGAAGCTTCCGGTACATGGCGCCCGGGGCAACCACGTGGGTCTGCGCTCCGATGGGGCCGAAGACGGCATCGCCCTGATTCAGATCGGGAACCCGGCTGTCCACTACCCGAGCGACGCCCAGAGCCATGACGGGCGTGTCGATGGCCACCGTGCCATGAAGGCCCTCCTGGGAATCCAGCATCGTTCTGATGAACGCATCGATGGAAAGGTGCTCCGTCGCCAGGAGCACCTGGCCCTCGCCGAGCTCCGACAGGTCCTCTTCGATGACCTTGAAATCCGACTCCTTGGGCTCGCCCTCCGGGCGTGACGCCAGTACAACTTTCTTGTTTTTCAACGTCGTCTCCTCGTTTCGTTGTTCTTTGCCGTGGGGCGGCTATTGCGCGTCGGCGATCCAGCTGCCATGAAATCCGGCAGGCACGCGCACCGGCAGGTGTACCCGCGCAACGGGATCTGCCGTCACGTTGCTGGCGTCGATGATCACCAGCTCGCTGCGGTTGTCCGCCGGGTCGTGGACGAAGCTCATGAGGTAGCCGTCGTCTTCCGAGGTCGCACCGTCCGCCGGGACGAAAACCGGCTCGCCCCCTGCCCGGCCGTCGGCCAGCTCATGGGCTTCGGACGTACCGGTGGCAAGATCGTACTTCCGGAACGCGACCGCGGCCGGAAGTCCGCCACCGAACTCCGCCGTGTAGCCGTAGCGATGCTTCTGGCCAACGAGCGCATCGGGCACGCGCGGAAAGTCTACCGACCGGTCGTCCAGCTGGGCTTCGCTCACGGTGCCCGCCGACTGATGGATGGTCCAGCGATGCAGCATGGGGGGCGCTTCCGGGGCGCCGATCTTCATGTGGTGCGCCATCCGGCAGACGTCGATGACGATGTCGTCGCCGTCCTCGTAGGCGTTCAGCGGGTGGTAGACGTAGCAGGGATCGATGTCGTACCACACCACGTCTGCGTTGGTGCCGTTACGGGGCATCACCCCCAGGCGCGCGCCGTACTCGTCGCTCCACGCCAGCGGAAGCCCGACCGAGGCGGCATTCTCGAAATTCCAGACCACGGGCAGATCCATGAAGATCACGTAGTTCCGCGTGACGTTGAAGTCGTGNNGCGCAGATCTTCGGGTGCGCCGTCATTCCCGTTTCCAACCGGCCGCCAAAGGTGTACGGACCCACCGTGTCGAGCTCAGGCGTCAGCTCGAAGGGCCAGTGACCTTCTTCCAGGGCGAGGATCTTGCCCGCATGACCGATGATGTGGGTGTTGGCGAGAGACTTCGAGCGCTCGTCCACCGCCTCACTGTGGTCACCGTCGCTCAGCAGCGGCGTGCGGACGTAGCGATTGCGGTACCAGTTTGCTCGGCCTTCGGCCAGCTCGACGCCGTGAATCATGCCGTTACCCAGAAACCAGTGGGGCGTCACGCCGGATTCCGGGTTGGCGCCGTTGCGCAGGTAGCGCCCCTTGAGTTCGGGTGGGATGCTCCCCGTGACCTCCAGTTTGGTCTCGGTCACCTCCTCAAAGGTCGGGGCGAAATTGCCCGAGAGCCAGAAGGGTGTTTCGTTGCTGACTGCTTCGCTCATTTTGTGTCTCCTCGTCTGTGTTTCGATGCTTCCGCCAGCGGCGGTCGGTCTTCAGCTCCGGTCGGGGCCAGCATGGCTTTCATGCAGCGGACCGCTTCCCGGATGTAATCTTCTCTGCGCTCGGGATCACCACCGTCCCGCCACGCCTTGTAGGCGGCGTCCACCAACGCAAATTGCAGCTGGGCCATGATCCTGGCGTCTCCGTCCCGGACGATGCCCTGGGACATGCCCTGTTCGAGATTCGTCTCGATGGCGGCCACGATGACCGCGCTCCGGCTGGCACCGCCCGGGTCGCCAAGCTCCGCGCTCATCTGCTCGAGGAGCCGATACAGCGTCGGATGGGCATCGGCAAAATCGAACGCCCCCCGGACCACGGCCTCTTCGCTCAGCTGAGCGGCGCTGGCAGGCATCGCAGCCTGCACGCCGGCGGCCACGAAGTCCTCGGCGATGCGCTCGAGCAACCCTCTCTTCGAACCGAAGTGGTGAAAGAGGATGCCCTCCGAAACTCCTGCCGCCCCGGCGATCTGCTGGGTCGAGGTATGGTCGAACCCCTGCTCCGCAAAGAGCTCCCGCGCAGCCGCCAGCAACCGCTCTCGCTTTTCCTCGGGAGCCCTGGTGTAGGTAACGGATTTCGTGTGCGCGTTCATTTGCTGAGCGGCACTTTACAAAGTGTCACTCAGCAAGTAAAGCCCCGCCGTCTGGGATGCGGCGGCTCAGCCGTTTTTCCCGACGAGGCTGGGCGAGCGAGCCGCTCCCAGGCGCCGCCTGACCAGATCGATGTCGCGGCGAAGCTGGTAAAGATCGTCGGCGTAACCCTTCGGGACGGCCTCGATGGTGGAATCCACGTCCAGCCGGTCGAGCTGCTCCAGCCGCTCCGCTACGTCCGCATCGTCGGCGACGGGCGTTCGCAGCGGATCCAGGGCGTGCAGCTTCGTGTAGATGCGCAGCAGCCGGCGGCGGATCTGCCACCGGTAAGCGGGGGGCACGAGCCGCGCCAATGGAAGGCTCAAACCGATCAACGGGACGAGCATGATCCAGAGACGGTCGACGAGCGTCGCTGCCCAGAAGGGCAGGTAGCGCATCAGAAACGGCGCGCCGTGCTGATAGTGCCGTTCTGCCTCCTCGCTGAGAGGCAGGTCGACGAAGCGCGAGGTGGGGAACGTTCCCGCATCGGCAAGAATGCTGTGACCCCCATGTATCTCGGCCGCCGCGATCAGCAACAGGTCCGTGAGGGCGGGATGGAAGTCGTCCCGCGCTGCCAGCATGGCACCCACGGCGACGGTCTCGGTGTCCTGCTCCGGCAGGTCGGCTTCCAGATCCAGGACGCCCCCGGGCAGCATGATCGAGGAGAGGAAAGCGTAACGCCGCGTGTAAGCCTCGGCCCGATCCATGTCGTGAAGTCGAACACCCGGTACCCGGAGCAGCTCGCGAACCGTTCCCGACTGCGGCGCGCCGATCAGAAAGGCCGCGTCGATCTCGCCCCCGGCAAGGGCCTCGACAAGCCCGGCCGAGGACACGCCGACAAGTTCCGCGTTCGAGCCGTCCACCCCGTTGGCCTCGAGCAGCTGCATCGCCACGGCCCGGGTACCGCTGCCTTCCACGCCGACGGCCACCCGCCGGCCCTCCAGATCACCCAGATCGTCGAGCACCAGGCCAGGCCCCAGGAACACCCAGAGAGGTTCCAGATAGAGGCTGCCCATGGTGACGACGTTCTCGGCCCGCGCAGACGACGCGATACCACCCTGCACGAAGGCGAGATCCACGCCTTCGTCCCCTGCCAGGAGTTCAAGGTTGTCGACCGAGCCACCCGTGGCGCGCAGCTCCACGACCACACCGTCCCGCGCCAGAACCTCGGCGAAGCGCTCGCCGAAGTAATAGTAGGCCCCCGATGGTTCCCCCGTGGCCAGGACGACCCGCTTTGGCGGCGGCGGCCCGACGAACTGATAGGCGACGATGAGACCGGCCAGGAGCAGCGCGAGCGCGAGCCCCCACGTTCCCGCTATGTCTGCCGCCCTGGACCAGAATTTGGCTGCGCTTTGGTTGGACATGCTGGAGCGATCAACGCTTCTTCTTCAGGCGTTCGTGACCGCGCGAGTCCTCGTCCGCCCGCTGGAACTCCACTCCGAGAACCTTCAGCGTCTCGTCGGCCTCTCCAGCGTCAATCGCAGGCTCGCCCTCTCCTGCCGACGGTGAAGCGTTCGCGTCAGCGGTGCTCACCACCCGCCTGGGCGTTTCCGAGATCATCCCGCCGCAGAATCCCTCCAGCACTTCCCGGGCACGCGCCTGCTGTTCGGTGGAGAGCGCGCCGACCGCTTCCGATTGAAGGCGCGCGAGCACCTCTTCCACATCGCAGACCTGAGCTTTGGCGGGTACGACACCGAGAGCGAGCCAGCACACGGCCGCGAGGGCTGCGGTTTGAAACGGACTGATCATGGCGGCATTATGCACCAGCGCGCCGCAGACGTGCTGCTGCGCAAGCGCGCCACACCGCGACTTCATTTTTCGCCCACAGTCACCACGACGGGCACGTCAACGCTCGAGGAACAGCCATGTACGATCACCTGATCAGGAACGCCACCATCGTCGACGGCCTGGGCGGAGAGCCCTACACGGGCGACGTCGCCATCAAGGACGGGGTGATCGCCGAGGTGGGCGAAGTTTCCGGAAAGGCCCGGGAGACGCTCAACGCCGATGGCGCCCACGTCACTCCCGGGTGGGTCGACGTGCATACCCACTACGACGGCCAGGTCAGCTGGGACGACACCATCGAGCCGTCCTTCAGCCACGGCGTCACGACCATCGTCATGGGCAACTGCGGCGTCGGCTTCGCGCCGTGCCGCCCCGGCGACGAGCAGCGCCTCATCGAGCTCATGGAGGGGGTCGAGGACATTCCCGGGACCGCCCTTTACGAGGGCATCGAGTGGGGCAACTGGGAGTCGTTCCCGGAGTACATCGAGTACCTCTCGACCAAGCGGTACACCATGGACGTCGGCACCCAGATCCCGCACAGCGCTCTGCGCAACTACGTCATGGGCGAGCGGGCGCTCACCCACGAGGACGCCAGCGCAGATGACCTCGCCACCATGTGCCGGCTGGTGCAGGAAGCTCTAGGGGCCGGCGCGCTGGGGTTCTCGACGTCGAGGACCATTGGGCACCGGTCGGTCGACGGCGAGCCCATCCCGGGAACCTTCGCCGAGAAAGCTGAGCTGATGGCGATCGCCCGCGCCATGAGGGAAGCCGGGCGAGGCGTCTTTCAGGCCGTGCCGGCCGGCGTGGTCGGCGACATCGCGGGGCCAGAGCGATGGACGACGGAGCAGGAAGTGGAGCTCTTCGCCGAGATCGCCCGGGAAAGTGGCCGGCAGTGCACGTTCACCCTGGTTCAGAACGGCAACCGCCCGGAGCAGTGGCGCAACTGTCTTAACATCGTCGAGCGGGCGAACGCCGAGGGCATCCAGCTCACGCCGCAGATCGCCACGCGGCCCATCGGCATCGTGACGAGCCTGGATTCCTATCACATGTTCATGCGCCGCGAGACCTATCTGAAAGTTGCGGACCTGCCGCTCCGGGAGCGGCTCGTCGAGCTCAGAAAGCCCGAGGTCAGGGCCGCCGTACTGGCCGACAAGGACATTGCGCCGGATCAGCCGGGGGTCATGGCCAACGTCTTCGCACTGATGCAGATGGCAGCACCCGCCATGTTCCCCATTGAGATCCCCATCGACTACGAGCCGGAGGCCTCCGGCAACATGGGCGCCCGCGCCGCCGCTGCCGGCATGGACATCCAAGCCTTCATGTACGATTTTCTCACCGCTGGAGAGGGCGATCAGTTCGCCATCCTGCTCGGCGCCAACTTCGCCGACGGCACCTTCAGCGTGATCGAGGAGATGATTCCTCACCCCAACACGACCATCGGGCTGTCCGATGCGGGCGCCCACGTGAACCTCATCTTCGACGCCGTCGGGCCTACCTACCAGCTCACCCATTGGGTGCGCGACCGCAGCCGAGGCAGGCGGTTTCCCATCGAGCTGATCGTGCACAAGCAGACTTACAGCAACGCCAGGCTGTTCGGGCTGAGCGATCGCGGCAGCATCGAGGTCGGCAAGCGCGCCGACATCAACGTGATCGATCTCGATCGATTGGGGCTCGGCAAGCTGCACGTGCACCGGGATCTGCCTGCCGGCGGCAGCCGCATCCTGCAGCCCGCCCGCGGATACGTCGGCACGTTCGTCGCCGGGGTGAAGACCCGGGATAACGACCGCGACACCGGCGCGCGCCCTGGCCGGGTGATTCGCTAGGCGAGACGGAGAGGGCCGGTCATGCCAGCCGCCAGTGCCGGAAGGCTCCGCTTCAACGAGAAGCTCGGCTACGCGTTCGGCGATACGGCCTCCAACTTCTTCTTTCAGACCTTCAACATCTTCCTGCTCTACTACTACACCGACGTCTTCGGAATCTCGGCGGCTGCGGTGGGCACGCTGTTCTTCGTCTCCAAGCTCTGGGATGCGGTGAACGACCCGCTCATGGGCGCGCTGGCGGACCGAACCAACACCCGGCACGGGAAATATCGACCCTATCTGCTCTGGATGGCCCTCCCCTACGGTCTCGTGGGCTACCTGATGTTTGCTAACCCCGGGCTCGACGACACCGGCAAACTCATCTACGCCTGGGTCACCTACTCCCTGATGATGATGTTGTACACGGCCATCAACGTCCCCTACTCCGCGCTCATGGGCGTGATGACGCCCAGCACCAGGGAGCGTACGCTGCTTGCCAGCTATCGGTTCGTAGGCGCTTTCGGCGGCGGCCTGCTGATCTCGATGCTCGTCCGGCCCATGGTCCACTACTTCGGTGCGGAGAACGAGGCCGCCGGTTTCCAGATCACCATGGCGCTGTTCGCGGTGATCTCGGTGGTGATGTTCTGGTACACGTTCGGCGCTACGCGGGAACGCGTGCGCTCCCTGCCCGAAACCGACGTCAGTTTCCGCAACGACGTAAAGCTGCTGCTGAGCAACCGACCCTGGGTCGTGCTCTTCTTCGGGGGCATCTTCACGCTGTCCAGCATCGCCATCAAGAACGCGGTCACCATCCACTACTTCAAGTACTACGTCGGCGACGACAGCTCGGCCGTCTGGCTTTTCTTCGACATCACCACGCTCTTCATGACCATCGGCATGCTCGCTCTCATCGCCGGGGTTGCCTGCACCAAGTGGCTGACGGCGCGGTTCGAGAAAAAGGCCCTGCTGATCGCGCTGTCTCTGGGCAACGCCGCAACCATGGTCGCCTTCTTCTTCGTCCCGCCAGACCAGCTCGTGCTGATGCTCGTCCTGAACATCACCGGTTCGCTCATGGCGGGACCCACGGCCCCGCTGGTCTGGGCCATGTACGCCGACGTGGCCGATTACGGCGAGTGGCGCTTTGAGCGACGCACCACGGGGCTCGTTTTCTCCGCTTCCATGTTCGCGCAGAAATTCGGCCTGACCATCGGCGCCGGGCTCGCCGGCTGGATGCTCGCCCTGTTCGGCTACGTCGCCAACGTCACCCAGAGCGATGATTCGCTGATGGGGATCCGGCTCATGTTCACCCTGTTCCCCGCAGCGGTCAGCCTGCTGAACGTGGTCGTCATCGCGTTCTACAACTTGAGCGACGCCGACGTCGAATCAATCAGCCGGGACCTCGAAGAAAGAAAGGCGCAGGCAGGGATGTCCTGATCTGCCACCTTGCCGGACCGGCAGGCGGCCTGCCGGCTATGGCGCCCGTTTCGCCGCCTGAACGGCCTGATATCCGCGCCAGAGAAAGTGCAGGAAGGCCGCCCAGATGAGCACGTACGCCAGGGTGAAGCCCCCGTCGAAGTCGGCGTAGCCGAGGATCACGCCGAGCACCGGCGTCATGGCCAGATAGTGGCCGGTCACCCAGCTGTTGGTGCTGATGGAGATGATCAGGGCGCTGACGAAGGTCAGCATCATCATGGCGGCGAACGCGTGCACGGCCCAGGCCAGCCCGTCCACGTACATCAGCCCGCCCAGCACGAGGCACAGCACGCCCGCGCTGCTGTGAATGACGGCGCCCAGGTCAAGCTTGCCTGTATCGTCTTGCCCCTCAGCCACCTAAGCCCCCATTCTCTATGCGGCCCCAAACGGCCGTGGCCACGCAAGTTAGCACGAAACGCGAGCCGGGACAGGCCAGGGGGGAAGTCTGGTAAATTGGGCACCGGTTCCGAGGGGCCGACTCGTGACGCGACACAACCAATCGGGGGTAACACCGTGACAGAAACATCCGCCTACGTCCCACCGAAAGTCTGGAAGTGGGACACCGAGAGCGGTGGACGCTTTGCCAACATCAACCGGCCCATTGCCGGCGCCACGCACGAAAAGGAGCTGCCCGTCGGCGAGCATCCCCTGCAGCTCTACTCGCTCGCGACCCCCAACGGCGTGAAGGTGACGGTGCTGCTGGAGGAGCTCCTCGAGCTCGGCATCAGCGATGCGGAGTACGATGCCTGGCTGATCAACATCGGCGACGGCGATCAGTTCGGCAGCGGCTTCGTGGCGATCAACCCCAACTCCAAGATCCCCGCCCTGCTCGATCGCAGCACCGAGACGCCAACCCGGGTTTTCGAGTCTGCCGCCATCCTTCTCTACCTGGCCGAGAAGTTCTCAGCCTTCCTGCCCGAGGACGCGTCCGCCCGGGGCGAGTGCTTCTCCTGGCTGTTCTGGCAGATGGGCAGCGCGCCCTATCTGGGCGGCGGGTTCGGCCACTTCTACGCCTACGCGCCGGAGAAGTACGAGTACCCGATCAACCGCTACACCATGGAGGTCAAGCGCCAGCTGGACGTGCTCGATCGGAACCTGGCGGAGCGCCGCTTCCTGATCGGCGACGAGTACACCATCGCCGACATGGCCACCTATCCCTGGTACGGCGCCGTGGTGCTGCACAACATCTACGACGCCGCCGAGTTTCTGGACGTCACGTCCTACGAGCACGTGATCCGCTGGGCCAAGGAGATCGAGGAGCGCCCCGCCGTGCAGCGCGGCCGCCGGGTCAACAAGGTCTGGGGTTCGGAGGAGACCCAGGTGCCCGAGCGTCACAGCGCCAGCGATTTCGGGTCGGATTGAGTCCGCAACGTCGGTACAGCGCTGCGGATCCAACTACGCAGGGAATGTTGGCGAGGTTTTTACGTAGTATTGCTACGTAATACGTAATCTGCTAGCTTTGCCACTCGTTCCCGCAAGAGTGACAGCACTATGTCCGAGCCAAGCCCGACCTTCGAGGTGAACGACGTCCCCTTAAGCCAGATCGACGTTTCCAACCCCGCCCTGTACGAAGCCGACGCCCATTGGCCATACTTTGCCAGGCTGCGGTCGGAGGCACCCGTTCACTACTGCGCCGAAAGCGCCTTCGGTCCTTTCTGGTCCATCACGCGCTACGACGACATCATGGCCGTGGAAAAGGACGTCGAGACGTTTTCTTCCTACCCCACCATCGTCCTCGGCAACCAGGACCCGGACTTCACCGTGGAGCAGTTCATCGCCTCGGACCCACCCAAGCACGACGAGCAACGCAAGGCGGTCACGCCAGCCGTCGCCCCGCGCAACCTTGCCAGGATGGAGCCGCTGATCCGGGAGCGCATCGGCCGGATCATGGACGAACTCCCCATCGGGGAGCCGTTCGACTGGGTCGACCGCGTCTCGATCGAGCTGACCACGCAGATGCTGGCCACGCTGTTCGACTTTCCCTTCGAGGAGCGCCGTAAGCTGACCTTCTGGTCGGACATGGCCACCGCCTCACCAGACATCGCCGGGGACGATAGCGTCACCAAGGAAGAGCGCCAGGCGGCGCTCGAGGAGTGCCTGACCGTTTTCTCCGCGATCTGGGCGGAGCGGGCCCAGCGATCACCCGAGGACCGCTACGACTTCGTCACGCTCATGGCTCACTCGAAGGCCTTTCAGGCCATGCAGCCCATGGAGTTTCTCGGCAATCTGATTCTGCTCATCGTCGGGGGCAACGATACGACCCGCAACTCGATATCCGGGGGGGTGCAGATGCTCAACGAGAACCCGGCGGAGTACGAAAAGCTTCGAGCCGACCCCGGGATGGTGCCGAACATGGTCTCGGAGATCATCCGCTACCAGACGCCGCTGATGCACATGCGGCGCACGGCGACGCGCGATACGACTTTCGGAGGTCAGCCGATCAAAAGCGGCGACAAGGTGGTTCTCTGGTACGTCTCCGCCAATCGCGACGAGTCGAAGATCGAGCGTCCGAACGAGTTCCTCATTGATCGCCAGGGCGCCCGCAACCACATCTCCTTCGGCTTCGGCGTGCACCGCTGCATGGGAAACCGGTTGGCGGAGATGCAGCTACGCCTGGTGTGGGAGGAGATCCTGCGCAGGTTCGATCGGGTTGAGGTGGTCGGCGAGGCCAAGCGCCTTAAGTCGAACTTCGTCCGGGGCATCACGGAGCTACCCGTCGTGCTGCGGCCCAAGCAGTCATGAAGATGAAAGAGCTGGAATCGCGAACCGGCGTCAGCCGGGAAGCGATCCGTTTCTACATCAGAGAGGGCCTGCTCCCCGAGCCATTGAGGCTCGGCAGGAACGTGGCCAGGTACTCCGAGGAGCACGTGGCGCGGACCAAGCTGGTCAAACGGCTCAAGGAAGAGCATCACCTGCCCCTGAAAGCCGTGAAGGCCGTGCTCGATCGCGCCGACAGCGACCCGATGCTCGGATCCATGGCGGCGCCGGGGCTGACCCACATCCTCCCAACCCTCATCCAGGACACCGACCGATCCGATCCCTGGACCTTGGAAGAGCTCGCGGAGGACTCTGGGCTTACGAGAGATGAGATCGAAGAGCTCGCCGAAATCGGCGTCATCCACATCTCGGAGAAAGCCGAGGTGCCCCCTCGCGATGCGGAGATCACCCGGCTCTGGGGAGCGGCGCGAGCGCTGGGTTTCTCCGCCGACAAGGGCTATGACCGCTTATTTCTCGAGCAATACCTGAACCTGGCCCGAGCGTGGGCCGAGTTTGAGGTGCCCCACTTTCTGCAGTCGTTCGCAGGGGTGGTCCCTGAGGATGAGGCGGCCGCCGCCGGTGCACGGGGTGTGGAGCTGGCCAACCGGCTCATGGGACTGCTTCACACCCGCTTCGTCCTGGAGGCCATCGCCGCGAACGCGGCCACCGGAGATTCGGCGAGCGATGTACACTTCCAGGCCAGGACATCGAAACGGACGTGACACGCCCTTGACCGCAGCGGCATCAGACCTAGACGAGTTCATGCACGGCCTGCGCCGACGCAACCCCGGCGAGCCTGAGTTCCATCAGGCCGTGCAGGAAGTCGCCATGCACATCCTGCCTTACATCGCAAACCGGCCGCTTTACGTGGAGAAGCGAATCCTGGAGCGCATGACGGAGCCCGACCGGATCGTCTCCTTTCGCGTGGTCTGGGAAGACGACGCCGGCAACGTTCGGGTGAACCGCGGTTACCGGGTGCAGTGCAACAACGCCATCGGACCCTACAAGGGCGGCATCCGATTCCATCCGACGGTCAATCAGAGCATCCTCAAGTTTCTCGCCTTCGAGCAGACGTTCAAGAACAGCCTCACCGGCCTGCCGATGGGTGGCGGCAAGGGCGGCGCGGACTTCAACGTCAAAGGCAAATCGGATTCAGAGGTGATGCGATTCTGCCAGTCGTTCATGACGGAGCTGCACCGGCACATCGGCCCCGACACGGACGTGCCGGCCGGCGATATCGGCGTGGGCGCTCGCGAGATCGGCTACCTGTTCGGCCAGTACAAGCGTCTGGCCAACCGGTTCGAGGGCGTGCTCACGGGCAAAGCGCTGGAATTCGGCGGCAGCCACATCCGAACGGAAGCCACCGGGTACGGCGTTGTCTACATGATGGAAAACATGCTGGCACACCGCGATCAAAGCCTGGAGGGCGCCGTCTGCACGGTTTCCGGCTCGGGCAACGTCGCCATCTATACGGTCGAGAAGCTCAATGAGCTGGGCGCAAAGGTGGTTACGCTGTCAGATTCGTCCGGCTTCGTGTATGACCCGGACGGGGTCACGCCAGATCGTCTCGCCTGGGTCCACGACCTGAAGATGGTCAGGCGCGGCCGCATCCAGGATTATGCGGACGAGTTCGGCGCGGAATTCCACGAGGACCAGCGCCCGTGGTCGGTACCGTGCGATCTGGCGTTCCCATGCGCTACCCAAAACGAGATCAACGGCAAAGACGCGGAAACCCTCGTCAACAACGGATGCTACGCCGTAGCCGAAGGCGCCAACATGCCGACCGTTCCCGATGCCCTGGAGGTTTTCACAAATGCCCGCACACTGCTCGCGCCCTCCAAGGCCGCCAATGCCGGGGGCGTGGGGGTGTCGGGTCTCGAGATGAGCCAGAACAGCCTGCGATTGGGGTGGACGCGCGAAGAGGTGGACATGCGGCTGCGCCAGATCATGAAGGGCATCCATGATCAGTGCGTGGAGTACGGCGAGGAAGGCGGCTTCGTGGACTACCTCAAAGGGGCCAACATCGCCGGCTTCCGCAAGGTCGCTGCGGCCATGCTGGCCTACGGGGTGATCTGAGCCGACTGTCAGAACAAGTAGCGCACCCCCGCTTCGATGGTACGGCCCGGCGCCGTAGCGCATGGGTGGTATGCGTGGCAGGTTGTCTTTGCCGCTGACGTCGAGCTTGGCATCGACGAGGTCGAAAAGTCCTCAAAGGCGGACGGCTAAGCCTGCCGGCCCGACCCGGGAACATCGGACATGTTTCCGATCACTTCCCGAACAGGCCGCGCAGCAGCCGCGGCGAGCGCGCAAAGCCGATGGCAGCCGCGATGCGCAGGGCCGACTCCAGCGGATAGGGCAACGTGTGGATTCCGCCGTGCACCCGGACGGCACCCGGCACGGGTCGGTCCGGGTGCAGCCAATCATGGACGGAGAGAAGCCCGTTGATACGCCGCGACTGGCGGGGCGTCAGCGTCTCCACGCCGAACGCCGCGGCTCCGCCAAAGGCCGCGGCAAAGACGGGGTGATCCAGCGAGCGCGTGCGGGTGATCGCGGCGGTGTTGGCGGATACCCGAAAAGGCGTCGCTCCAGAGCCGCCGAGCGGGCGTTCCGCGGCCCAGCACTCCGCCACGAGCACCTTGCCCAGGTACTGGGCGGCCTGATAGCTGGCTCCCTGAATGCCGACCACCGTCCGGGTGGCCGCGACCTCTCCCATCGCCGCACACCCGCCCCCTCTTCCGAGCAGGCCGAGCCGGTCGAGCGCGGCTTCCCAGCGCGGACGCGCTTCACGGCGTGCGCGCATGGCGGCAAGGTCGGCTTCCGCCAGGGCCGTCGGCGTCGTCGGCGAGACGAGGATGGTGGCGCTGCCCACCAGCTCTGGCGGCATCGCGTTCACCAGCTCGTTCATCGCACCGGTCAGGCGAAGCTCCCGCGCCCGCCCGGGGGCATAGGCATACAGCCCGAGGTCGAGCGGCTCGCCGTCAGCGAATTCGATCAGCGTGGCGAGGATCTCCCGCGGCTGAGCCAACAGATCCGCATTTCCGGCCGGCCAGTGGAGCCGGCCGGACATGCCGGGCGTTTCTTGCCAGCTCTCCGGCGGCCGCGTCACGTCGAGCCAGAGCACGTCGGCACCCGCTTCAAGCCAGAGCCGGGTCGGCGCCATCTCCGCGCCGCCGCCAAGAACCGCGATCCGGCGTCCGGATAGCCGCAGCGCCCCAGCATCGACAACCTCGTCTGCCACCCAGGCCAGGGCCTGGGACGCCTGCTCGGTCACGACGCCGCGGCGCAGCAGCTCGGCACCCAGCTCGGCCAGACGATGGGATTCCCAACGCTCGCCTCGATAGACCACGCTCGGCTGCCAGCCAGGCTCCCCCGGGAACTCGATCTGCTCGAGCTCCAGCGGCTCGGCGGGTTCCATGAGGGCTTCACCCAATGGCCGGCTACCGGCCGCATCCTGCCAGGCCAGCCGCTGCCGCAGCGCGCCTACTGCGTGCCTCGCCAAGGCTAAACGATCACCGCTCGCCAGCCGGGCCGCCTCGAAGCGTGGCATCAGCTCCGGGTAGGCCGCACGGAAAACCATAGGATCCGACGGGAAGGCGACGGGACCAAGGGCGTCAGGGAACGCGGCGGCGGTGGCGGCGAGCACCTCGTGCATGATCTCAGAGGCAGCTCGCTGATCTGCCATTAGGACCTGACCCTGAAGTTGAGCGCCTTGCACCTTCGACCGCTAGTACTTGATGTACTTGGTGAACGCGCCGTCCACGACGATGTTCTCTCCGGTGACCCAGGACGCCCTGGAGCTGGCAAGAAAGGCCACGACGTCGGCCACCTCCTCCGGCCGGCCCAGCCGACCGGCGGGCTGCCGCGCCACGTTCTCCTCGTAGTATTCGGGCAGGGCGCGCTGAATCTTGTCCCAGGAGCCACCGGTGACGAAGATCGGGCCCGGGGATACGCAGTTGGCACGAATGCCTTCGCTCATGTACTCGTAGGCCAGCTGACAGACGTAGTTGATCAACGCCCCTTTGAACGCGCCATAGCTCTGGCACGCCTTTCCGTATGCGTGATAGTCGACGGCGGTGATCGTGGATACCTGCACGAAAGCGCCCGCTCCGGAGGCCTTGAGAAACGGGTAGGCGTTGTCCCAGAGAGTGACCGCGGACATGACGTCCACGTCGAACTGGCGCTGCCATCCTTCCGCGGAGCGCGGTTGGCCTCCCAACGCGCTGGTATTCGAAACCACCACGTCGATCCCGCCCATGGCCTCGGCCGCATCCTTTACCCAGCGCGCGAGCTGCTCGCGGTCGGCCGCGTCCACCACGGACCCGTATACCTCGCCCAGGGCGCTCATCTTCTCCGCCGCCTGCTCCACGCCGTCCGTGCGGACCTCGCCGCCCAGACGTGGATCCTCGTCTTCCGGTTCGATGCGCCCGGTCCGGGAGCAGAACGACACCGTGGCCCCCTCGCGCAGAAACGTCTCCCCAATGGCGCGCCCCAGACCCCGCGAGCCGCCGGTGATGATGACCTTTTTCCCTTCGAGCCCAAGATCCATGATGCGCCCCCAATACCCAATGCTCTAATTATAGCCAACCCGAGGGTCGCCGATGGCCCGGGCCAGTGATAGGGTTGGGCGTTCGGGGCAGTGCGTTAAGACGCCCGCAGGCGATCGACCGGCGCCCCGACCATCTCCGCCACCGGAGGGAGAACATGTCACGAGTCCTGTACAGCAACGCGAACCTGCTCGACGGTGAGCACGCCGCCAGATCCGGATCTTCCGTCATCGTGGAGGACGGGCACATCCTTGCCGTCGGCACGCCGGAATCCGTCGCTGCCAAAGCCTACGACGAGCTGATCGACCTCGAGGGCCGCACGCTCATGCCCGGGCTGGTGATGGGCCACTATCACGCGGCGTATCGCGGTTACGGTGAAGAGGGCGGCAGCCAGACCGCCACGGCGGTCGAGCAGACGTTCTACTCTCTAGGCAACGTTCAGATCGCCCTCAAGTGCGGCTACACGAGCCTGATCAGCGCCGGGACCCACTACAACATCGACGTGGAGCTCGCTCACGCCATCGACGCCGGCGAGGTCGTGGGCCCCCGGCTGGTGTCCTGCAGCCGCAACTACATGCCAGCCATGAGTGAAGACAGCGCCTTGGAGAACGAAGAGGTCTGCATGGCCCGTGGCCCGGAGGGGTTCTCAAAGGGCGTGCTGTTCGACCTCGAGCGCGGGGTGAACATCGTCAAGATCTTCGCCAGCGGTGGGCACGGCGCGCCGGAAGGTATGTGCATGAGCGCCGACGAGATCAAAGCCGTGGTGGAGGTCGCCCGCGACCACGGCGCGAGGGTCCGGGCCCACGTCGCCGGCAAGCAGCAGATACTCGACTGCCTGCGATCGGGCGTGACCATCATCGACCATGGTGACGAGGCAGACGATGAGTGCATCGAGGCTTATCTGGAGCACGACGCCTTCGTGCTACCAAGCGGCTACGTGCTACTCAAGGCGGCCGAGCTCGGGGGCAATACCTTCGGCTTCAGCGAGGACCTCCAGGATTTTCAGAGCATGTGCCGCCTGTTACCCCGCCTGGTGGAGGCCGGAGTGAAGCTGGTGCCCGGCGACGACTTCGGCATCTGGCAGATTCCCCACGGCGCTTACGCGCAGGAGCTGGCCTGCTATGCAGAGCACGCCCACATATCGCCGTTAGAGCTGATCAAGTGGAGCACGTTGTACGGCGGCGAGATGACGGGCTTCGAGGGCATCGGAACCATCGCACCGGGCAAGGTCGCGGACCTGTTGATCGTCAATGGCGATCCGTCGGCAGACATCGGCGTGCTGACCCGGCCCGAGAACATCCAGGCGGTGGTCAAGGCTGGCAAGCTGGTGAGCGGCGAGCTGCCCGCACCGCTGGCCGCCGTGTCCGCGGGCTAGGGCGCCAAGAACCGGCGCAAGGCTCTCCGGAAGGATCGTCGAGGCCGGCGGCGCGCTTTTTCGTCACGTCAGACCCGCTGATGTTCGGGCAGCGGCCGCAGCCTCGGATAGTAAGGATGGCGCAGCGGATCTCCCGGTTTCAGCTTGAGGCCAAGGCCCGGCGTCAGGGGCACCGTGGGCCGGGTGGGCGGCCGGGTTGCGTAAACGATGTCGTCACCGTAGCAGCGAACCGTGATGGCCCGGCGGCGACCGCTCGATCGGGTTGCCCCACCGCCGTGAAGCACGCCCGGGTGCGCCATGATCACGTCTCCCGGATTGATCTCCCAGGAGACGATATCGAAGCTGGCTCGATCCGCCTCGATGTCCGGTAGCGGGGGCAGCTCCCGACCGTAATGCGGGAGCGTGGGGTCTTCCCCGACGCGCTGGGGATCGAAACCGTCGAACATGGGGCCAAGATGCGAGCCCGCCACGTACTCCAGGCAGTCTTCCCGGGGCAGAGGATCTAAAGAGATCCACATAGAGGCGATCTGTTCTCCCTCGAGCGGCCAATACGGCAAATCCTGATGCCAAGGCGTTCGCTCGCAGGCACCACCTTCCTTGACGAAGAACTCGTCCGAATACAGCCAGACGTTCTCCGAGCCGATGAGCTTGCCGATCATGTCGGCAATGGGCGAGTCGTAGATCAACCGTCGGATCTCCGGCGCCACATCGAAATTGCGAATGGTCTCGATGAACTCACCAGGTTCGCCCCGATAAAACAGATGCTTCTGCTGACCGGGGTCGGCCATGACCCGCTCTAGACCCATCTCCAGCAGCATCAGCCACTCCGGATGAAGGGCGCCCCGAACGCAGACGACGCCCTTGCGCCGATACTGCTCGATCAGTTCCGCCGTGATCAGGGTGGTGGGGTCTTCCGGCGGAAGCGCTTCAGCCGGCGCGTCAGTCATTCTTCCCTCGCTATGATCTCGTCCTGGTAATCTAGACCAGCCTCCGGCTTCTGGCTACGCCTTCGTGGCCAGCAGCGTGCCCCTCGCAACTGCACGAATCCGCGACGCAAGGGACCTTGACGGCTCTCCGGAAATCCCTTTCTCTTGAAAAAAAGAAACCGAGGCCGCACTTGGATATCAACATCCTCACCGCTTTGGAGCAGCGCTATCTCTGGGGGAGAGACTATCGGCAGGCCCCCGCATGGCAGCGCGCGCTACTGGGGGCGGCGCGTATGCTCATACTCCTGTTCCGGGACATCTTCCAGGGCGACATCAGCCTGAGAGCCATGAGCCTCGTCTACACGACCCTGCTGTCCATGGTGCCCCTGCTCGCCCTGAGCTTCTCGATTCTCAAAGGATTCGGAGTCCAGAACCAGCTCGACGAGACGCTGCACGCGGCCCTGGCGCCCCTGGGCGAGGACAAGGCGCTGGAGCTGACCGAGAACCTGATCACTTTCGTGAACAACATGAACGTGGGCGTGCTGGGCGCGGTCGGTCTGCTTTTTCTCCTCTACACCGTCGTCTCCCTCATGCAGAAGATCGAGGATTCGTTCAATCACACCTGGCGAATCCGCACCCCGAGGACGTTCGGGGAGCGATTCACCACGTTCCTCTCAGCCATCACCATCGGGCCGCTGCTGATCTTCACCGCCATCGCCCTGACCGGCTCGATCATGAGCACCACCGTGATGACCCGCGTCCAGGAGATCGCCGTGGTCGGCCCGGCCATCCAGACGCTCGTCAGGCTGCTGCCGTTCGTCTTCGTCATCGGCGCGTTCACCTTCCTTTACGTCTTCATCCCGAACACCAAAGTGCGGCTTTCGGCGGCTTTCACGGGCGGCATCGTCGCCGGCGTGCTGTGGGAGCTGTTGAGCTTCGGCTTTGCTTCCTACGCCAGCGGCGCATCCCGATACCAGTTGATCTACGCCACCTTCGCCACGGCCATCTTCTTTCTGATCTGGCTGTACCTGAACTGGCTGATCCTGCTGATCGGAGCAAGCATCGCATTCTATCGGCAACATCCCGAAGTGGTCGCCTCTGGCCTGAAAGAGGTGCACTTCAGCCAGCAGCAGACCACGCGCTACGTGCTTTCGCTGCTCGCGAGGATCGGTCGCCGGCATTACGAAAAGCAGAAGCCTTACACCCTCGACGAGCTGGCAAAAACCTATCGCATCCCGGCCAACGCGCTCGAGCACTGCCTCGATCTGTTGATCGCCCTGGATGTGCTGGCGGAAACCGACGAAGTCAAGCCGTCCTACATTCCGGCCGTCCCCCTCGACACCACCACCGTCGCCGAGGTGCTGCAGCGAGTGGAAACCTACCAGCCCGCTGGCACCTACGCGCCTGCCCTTGGTGCCGAGGATGAGATCGTGGCGATCGAGGCCGCCGGCGGCTCGGGGAGAGATCGCGCGCTGGGCGGGCTTACCCTGAAGCAGCTGGCCGCGGGCGATATCGGCGAGCCCGCGCTACGCGATCATGATTGAAGCGCGCGGCAGGGCAGCGGATTGCGATCCGGTTGAGGCCCGAAAGCTTCACGCCTAAACTGCGCGACTTTCCCCAAGGGACGATGCTGATGCGGCTATCGCTCGGTCGTCACAGTTTGTTGCCAGCGTTGGGCGCGATCTGGCTCGCCTGCTGTCCGGGCCACGCATCAGCCCAGCAGAGCGCCGTCCCCGATGCCGCCGGCTCTCAGGGGACACCCGCGGAAGCCCAGCCGACCACCGACCTGACGAGCCGCACCCAGGCGACGTTGACCTCCCTGGATCGTCTCTCGGCGGAGATCAACGAGCTGGGCCAGCTCGACGACGAAGCTGCCGAGCTCGACGCTCTAGAGGTTGAGATCGGAGAACTGCTGGACGTCGCCGAAGGCATCGACGAGCAGGGCGCCGACGCTTCGTTCGACGGTCTCCTCGTGAAGGCCAGGGCACTGGCGGTGAGAGCCGAGACGGTTACCACCGAGCTGTCGGACCAGGCGCTCGCGCTGGAGGCCAAGCTCGAGGAGACCCGCCAGACGACGGCCCAATGGCAACGCATGCGGGGCGAGGTCTCCGACATCCCGGACGCCATCAGCCAGCGGATCGGGAAGATCCTGTCGACCCGCACCGAGCTAGAGAACCGCGTCAACGCCAAACTGAACGAGACCGTCGAGCTCCAGAACGACGCGCTTGGCTTGCTCGACGCTGTCAGATCGCTGCAGGAGCGTTTCGACAGCTACGGGCGGTCGCGGCGGGGCCAGCTGCTGGAGGCCAACGCGCCACCGGTGTGGTCGATCGAATCAGAACACATCGGGAGCTCCTCGGAGAGAGCAGGCCGGGACTTCATCGGGACGCTGAGCCGCGATTACGCGACCTGGGTGGAAACCTCCCAGGCCGCCATCGGCGGTCATTTCCTTCTGCTCCCGCTGCTGCTGTTCCTGCTCTCGAAGCTCAAGGCGGTCGCGCTGGAGACCCCCACGGGCGCCCTCTCCCGCCCGACTTCCACCGGGCTACTCGTCTGGATGCTGTTCGGCGTAGCGATCTACGCCGGGGCACCCGTCGCGGTGCGAACCGTCTACATCGGCATCGCCTCGATCGTTACCGGGTTCGTGCTGGTCGGCTTCCTCGACAGACGACTGCGTGCCGGGGCGGTGGCGTTCCTTGTGCTCAACGTCGTAGAGGATCTGATCAGCGGGTTCCGCGTGACCGACGCGCTGCCGCGACTCGTCTATCTGCTCCTCGCCATTGGTGCCATCGTTCTCGTGCTGCTGGCCCGACGACCGCACACCCTGAGCGCCATGCTTGCCTGGCGCGTGCCGCGTCCGATCCTCGTCAGCGTCATGTGGACGGGCGTTGCGTTGCTGGCGCTGAGCAGCGCCGCCAACGTCGCGGGGTACGTTTATCTGTCGCAGGTTCTGGTCAACGGTGTGCTCGCCAGCACCGGCGTGTTGTTGGTGCTGTTCGCGGGGCTCACGTCGGTCTCAGAGATCATCGTCGCCGTGTTGAGCCTGGACGCGCTGAACAACGTAAGGTCCATTGCGAATCACCGGTACCGTCTGAATCGAGCCCTGCGCAGGCCCCTCGTGCTGCTCGCTATGTTCCTGTGGGCCTGGGCGACGACCCGAGCGTTCGGCATCGATGACTGGGTCATCGCGTCCATCGGCGCCATCATCGGTGCCGAGATGTCGATCGGCTCCGTCACGCTGTCGTTGCAAGGGGTGCTGGTCTTCGTCATCGCCGTGCTGTCCGCCGTGTGGGCTTCACGCATCGTCCGGGCCGTTCTCAACGACGACGTTCTCCCGCGAATGCAGCTGCCCCGGGGCGTGCCAAACACGATCTCGATGACGCTGCACTACTCGATCATCCTAATCGGCCTGCTGCTCGGCGTGGGCTTCATGGGTATCGACCTCAGCAGCCTGGCCTTCATCGTCGGCGCGCTCGGCGTCGGCATCGGCTTCGGCCTGCAGAACCTGGTCAACAACTTCGTCTCCGGACTGATCCTCATCTTCGAAGCCCCCATACAGGTAGGCGACACGGTGGAGGTCGGACCGCTGATGGGGAAAGTGGTGCAGATCGGCATCCGCACCAGCCGCGTTCGCACCTTCGGGGGATCGGAGGTCATCGTGCCCAACGGCGACCTCGTGTCCAACCAGGTCATCAACTGGACGCTCTCGGACCGCAGCCGGCGCCTGGAGCTCGAGATCGGCGTCGCCTACGGCAGCGACCCGGAGAAGGTTACCGAGGTGCTGCGCAGCGTCGTGGATGCCGAAGACGAGGTGCTCGACGACCCCGCTCCGATCATCATGTTCGAGAGCTTCGGAGACAGCTCCCTCAACTTCAGAATCTTCGCCTGGATCGACGACTTCGACAAAGGCTTCGGTATGCGGCATCGTCTGAACGTCGCCATCAACCGTGCGCTGGCCGAAGCGGGATTCGAGATCCCGTTCCCTCAACGGGATCTTCACATCAAGAACGTGCCGCCAGGCCTCGGCGCCGAGCCGGCCTGAGGTTTCCGGATGAACGCCAAACCCTCGAGTTCAACCAGCCGAGCCGAAGATCGGCCATGAGCACCCATCGAGGTCCAGCCGAGCCGGTACCCTACATTCGGCGCTCACGGGAGTACTACGAGGCGCAGGGTTTCGAGCACGCCTACCGGTATGCGCGGCACGACAAGGCGCCTTTCACCCGCCTGCCGAGGCCGCTGAAAGAATGCACCGTCGGTCTGGTAACAACCGCCAGCACGTATCCGCGCGCCAGCCTTGAGCCACGCAAGGTCGCCTCGGGAGCGACAAGCCCCGCACCAGAGCGGCTCTTCGCGGACGACTTGTCCTGGGACAAGCAGGCAACCCATCTCGAGGACCTCAACTCGTTCTTCCCCGTCGATCATCTGCAGGCCGAGGCTGCCGAAGGGTTCATCGGGGCGCTGGCGCCCCGTTTTCACTGCGCTCCGACCGAGTACAGCCAAAGCACCACGTCGGAGCAGGATGCACCAGAACTGCATCGCCGCCTTATCGACGACGAGGTCGACGTCGCCCTCCTGATTCCCTTGTGACCCGTGTGCCACCAGACCGTGAGTCTGGTCGCGCGGCATCTGGAGGAGCACGGCATGCCCACCGTGATCATCGGCTCGGCGCTCGACATCGTCGAGCACTGCGGCGTGCCGAGATTCCTGTTCGTCGACTTTCCCCTGGGCAATCCGTGCGGCAAGCCCGGCGATGCCGACATGCAACGACGCATCGTCAGGCAGGGGCTCAGTCTGTTCGAGTCGGCCGACAAGCCTCAGACCACCGTCCACTGCGCCGAGAGGTGGGGCAGCGACGAGTGGCGAGCGCGCTACATGGAGGTCAATGAAGGAAACCGCGCAGAGCTCGCGCGTAAGGGCGACGAGCTGCGTCAGCGCCGGGCAACACGCCAGCGCCGCTCCTGATCGGCCCTGCTGTCAGATCCGCATATACCGTTCCCACCAGTGGTGGAAATTCCGTATGCGTATCTCGTGTTGGGAGATCCAGAAGCCCTTCATGCCTCGCGAATGCAGCCCCTGCTGCACGCCGGCCAGGCACGAGGCGTCCTGATCCAACAGGAGGCCGGACGATCGCTCACCGTACCGGTAGAAGACGTGCTCCGGACGACCCTCCACCTGCTCATCACCCAGCTCCACGAAAAGGTCGACGGCACCCGCATTGGCACTTGCCGTGACGTCGCCTTTCGGAACCCGGTTGAAGATCATCCTGTCGAAGTACATCTTGTCGGGATCGGTGGGATGCGGCCGGTGCCGGAACATCCACATCTGCTCGCCGAAGAGGTTGAACGTCACGTTGGGAAAGATGTTGTAGTGGTAGTCGGCGGTCAGCTGATCGTCAGTGAGCCGGGAGAAGTCCAACCCGTTCTCGTTGGTCATCGCCCGCTTGTGAGCTGCAACAGCGCTGCGTAGCGTGGCGACGTTTCCGCTGAACTCCTCCACCGGAAACCCCTCGGACTTGAGATAGTCGATCATGACCTCGTTCAAAGCCTTGTCCTCGCCGATCTTGCGCGGGCTGGGGACGTACATGGGCGCAATGAACCGTGAGTGCGGCCCGTAGATGTCCATCTGCACGTTCACGTCGTCGGCGATGTACTCCGATTCCGGGTGCACCCCGCGAACGTGATAGGTTTCCGAGAAGATGTCCACAGACGTCTTCCAGTTGCAGTTCCACTCCACGGTCTCGTCGGAGACCAGGACCATGTCCTCGAACTCGTAAGGAGCCAGGTGGTCGGGAATGACCCCTAGATAGTCCTGCAGAGGTTCGATGTGCGGATCCATGGCTACCCAGACGAAGCCTCCCCAGGTATCGCACTGCAACGGCTGCAGGCCGAGCTCGTCGGCCGGCGTTCCCTGCGGAAAGTCGTGCGCCTCGGGAATGTGTTTGAGGCTTCCGTCCATGTTCCATTCCCAGCCATGAAATCCGCAGCGCAAATGCTCGGAGAAACCGCAACCAGCCGGCTTGAGCCGGTTCCCGCGATGCTGACAGACGTTGTAGAAGGCGCGGATCTGACCATCTTGCCCGCGAGTGACCAGAACGGACTCCCTCAGGTTGTCGAAGACGAAATAGTCGCCCGGCTCCGCGACGTCGCACGCCGGTCCCGCCAGCAGCCACGTCTTCGACCAGATGCGCTCGTCCTCGAGCTTGAGATAGGCGGGGTCCGTGTACCGATCTACAGGTATGCGCTCAGTCCCCAGGTCAGGATCCGGCGCTTTGTCCGCCGGGGTAAACGCAATATCGGCCGATCCGCTCATGATGTCGTCCTCGTCGAGCCCATGCGGTGACGGCCAGGAGCGCGGCTGCGGCCTCCAGACCGACCACCGTCGTCGGGTCACCAGACAACCCTATCCCCGTCACACAGTCGACGGGAACGATACTGGATAACCAGAGGTGCAATCCAGCTGACTGGCCTCAACCCCGACGAGAAACACTCAAGCCCTCGGACGGCGTCGGGCGGTCAGCAGGAGCGGCGGGAACGGTCCGGCGGGCACTGGATGGAGTCAGGATGACCGCGATATGTCTGGCTGGTCGTCGAGAAGAGCACGCTGGTGTTGAAATGAGGGTGCGCGCAAACCACCGCTCCCTGCATGTCCTCGCCGAGGCTGGCGAGCCGCCTGGGCATGGACAGGATCAGCGTGCTGGCGTTCGGCGTCGACATCGAGATCTGGGGCTTCGACAGCGGCAAGGGGCTGCCGGCGCCAAAGGATTACCGGGATCTGCCGTACATCCGGCAGGAGGCTTTCTTCGAGTTCGACAACTGCCGCTGGCCGGCTGAGCCGTCTAAGCTCGGCCTGCGCGCCAGACCCGCTTGTTGACGGACCCGAACATCTCGGAGAGCTCCACCCGGCTAGGCGTTATGCGCACCGGCAGGAAGTTGGGATCATCGGGGCCCGTGGAGCCGAACTGGGTCAGGTCATAGTCGATGGCTTCCCAGGCGTGATCCTTCGTCGCCTGATCGGTAACCAGCTCCGCGGTTCCGCGCACCATCACGTGCACGAAGTCGGGCGGGGCCACCTGGTACTGAATGTCCACATGCGGGTTCTCACGCAGCTGTCTTGCCTTGGGCGAGTCAGGACCGGTTGCGAACCAGAGCACCTCGCCATCCCAGGTCGGGTGCACGATGCGCACCCTGGGCTGTTCGCCGGCCACGGTCGCCAGGGCGCACCAGACCGCCTTCTTGCAGGCGGTATCGACGGCTTCGAAAAAAGCAGCCCTTTCGTCGTCCTTCACGTCGCTCATTGCCTTGATCCCCCATTCATTGTGCGCCGGGAGCAGGACCTCGCATCTGTCTCCCGCTGCATGTCATTCAAACCGGCTAGATTGCTCGGCCCTCTCACCCCAGCACGAGCTCGGCAAACGTCCTCAGCTGCGAGAGGTTCTGCGTGGACACCAGCAGCGATGTCACCGGCGTCTCCCGCCAGGCCTGCAGGCGGTCCTTGATACGGTCGACCGATCCGACCAGAGAAATCTCGTCGGCAAGCTCGGTGGGAACCGCCGCCGCGGCTTCGTCCTTGCGACCGGACAGGAACAGATCCTGAATCTCGGCCGCCGCGTCGGCGAAGCCCATGCGCTGCACCAGCTCGTTGTGGAAGTTTCTCGACTTCGCGCCCATGCCGCCGATGTAGAGCGCGAGGTTGCGCTTGAGCGGTATCAGCGCTTCCTCGACGTCGTCGTTGATGATCACGGAGACGCCCTGCATGATCTCGAAGCCGGGCTTCGCGTGGGCGATCTGGTCCGCGTAGACCTCCTGCCGGTAGGGCGAGTAGTAGAGCGGCAGCCAGCCGTCGGCGATCTCCGCCGTCATGGCGACGTTCTTCGGGCCCTCGGCGCCCAGAAAGATCGGCAGATCGGAACGATACGGGTGGGTAATGGACTTCAGCGGCTTGCCGAGTCCCCACGAACCTTCGCCCGTGTAAGGAAGCGGGTAGTGTTGCCCGTCGTTGGTCACCGGCTCTTTGCGCTCGAGCACCTGGCGAATGATGCTCACGTATTCCCGCGTGCGCGCCAGCGGCTTGCCGAATGGGCGCCCGTACCAGCCCTCCACGACCTGAGGACCNNACCTGGCGGATGATGCTCACGTACTCGCGAGTACGCGCCAGCGGCTTGCCGAAGGGACGCCCGTACCAGCCCTCCACCACCTGGGGACCCGACACCCCGAGCCCGAGGATCACGCGCCCTTTGGATAGGTGGTCCAGAGTCAAAGCGGCCATGGCCGTGGCGGTGGGCGCCCGGGCGGACAGCTGGGCGATACCCGTCCCGAGCCGGATTCGCTCGGTGTGGGCGCCGATCCAGGCCAGCGGCGTGAAGGCGTCGGAGCCCCAGGCCTCCGCCGTGAATATGGAGTCGTAGCCCAGGCGCTCGGCCTCCTGAGCGATCTTCACCATGTCGGGGTTGGGGCCCGCTCCCCAGTAGCCCAGCTGCAGGCCCAGTTTCAGATCCTTCACCTTCAAGACTCCTTCGCTTCGCTGATCTCGCGGCCGCGCGACGACCTCCCATGCTTTAGCATCACACTACGCGGAGCGCAAAAGCTCAAGCGTCAATCTCTACGGGGCTGGTTTCGTGCGGCATGCAGTGGCCGGCAATGGGCCGCGGGGCGTACGGTCAGCCCGGGACGGGCACGGCCGACGACGGGCCCCAGGGCGGACAGTCAGTTGGGAATCAGCGCGACCGGCACCGCCTCGTCCCGCCCACCGATGAGAAAGTCGATGTAGGCGTCCCGCCAATCGTACTTCTCGCGCATCAACCGATTGACGTCGTCGGCAACGGCCATTCTGACCTCGGCGCGGTAGGCTGCACGGGTGCCATCCCGGACGAGCAGCACCGCCGGGTCGGCCACAAGGCGCTGATACCAGCCGGAATCGGGACTTGCGCGCAGATACTGCACGCCATCGAGGTCGACCACCCACAACCGGGTGTCCTGCTCGCCATCTAGCCCCTGACTGGTCAGCACGACCACCTCCGCCGACTCCGACGCTACGAGCTGGGAGACGTAAATCAGCACAACCAGGATGGCCAGCGAGCCAACCAGGTAAAGCAACGTTTTCACCTTCGCCCTCTCGGTCGTTCCTTGCAGGGTGATCGAGGCTAACGGATGCCTCCCCGGAAATGAACTGCTGCGCCCATCTGACCCTTGAGGCATTATCGTCGCGACGACGTGAGGATCGATCGGGTAACCAAAGCGGGGGAAACTGCTGATGTGGATCTTCTACTCACCCTTCCACACCTTCATTCACAAGGTGCTGGTGACCGCCCACGAGTGTGGCCACTGGGACGACATCACCTTCGTCGCCACGTTCCCCTTCAAGAACAACGAGGGCATCGATCAGGGCGACGCCTACGACATCTCGGCACTGAACCCCCTGAACAAAGTGCCGACCCTGGTTAGCGGCGAGGGCCAGGTGATCTACGGCAGCCAGGCGGCTTGCGAGTATCTCGACGGGACCAGCAAGGCCCGCCGCATGTATCCGGAGCCAGGCCCGGCCCGCTGGGACGCGGTGACACGCCTTGCGCTCAGCGACACCATCTTCGAACAGACGGTGGTCATGGTGATGGAGCAGTGGAAGCCGGAAAGCGAGTGGAACCGAGGCCTGTTCGAGTGGTTGTGGCCGAAGTTTATTGCGGGGCTGGACAAGCTGGAACGTGACGCCGAGCGCGGCTGGGACGACTTCGACGTCGGCCACGCGGCCATGCTGCACGCCATCAGCTATCTGGGATTCCGGGCGGAGTTCTACGAGGCCAAGGATCCGATCTATCCCGACTTCAGATGGCGCGACGGGCGGCCGGCACTGTCGACGTGGTTCGACAAGGCGGCGCAGCGCCCGTCCGTGCAGTCCCACTACCTGAAGGATTTCGTCGGTGACTCGAGCGCCGAGTTCTGCCAGGCACAGGTACAGGCCGTGCTCGCAGCCCAGAAACAGCACGGCACGGGATGATCGACTTCTACTACTGGCCGACGCCCAACGGCCACAAGGTCGCCATCATGCTCGAGGAAACCGGACTCGAGTACGAGCTGCACCCGGTCAACATCCTGAAGGGGGAGCAGTTCGATCCCCACTTCCTCGAGATCAGTCCCAACAACCGCATCCCCGCCATCGTGGACACCAGCGGACCCGAAGGCACGCCCTATGCGCTTTTCGAGTCGGGCGCCATCCTGCTCTACCTGGCGGAGAAGACGGGCATCCTGTGGCCGCCGAGCACTGAAGCGAAGTACGACATGCTGCAGTGGCTGTTTTTCCAGAACGCCAATGTCGGCCCCATGTTCGGCCAGTGCGGCCACTTCCAGGGCTACGCGCCCGAGCCGGTGCCGTACGCCATCGAGCGCTACCACAACGAGACCCGGCGACTCTACGGGGTGATGGACCGGCGTCTGGCCAGATCCGCCTACCTCGCGGGCCCCGACTACTCACTGGCGGACATCGCCACCTATCCGTGGTGCATGCCGATCATCCGGGAGCTGCACGAGATCGACGTCGCCGAGTTTCCATACGTGGCCGCCTGGGCGGAGCGCATCTCTCAGCGCCCGGCCGTGACGCGGGGCACGTCGCTGCTGGCAGAGGTGATGAAGATCGGCGACCCCGATCAGGAGACGCGGGAAGCGTTCTTCGGCAATCGACAGCTGGAACAGCGCTGAGAGAATGGGCTTCAGCCTGCCAGGGCGATGGCGTCGATTTCGATCATCAGCTCCGGCAGGGCCAGCGATCGGACCTCGACGATGGTGTCCGCCGGGTACGGCGGCGTGAACCACTTTCGCCGCAGCTCCACGATCTTGGGGAAATGCGTCATGTCGGTCAGATAGATCGTCACCTTGATCAGCTTGTCGAGGCCGGAGCCCGCCCGATCGAGGAGCATCTGAACGTTGCGCAGCGCCTGCTCGGCCTGCAGGTCGAAGTCGGCGGAACCGACCACGTTGCCCTCGAGGTCCAGAGCCGCCTGGCCGGAGAGGAAAATCAGGTTGCCCACCTGATACCCTTGGGCGATGCAGAACGGCTCGAACGGGTCAGGGTCCGTCTTGATCAGGCGGGGTTCAGCGGGCGGCTCCATGACGACTCCATTGATTTGGTGAGGGGGATCGAATGCGTGCAGTCTACTACGAGCGGTTTGGCGGGCCTGACGTTCTTCAGATCGGCGATCTGCCGGAACCCGAGCCCGCATCGGGAGAAGTGCTCATCCGCATTCGCGCGGCAAGCGTCAATCCCGTGGACTGGAAAATTCGCGAGGGCTTCTTCGACGGGATCTTTCCTCACGAGTTTCCCATCATCCCGGGCTGGGATGCCGCCGGCGAGGTGGCGGGCCTGGGAGACGGGGTGTCGGGACTGCAGACAGGCGAGCGGGTCTACGCCTACTGTCGCAAGCCCGTGGTCCACGACGGCACCTATGCCGAGTTCGTCGCGGTGCCGGCGGAATACGTCGCCCCCGCACCCGCCAACCTCAATGACGTTAAGACATCCACCATCCCGCTGACGGGCCTGACGGTCTGGCAGTCGCTGTTCGAGTTCGCAGGTCTCGCCGCCGGCCAGACCGTCCTGATCCATGCCGGCGCGGGCGGCGTCGGCAGCCTCGCGGTGCAGCTGGCCGCTCACGCCGGCGCCCGGGTCTACGCCACAGCCAGCGCGGCAAACGCGGCCTATGTCCGCGAACTCGGCGCGCACCGGGTCATCGACTACCGGAAGGAGGACCTGGACGAGGTGATGCGAACCGAGGTGCCTCCGGGCTTCGATGTGGTCTTCGATACCGTTGGCGGCGAGGTCCTGGCGGACAGCTACGACCTGGTCAAACCGGGCGGGGCGTTGCCCGCGCTCAACGATGCGCCCGACGAAGCGCTGTGCGCGGGGCGCGGCATACGCGCGCTGCGCGTCTTCTCGGAACCGAACGGCCAGCACCTCGGCCGCCTGACAAGCCTCATCGAAGCCGGTGCGCTGCAGCCGGCGCAGATCGAATCGTTTCCCCTCGAGGATGCCGCCACGGCCATGGACAAATCTCAGAGCGGCCACGTGCGCGGCAAGCTCGCGCTCACCATCGCGAACAAATAGGGCCACCCGTCAACGGGCAAAGGTCCAGCCGCGGTCTAGATTGCGCTAAACCAGCGGGTTTTCCCCGCTCATGTAGATGTAGACCTCCTGAAACTTGTCTGCGCGGATGCGCCAGAAATTGGTGTTCTGCAGGGTGGTCCAGTTGCCGTCGTGATCCTCCAGCTCCGCCGTGAAGCAGGCCGTGATCCGGCCGTTCTTCTCGTCGATGGTGCAGGTGAAATCCCGGTGAATGATGGTTTTGTAGGCACCCATGAAGTCCATGAACATCCGCCGGATCCCGTCCTTGCCGGCGTGGGTGGTGAAAGCTGTCTGCACGGTGATCATGGCGTTGTCGTGAAAGCAATCGAGCACCGCATCCAGGTTCTTGGCATCCACGTTGCCGAAGTAGCTCTCGATCGCCAGGGTCTCGAGCCCGGATCGGCTCAACGAAGACTGATATTGCATCTGGTTATCCTCCCTTGCCGTCCCCGCTCACTTCAGCAGGTTCTCGCCGCTCATGTAGACAAACACTCTCGAAAACTTGCCATTGTCCAGATAGAAGCGGTTGCAGTTTTCGTAGCGCAGCTCCGTGCCCGTCTCCTTGGGGGTGACCTCCACGGAAAACTGGGAGCAGATAGCTTCGCTGTCGACGTCGGCCGTATGGACGAAGTTGCCGTGCCATATGCGGCTGTGGGCATCGAACAGGCCCTCAAACATCCTGCGGATACCCTGGTCCCGCCCTTCGTGGACCGTCATCGAGGTGACCTCGGTCAGCACCGCATCCTCGTGGAAGCAATCCAGCACCATGTCCATGTCGTAGTTGTCGACGCCGTGAAAGTACCGCTTGGTCACGATGTCGACGTAGTACTCGTAGGGTATGTCGGCCATGCGCCTTACCTCGTTTCGCTATCCATTATGTTCGTCAATCGCGTCGGCCGAGCACCGCAGCATCGTTGGGCGCCTCCGGCGACGGAAAGGCCCGCTTGCTGTGGCTGAGCCCGAGTTCTAAGAAAACCTCGCATAGCTTGTAGCAGATCAGGCCCGGATTGATCACCGGCACCGGCAGCACGCTCTCGAGATAGGCGTGGGACTGATGCATGGTCGTGGAGCCAAGCACGATCACATCGGCGCCGTCCTCCTCGATGGCCAGCAGGCTCTCCTCCTCCAGCTTCTTGAAGATCACTTCCTCCTTCCCGGCCAGGAGCTCCTCCAGATCGGGACGTGTCTTGATGGAGCGCAGCGAGGCGCATCTCTGCTCGAGCACGTACTCCTTGAGAATCTTCGTATAAAGATGAAACCACTCATCCCACATCGTGATGATCGAGAACTTGTGACCCAGCATGCAGGCCGCATGCAGCGCGGCCTGACCGGGCCCGAAAACGGGGATGTCGAGACGCGAGCGCAGCGCGTAAAGGCCGGAGTCGCTCACCGTGTCGATGCAGACGGCGGCAAAGCCCTCCTCCTGAGCCTTCAGCCCAGCCTCGAAAACGCTGAAATCCATGAGCATGGTGTCGTAGTAGGAATCGCCTAGCGCCGCGCCCCAGCTGACCGCCACAAACTCCACGTCGTAGCCATCGCGAATGCGATCGGCCGGCAGTTGAGAGGCGCGGTTAGCGACCCCCGCCTCGTCCATCGGTATCGGCACCAGAATCTTGACCCGTTTGGTCATGCTCGACTCCCTCGGGCTTAAGGCGTATACCAGATGGGCGACGTGTACGCCCGCTCCTGGTGGGTCAGCTCCACGCCCTCCGGAATCTCGGCGCCCAGCCGTACCTTGTCATAAAGCACCCACCGGGGCGTGGGAATCTCCAGCACCCGCACGTAATAAAACGCGCGTTCGCCGACATCGAAGTCCGGGTCCGTCCAGACGGCGGCCAGCTCCGAGGCGCCGATGGTGTTGGTCCAGTTGGCCGCTTCGACGTCCACCGTATTTCCCACAGCCGGAAGCTTCCCTTCGGCATCCAGCTGACGGCCGCCGGACCAGGCGACGTCATAGACCTTCTCGTGGGTCTTGCCGCGCTCGTCGAGCCAGCCCTTGACGATCTGCAGACGATCGAGATTGGCACCGACGGGATCCCGGACCGCGTATGCCATGAAAGTTGGCGCCTCGCCATCGGGCGCGGCGGTGAGATCGCCCCCCATGGGCACGCCCTTGTCGTAGCCGGCGAAGGCGGGCGCCCGGCTGCGCAGGTCGTTCTCGTTGTAGTCCCAGCCGCCGAAGAAGCGCACGATCATCCGCGGACCCGTGGTGGCGTAGGTCTCTTTTCGCTCCATGGCGTCGAACAACGCCGCGCGCGTATTCTCGGTTGCCCACACACCCTGATAGCCGGCGGCGACCAGCTCGTAGCCCTCGATGGCCGCCAGATCCGACGCTACGAAAGGATGGGCGATGCGGGTCGCTGACGGCTCGACGCTGGTCGATTTGCCGAAGAAGTTGTCCTCCTCCGCCGTGGCCAGCGCGGTGTGGCTGTCCGTCGCCCCGACCATGCCGAACTTGTAAGGGTTGGTGCCGAACTTCTCCTCCAGCACCAGACCGTTCTTCAGCGCCTCGCGGGCGTACTCACCGCTCAGCATCTCGGGTTTCTTGAGCTCGGACAGATCGAGGTTGCCCTTGTCCCAGGTGCCGTAGTCGGCGAACTCGTCGTTGGGCGAGAGGGCCGGATGGGCCTCGCCGTCTCCCTTGATCTGGGTGACCTCGTAGAGCGGCTCCCACTTCGCTCGCAGCTGCACGTACTCCTTGTTAACGCGGCCGCCCGCATAGGTCCTGTCCATGGGAAACATCCAACCGTTGGAGAGGTTGCCGTTGTGGGCCAGCGCCAGGGCCTGGCCGCCGGTCTTGCGCTCGTAATCCTCCAGCCACTGGTAGAGATCCAGCGGGTCCGTCGTGCCCGAGGGCGGCTGCGTGGTCAGCGGCATCACCTGGCTGGCCCGCCTGCCGTCGTCTCGCAGCACCACGTTGCGATGCAGGTTGAATCCCTTGGGAACCGAGGTCCATTCGAAACCGATGAAAGCGGTGAACCGCCCGGGATCGTTGAAGCGGTCGGCGGTCTCGATGATGCTGTCCCACACGCCCGAGTAGATGGGCGACCCGGGGGAATACTGCTCCACCAGCTCCGCGGGCACCCTGAACTGCGCGAAGTGCTGGATGAGGTCGAAAGCTGCCTCGGCAGCCGCCTGGCCCCCCTGTTTGAACCCGTCGCTCCACTCGCGGCCTTTCGGCACGGCGCGAATGTTGGGGGCGCCGCGCTGAATGTCGGTGGCGATGCCCATCATGTCGGAGTGATCGGTGATCACCAGCCAGTCGAGGGGTCGGCCCAGCTTGATGGGCAGACCGCTCGAGGACGTGATCTGCTCGCCCCGAGCCAGGCGATAGGCGTCTTCATGGCCCAGAATGTTGCCGAACAGTCCAGCGTCGAGAGACAGCCCGGTGTGGAGGTGGGTCTCTCCCCAGAAGACCTCGCTCGGGAACGAGCGCTCGGCGTAAGGGGAGTAAGTCGCTCCAGGGTAAAGCGATTCGATGACTTCCCTTTGCGGCGCTCCGATGTCCGAGGCCGACGCCATCAGTGGCGACAAAAGGAAAAAACACACAACTCGCAGACGCTTCATGCCAGGCTCCTCATCGAGGGTTTGTTGATACTTCTTCACCGTGCAGCCGGCGGGTGCAGGCCGACTTTCCTCCCGGGGTTCAGATGGTAGACGATTCGCGCCAATGAATGAATCAGCACCCGGCAATTGGCTTCGGTCGCAGACGAGATCGTTGCCGGAAGGCGGCGCCGCGGATAGGATGCGGGGATCGTCTGATCCCTCACCGACTTCAGCCACAGGACACTCACTATGAGATATGAATCCCCAGCGTCGACGAAAGAGGCCGTCGCGCTGCTGGCCCGAGAGAAAGGTTCGGCCTTCGTGCTGGCAGGCGGCACCGACCTGCTAGTCCGGATGAAGGCCGAGCTGATCGAACCCGACCTCGTTGTCGACATCAAACGCATTCCAGCAATGACCGACATCCAGGTAACCGAGAAGGGGTTTCGGATCGGAGCGGCTGTTTCCGCTGCGCAGCTCGGCCGGCACAAGGCCCTGTGCAAGGCGTGGCCCGGGGTCGTGGAAGCGGCCAATCTCATCGGCTCGGATCAGATACAGGGGCGCTGCACGGTGGTCGGAAACCTGTGCAACGCATCGCCGGCGGCCGACAGCGTGCCTGCGCTGATCGCCGCCGGGGCGAAGGCCGTCATCGTCGGCAAGGACAGACGACGGACCGTGCCGGTGGAAAAGGTGATTACGGGACCCGGCAGCACTTCCCTGGAGGATGGCGAGGTCATCGAGGCCATCACGCTGCCCAAGCCCGCTCGGCGGGGAGGCGATGCCTACCTGCGTTTCACCCCGAGAACAGAGATGGATATCGCCGTGGTCGGCGTGGGCATCAGCCTGTCCCTGGAGCGCGGCGCGGTGAAGAAGGCGCGCGTCTCCCTGGGGGCGGTAGCGCCCACGCCCATTCTGGTACCCGCCGCCGCCCGGGCGCTCGTAGGCTCCAAGCTCGACGACGCCGCGCTCGCCAAGCTGGCCAAGGCCTGCTCCGCGGCCTGCAACCCCATCGACGACAAACGCGGCACGGCGGCTTACCGGACCCGCGTGGCGGGCGTGCTCGCCCGTCGGGCGGCAATCATCGCACTTCAACGGGCAGGAGGTGCCGCATGAGCAACGCAGTCCTGGTATCGACGACCATCAACGGTGACACCGTCGAGTTCGCCTGTCCTGCCGACGAGGTGCTGCTGGACTCCCTGCGGGACCGGGTCGGCCTCACTGGCGTCAAGGAAGGCTGCGGGACCGGCGACTGCGGTGCCTGCAGCGTGACCCTGGACGGGGAGTTAGTCTGTTCCTGCCTTGTCCTTGGCGTGGAGGCCGACGGCCGGGCCGTCGGCACGGTGGAGGGACTTACCGAGAACGGCGATTTGCACCCTCTGCAGCAGAACTTCATCGATCATGCAGCGCTGCAGTGCGGCATCTGCACACCAGGGTTTCTGGTGGCGGCGAAAGCGCTGCTGGACAGGAAGCCGAACCCGACGGAGACGGAAATTCGCTACGCACTGGCGGGCAATCTGTGCCGCTGCACCGGTTACGACAAGATCGTCCGGGCGGTGCAGGCCACCGCCAGAGATCTGCGCAAAGCCAAGAAACGCTAACCACTGACGCGACGATAGGAATTCGACATGGCCCATGACAACAGCTACACCGGACAGAAATTCCAGGTGGTCGGCAACCGGTTCGCCCGACCCGACGGCGTCGACAAGGTAACGGGTCGGGCTCGCTACGGAGCGGACGCAAACGCTCCGGGGCAACTGGTTGCCCGGGTGCTCCGCTCACCCCACGCCCACGCCACGATCAAGAAGATAGACACCTCCAAGGCCGAGAAACTATCCGGTGTCAAAGCCGTCATCACCAGCGACGACCTGCCCGATCTCACCGGCGGCAATCGCGGCATGATGGACATTCTGGAGAACTGCATGGCCCGCGGCCGCGCGCTCTACGACGGTCATGCGGTGGCGGCGGTGGCCGCCATCGATGAGCAGACGGCGCGCAAGGCGCTGAAGCTGATCAAGGTAACCTACCGGGCGCTTCCTCACGTCACCGACGTGGACGAAGCCATGCGCCCGGACGCACCGGTGATCCACGACTGGGTGTTCACCGGCGGCGTGGAGCCAACGCCGACCGAGCCATCGAACGTCGCCAACCGGACCGAGATGGGTCACGGCGACGTGGACGCCGGCTTCGCCGCAGCCGACTTGATCGTCGAGCGGACCTACAAGACCGAGCAGACTCACCAGGGCTACATCGAGCCCCACGCCTGTCTGGCCTCGGTGAACCCGGACGGCTCGGCGGAACTCTGGGTCACGACCCAGGGCCCCTTCACCTATCGGAACGTGTGCGCCGGCCTGCTGGGAATGGACATCGCCAAGCTGAAGGTGACCGCCTCGGAGATCGGCGGCGGCTTCGGCGGCAAGACCCACGTCTGGGCAGAACCGCTGGCCCTGGCCCTGTCACGCAAGGCCAACCGACCGGTCAAGCTGGTGATGACCCGCGAAGAGGTCTTTCGCGCCTCCGGCCCGACGGCGTCGACGTCCATCGACGTCAAGATCGGCGCCAAGAAGAATGGCAAGATCACCGCGGCAACCCTGGAGATGCGCTACCAGGGCGGCGCGTTCCCCGGCATCTGGGGCATGCTCGGCTGCATGACGGGATTTGCCTGCTACGACATCAAGAACCAGCGATCCGTGGGCTGGGACGTGATCGTCAACCGTCCCAAGGTGGCCGCCTATCGGGCACCTTCCGCACCCATGGCCGCGTACGCGGTGGAGAGCACCATGGACATCGTGGCCGGCGAGGTCGGTATGGACGCGGTGGATTTCCGGCTGAAGAACGTCGCCAAGGAGGGCACCCAGGCGCCCTACGGCCCGCCCTTCGGGCCCATCGGCATCGAGGCCGCGCTGAAGGCGGTGAAGAGCCACCCGCAGATGAAAGCCCGGCTGAAGAAGAACCAGGGACGGGGCGTCGCCTGCGGCTTCTGGTTCAACATCGGCGGGCAGACCTGTGTGGATCTCAACGTCGGCGAGGACGGCACCGTCAACCTCGCGGTGGGCACGGTAGACGTGGGCGGCGCGCGCTCGTCCCTGGGAATGATCGCGGCCGAGGAACTGGGTATCTCCTACGATGACGTCAAGGTCAACGTGGCCGATACCGCATCCCTTGGCCACAACGACACGACGGAAGGCAGCCGGGGCACCTTCTCCTCGGGCATGGCGGCCATATTTGCCGCCCGGGACGCCATCGAGGTGTTGAAGGACCGCGCCGCCCAGATGCTGGACGTGCCCCGAGACGCCATCGTCTGGGAAAACGGCCAAGCGCGCGCGAAGGGTACCCAATACAGCAACCTGCCCAAGCTGTCGCTGAAGGAAATCGCCGCCAAGGCCGCCCGCACCGGCGGCCCCATCGCGGGCCACAACGAGGTGACGGCCGATGGAGCAGGTGTCGCTTTCACCGCGCACATCTGCGACGTCGAGGTGGATCCCGAGACCGGACTGACCCGGGTGCTGCGGTACACGGTCATTCAGGACGCGGGCAAGGCCATTCATCCGGACTACGTGGAGGGCCAGTTCCAGGGCGGCGCCGCCCAGGGCATCGGCTGGGCGCTCAACGAGGAGTACGTCTACGGCGAAGACGGTCGTCTGCAGAATCCGGGCTTCCTGGATTACCGGATCCCCGTCTGCTCCGATCTGCCCTTCATCGACACGAAGATTCTGGAAGTTCCGAATCCCAACCACCCGTACGGCATCCGTGGGGTGGGTGAAGCGTCGATCGTCCCGCCCTTAGGCGCCATCGGGAACGCCATCGCCAACGCAACCGGTGTGCGCATGCATCACGTGCCCATGTCGCCGGTACGCGTGCTCGACGCGCTGGATCAGGCAGAGGCGTCGGAAAGCCAGGTCAGTGCTGGTTAACCTCAACGGCGCGCTGCGTTCAGCCGCCGGGGGCCAGGGCTCGGTGAGCATCGAGGCGTCCACCATTCGGCAGCTGATCGAGAGGTTGGTGGATCGCTATCCCGCCATGGCCGACGAGGTGGACAAAGGCATCGCCGTCGCCATCGACGGCGTGGTCTACCGCGACGACTGGACCCAGCGCATTCCGGAGAACGCCGAGGTCTTTCTCATGCCCCGGATCGCGGGAGGCTGAGCGGAGAACAGAGAAGAGGGAGGGACCATGGGAGATTGGGAGGAGCGCAAACAGCGCGCGAGGGAATCGTACCAACGCTTCGTGCCGGACGCCGATCCCGATCGCGTGCTGGCGTCGATGGAGCGCAGCCTGGGCGCGCTGGGGACATTCGCGTTTACTGCCGTCGGCGAAATGTGGGACCGGCCCGAGCTCAGCCGCCGGGATCGCAGCCTGATGATCATCGCCGTGCTGGGAACCCAGGCTCGCGACGAGGAGCTGACCCTGCATACCCGCATCGGATTGCGTCACGGGCTCAGCCGCGTCGAGATCGAGGAGATTAACCTCCACGTCGCCGCCTATGCGGGGTTTCCTGCGGCCATGGCCGCACAGCGGCGTATGGATCAGGCTTTTCGGGACGCTGAGGGCGTGGACCACATCGACGACCGCGAGGGTGCGGACCACATCGGCGACGACGAGCGCTTGCGCCGGGCGGCCGACGTGCGGCGCACGCTCAGCGGCGCCGAGGCTGCCATCGATCCCAAGGCGGATCTGGCGTCGCTGCGCGACTATCTTGGCGACGTTGGCGAGTGGGCGATGAAATGGGCTTTCGGGGAGGTCTGGTCGCGGCCGCAGCTATCCCGCAGAGACCGCTCTCTGGTGGTCATCGCCATCCTGACCGCCCTTGGCCAGGAGGCCGAGCTCGCCTTTCATATCCCTTGGGGTCTCAACCATGGCCTTACGCGCGCCGAGGTCGAGGAGATCATGACCCACCTGTGCCTGTACACCGGTTTTCCACGGGCAGTCGAAGGCATGCGGGCCGCCAAGCACGCGTTCGCGGAGCTCGACGGACAGGTCACGGAACAACCGGGATGACCCGTGACCGGGGGGGATGCACGCCATGCGGGTGATCGACGTCGACGCCCATCTCCACGAACCGCTCGACTGGATCGAGCAGACCGACCCTGCGCTCGCCAGGGAGCTGGGGCCGCCGGCGCGCTTCATGGATGTGGCCAACTCGGTATTCGGCATCTCGAACCCCGCCCTGGCGGCACTGCCGGAGGGGCAGCAGCCCTCGGGCGGGTACGACACGATCCTGCCCGGCTTCGTGCATCACCTGGAGATGACGGACACGCGCCAGCCGGAGCGTCAGTCGGAGTCGGAACACGACCCGTTCTGCGGGGCCGAGGCGCGACTCGCTTTCTGTGACGAGCAAGGCATCGACGTGCAGTTCCTGAACCCCACGTTCCTGGTGGGTGCGTTCGTCCAGGCGGCAAGGGCGCGGCGTTTCGAGCTCACGGGAGAAATTCGCCGGTGCTGGAACCGATGGGCGGCCGATCAGGTGCACGGCCACGCGGACCGGCTCATTCCGGTCACCCAGATCGACCTGTCCGACCTTCCCTGGTCCATCGACGAGATGACGCGCATGCGCGAGCGCGGCAGCCGGGCGTTCGCGATCCCGGAGTCGCCCGTAGGCAACCCGCGATTCGCACGTCACGGTCAACGGGCGCTGGCCAAATCTCTGACCCACCCGGATTTCGAACCGCTGTGGTCGGCGGCCGAGGACCTGGGCATGGCGGCCATCGCCCACGTCGGATTTTCCCGGGAACGCATCAACCCCGGGTGGGCCAACAACGGTGCCGACGATCTGATGACCTACAGCTTTCTAAACATGGTGGTCAATCCCCAGCTCGCTCCGCAGCTGCTGCTGGCAGCTCTGGCCTTCGATGGCGTGTTCGAGCGACATCCAAAGCTCACCGTGATCGTGGAGGAAGTCGGCATCGCCTGGCTGCCGCCTCTCCTCGACGCCCTGGACCAAGGCGTGGGGCGCGCCGGTCACCCGGCGCTGGAGGATGGCAGCTTCCGTCCCGACTTTGCGGGATCGGCCTACAAACTGCCGCTCTCGCCCTCCGAGTACCTGCGTCGTCAGGTTCGAGTGACCCCACTGGTGGCCTCGCAGCCACTGCACCCCACCATCGACCTGGTTCCCGAGATGCTCTGCTTCTCCAGCGACTATCCTCATGTGGAAGGCTCCGGCGATGCCATGGCGGTATGCGAGCGACAGCTCGAATCCTTGAGCGAAGACGTCCGCCACGCCTTCTACGCAGGAATAGGAGAGACGCTCGAACTCTGACGAGCCGTGGTCACGGCTCCGGGTGCGCGTCCGTGCAGGCCGGCCGGGGCCGGTCAACCCGGCAAACGAGGTAGAATCTCCAGCTTTTGCTGGCAGGAGCCCTCGTTGGAATACGACGACGTCGTTCTCGGCCGCCGGAGCATCCGCGGCTTCAAGCAGGAACCGGTCCCCAAAGCGCTGATCCGGGAGGTGGTGGAGATCGCCATGCGCGCGCCCTCCTCGCTGAACACCCAGCCCTGGCACCTGCACGCGGTCACGGGAGAGCCGCTGGACCGGATACGCGACGGCAACACCGAGCGTAATCTGGCGGGCGTGCCGGACTCGCGGGAGTTTCGCGGACACGGCGGCTACAAGGGCGACCACCGGGAACGCCAGAAACGGATCGCCGCCCAGCTCTTCGAAGCCATGGGCATCGACTGGGGAGACAAGCCACGCCGACAGGACTGGGTGCTGCGGGGGTTCCGCCAGTTCGACGCCCCGGTCTCGATCGTGGTGACCTACGACCGTTCCATCCACGGCGGCGACATCGCGCCCTTCGACTGCGGGGCCATCACCAACGCGCTCGTCAACGCAGCCTGGTCCAGGGGGCTCGGGTGCGTCATCAACAGCCAGGGCATCATGCAATCCCCGGTCGTTCGCGAGCATGCGCGCATCCCGGACGACGAGGTGATCATGATCTGCGTGGCCATGGGCTTCCCGGATGACACCTTCCCGGCCAACGCCGTGGTGTCCGAGCGGAAGTCTGTGGGTGAAGCCGTCTCCTTCGTTGGATTTCCCGACTGAGCAGATCCATGAGCCTGTGGTCCAACGTCCGCGACACGGCCAGCCAAACCCCGGCGGATTCGGCACCATGGACGAGCTCTTCGAGACGATCACGCTGATCCAGAGCAGGAAGATCGAGAAGTTCCCCCTGATCGCCATGGGATCGGACTTCTGGCTCAACATGGTGAGCATCCGCGACGCCGCCATCGCCGAGGGAACCATCGACGAGACGGACCTGGGTCTGTACACCCGAACAGACGACATCGAGGCAGCCATCGGATTGCTCAACCAAGCCGGGCGCTGACCCCCGCAACGAGGGAGACGAAGCGCCCGGCCAGCATCGTCCGTGTGCCTGTGGCGAGATCATCGTACTATGGGTTCAACAAGCGGGAGACGATCGTGAACCATGCTCTGCAGGTCGAAATTCTCAAGGAGCTCATGCAGCAGCTGGACGACGGCAAGAACATCGATGCCGGCGTCCAGTTCCGGATGCCGACGTCTTCCTACGTCTGTCCGGAGGTCGCCGCCCAGGAGTGGATGTCCTTCTTCAAGGGCCACCCTCAGATCATCGGCCTATCCGGCGATCTGCCCGGCCCCGGCAGCTACCTGACTCTGGACGATTTCGGCATTCCGCTGCTTGCCACTCGCGACAAATCAGGCGCGTTCCACGCCTTCCTGAATGCGTGCAGGCACCGCTCGGTCAGGGTCGCCTCGGAGGCACGAGGCACCAAGTCCGTCTTCATGTGCCCGTTCCACAACTGGAGCTATGCCAACACGGGCGATCTGCTCAACATCCCCGACGAGGATCACTTCGGGCCCGTCGACAAATCCTGCCAAGGGCTGATCGAGTTGCCGGCGGTGGAACGCGAAGGTCTCCTCTGGGTGCATCCGGACGTGAACGGGCGGCTCGACGTCGACGAGCTTCTCGGCGCGGAGCTTGCCAGAGAGTTCGCCTCATACGGCATCGGCAATCACGCGTTCGTTGGTGAGAAAACCATCGAGATGAACCTCAACTGGAAGTTCGCCAATGACACCTTCGGCGAGACGTACCACTTCGGCAAGCTCCACAAGGACACGCTGGGCCGGCTCTACTACGGCAACAACCTGCATCTCACAGAGTTCGGCCGCCACCACCGGTTCGTCACCGCCAATCGCGGCATCGACGCGCTGCGCGGCAAGCCTGAGTCCGAATGGAACATCTCTCACGCCACCTTCGTGCTCTACCACATCTTTCCGAACATTCAGTTTCTGGTGGACAGGCAGACGGCGACGCTGATCCGCATATACCCCGACGAGGACAATCCCGGCCGGTCGATTACCCGGATTAGTTTCTACTACACCCCGGAAATCATAGAGGCCGTTGCCGCGGAACAGGCCGCCGGAGCGAATGTCAATGACGTCTACGATTACGAGGGGCGTCAGGGCCCCATCGGGGGCGTAGAGGCTTCGCTCGAAGTTTTCCACAGCACGGTCGAACGCGAAGACTACGTGATGGGGGAGATGCAGCAGCGCGCCGCGGAGACCGGCATGCTGAAAGAAATCATCTTCGGCCGCAACGAACCCGCGCTGCATCACTTTCACCGAAACTATCGGGATGCGCTGGGCCAGCCACCGCTGGAGCCGGTCGACTGAGGATGTGCGCAGGCGGGTGCCAGCGGGGGGCGCGCACTAACCGGTACTAGCTCGATTCGGCCAACCGGTCAATCTCGCTGCAGAAGCTTGCCGCCCTGTCGGCGGGGAGAAAACTGGCGTCAAAGGCGTTCTTAAGCAGCGTGACGACGTCCTCGCGTCTCAAGTCGAGGGCCGCCTGCACCGCAAGGAAGTTCTCGGTCAGGTAACCACCGAAGTACGCAGGATCGTCGGAATTTACGGTCGCGCGCACGCCAGCGGCGAGAAGACGCCCAAGACAGTGATCCTCCAGTCGGTCGAAGACCTTGAGCTTGACGTTGGACAGCGGGCAGACCGTCAGGGGCACCGCCTCGCGAACCAGGCGCTCAACCAGCTTTGAATCCTCCAGACAACGCACGCCGTGGTCGATGCGTTCGACGTTGAGCAGATCGAGAGCCTCCCAGATGTAGCCCGGCGGACCCTCTTCACCGGCGTGCGCCACGGCCGGGAACCCGAGGTCCCGAGCGCGCGCGAAGACCTCGACAAACTTGGACGGCGGGTTGCCAAGCTCGGAGGAATCAAGCCCGACGGCGGCAATCTGCTCCCGAAACGGCAGCGCCTGGTCCAGCGTGACCGCAGCTGCAGAGGCATCCAGATGACGCAGAAAACACAGTATCAAACGCGAGCTCACACCCAACCGACGTTCCCCGTCCGCCAGAGCCGAGGATATCCCCTGCAGGACAGTCTCGAAGGCCACCCCGCGATCGGTGTGGGTCTGCGGGTCGAAGAAAATCTCGACGTGCCGTACGTTCTCGGCCGCCACCCTTTCAAGATAGGAGGCGGTCAGCTCGAAGAAATCCTCTTCCAAATTGAGAACCCGGGCGCCCTGATAGTAGACGTCCAGGAAAGATTGCAGATCGGTGAAGTCGTAAGCCCGACGAATCTCGTCGACGTCCCGATAAGGCAACTCGATACCGTTGCGGTCCGCGAGCTTCAGCATCAGCTCGGGTTCCAGGGTGCCTTCGATGTGCAGGTGCAGCTCCGCCTTGGGCGCGGATCTGATCAGATCGGCTATCGACATCGTCTCTCCGGCACGCGATCACGCAGGTGTATGATATCCCCAGGAAAGATCGGCATCAGCATAAGGCGGGCGCCGACCCTCACCGGACCTTCGCGTCACCCGGCGAGCGCGGGCCGGCCGACGGCAGCCTCACCCATCCAGCCACGCGGTGAGTCGCGATCTCTCCCGGACAAGGCCATCCTGATCGAAGTGGTGCACACAGAAGTGCGCCCATGAGTCCTCGAACGCCATCGCCATGTCGCCCGTAACGACCGTCGAGCCCAGACCAAGCTCCGCATAGGTGAACTCGAAGCTCCCCGTCGGTCTGGCCAGCGCGATGTGCAGCGGTTCCCCGCTGAACTCGTTGACCTTTGGGGCTCCACGGCTTTGCAGAAGCCCGGGAATCTCCGCCCGAGCCGTTCGGCTTTCAAGATCCGCTTTTAAATCGATCGGCAGAAAGCGCGTCGGGCAGAACTCGGCGCAGGTCGACGCGAACACGGAGAAGAGGTTGCTCGAGGGTTCGCCAGCATCGCCCGAGATGATCGCCTCCAGAGCACGTCGTTGAGACTCTTCCGCCCGCTCGTCGATGATGATCTGTCGCTTTCCGTTGCCTTCCGCTATCTCCCCCGGCCACTTGTAAAGCGCCGCCCAGTTCAGACCAACGAGCGGCGTCCCGTTGAAGTGGCCCTCGACGACGTTGCCGATGAAGGCCGACTGGCAATAGCCGTGGGTGCTGGGCAGATTGAACTGGCAGCCGCAGTTGATTGCGCAGTTGCAGTTATCGTAGGTCTCGCTCTTGAAGAGCCACTGATCCGACATGTCGCCGATCCCCGGCTACCCAGCGCTTTCTCAAACATAGTTCAAAGGGATTCACCCTGTCCATAAACCACCGAGAACTTCGCGCGCGGCGCCATCCGAGCCCGGTTGAGGCTGAGGACACCGTCGGTCACCGCGTAGTTGTCCACGCTGCGAAGCATGGCGAGAAACTCGTCTTCCGTGGACATGTCCGGACACGCCATCATGGTGACCGCGAGGTTCGGACCGAAACTGATGCGGTTTCCAATCGTGATCGCGTAGGCTCCGGAGAAGGTGTTGCAGGACGCGCTACCGCTTGCCGTCGATCGCGCCGAATCGAGCAGGAGAGACGGCCTGCCACCCGGTGCACCACCGTCGAGCGGCCTGCCCTCCAGCTCGATGAGCGTCCACGTGACGCCTTCTATCTCGGCGTCCCGAAGGTGCTTGCGCAACACGTACCGTCTGGCCAGGTCACCGGTAATAGGGTTGCCGTCTCGGTCGAGGTGGAAGAGCACGTTCTCTCCGACCTTGTACTGCTGCCCACCGCCGTCCGGTTCCTGCAGGGTGATGGCGCTTCCCGCGGCGTTCCAGGCGAACTGACCGGCTTCCGCCTGAGGGGGCGCACCGCGTTCCAGGTAGAAGCGCGTTCGCTCGAAGCGTCCGTCGCCATGCAACGTGACGGTCGTCCGAATTCCAGGACAGTCGGCGCAAGGAATGATACCCGAGTAAGCGCCCGCCCAACCCACCGAACCGCGGCTCGAGTGCCCATCGGCCGGGGTCTGACTTACGTTCGGTTCCGCCCTGGCCCCAGCGGCCGGGGTGCTCGCGGGTTCGTTGCCCGCCTGGGAGCAAGCGCCAGAGAGGACCAGCAGACTGGCTATTCCAAGCAGTCTCATCAAGAAGTTCATGGCCGCCACGATCGCACATCCAGGCCGTATCAGCCATTTATCGTAGCAAAAGAAGCCCCTGGGTCTGGACCCGTCTTAGGTGAAAGCCCGTATAGATCCCAAAGCTGGGAAGATCCGATGATGGTTCGAAATCGGCAAAGGTCGGAAAGAACGTGGCCGAATGGAACATGATCGCCGGTTGGATGGGCATGTTGTTAGGCCTGATCTCGGGCGCNNGACTTTGCTGGGGGCTACGCCGCGTTGCGCCGTCGCATGTTGCGGCTCGGGCATATCGCCTTCTTCGCCCTGGGCATGCTGAACGTGATCTTCGCGCTCAGCTGGAGTTCTCAGGCTGTCGCCGTGCCCCATCCCGCTTTGGCTTCCCAGAGTCTCATAATCGGGGCCATGCTCATGCCCGTGAACTGCTTTCTTACCGCTTGGCGTGAGGCGTTTCGGCATCTGTTCGCGATTCCAGTGATTCTCGTTGCGATGCCCATCGTGTCTGTGCTGATGGGGCTACTTTCATCATGAGGCTGGGTCTCATCGCGATGAGCGCCGTCAGGGCGCACAACAAAGAGCTCACGGAGCTGGGCTTGACGCTGCCCGGCTTCGTCGATCGCAACCGGATCATCGCCTCGCTGCCCAGTCTCGGGTTGCTGACACTCGCGGCGCTGACCCCGGATGACATCGAAGTGGACTATCTGGAAGTACCCGATCTCAGCGCGGTGCCGGGCCTGCCAGGCGAGTTCGACGCCGTGGCCATCTCCTCTTTCACCGCCCAGATCAAAGAAGCGTACGAGCTAGCCGATCGCTATCGGGCGGCAGGGACCATCGTGCTCATGGGGGGGCTGCACGTCACGCTCGTGCCGGACGAGGCAGCCAACCACGCGGACGCCATCTTGATCGGTGAAGGAGAGCCCTGCTGGCCGCAGATGATGAAGGATCTGAAGAATGGTGAGCTCAAGCGCGTGTACGACGCAAGGAAGACGCCGTTCGACCTGGCAAAGAGCCCCATTCCCAGATTCGAGCTCCTGACTCAGGAACACTACAACAGAATGACGGTGCAGACCGCCCGCGGCTGTCCCTTCCGATGTGAGTTCTGCGCGGCTTCCATGCGCCTTTCGCCACTCTACCGGATAAAGCCCGTTGCAAACGTCATCGCGGAGATCCGGCACATCAAGGCCCTGCAGCGGGAGCCGTTCATCGAGTTCGCCGACGACAACACCTTCGTAAACAAGGAGCACGGTAAGGAGCTCATGCGTGCGGTCGCCGGGGAGAACGTCCGCTGGTTTACCGAAACCGACGTGTCCGTGGCCGACGATTCGGAACTGCTCCACCTCATGCGGGACGCGGGGTGCGTTCAGGTACTGATCGGATTCGAAAGCCCATCCCGCGAGGGTCTGGTCGGCGTGGAGAAACGATCCGACTGGAAGGCCCAGCAGGCGGACCGCTATCTGGAGGCAATCGATACCATCCAGGGTCACGGAATCAGCGTCAACGGCTGTTTCGTGCTCGGCATGGACAATCAAGGCCCGGACTGTTTTGAGGAGGTTTACGATTTCGTCAAGCAGAGCGGGCTCTACGACGTACAGATCACGATTCTGACCCCGTTCCCCGGCACGCCCCTCTATGATCGGCTGCTGGCGGAGGATCGGATCATCACGCCCGGCGCCTGGGAACTGTGCACCCTCTTCGACGTGAACTACCGTCCCAAGCAGATGAACCAGGAATGCCTGGAGCGGAAGTTCCGCTGGCTGGTGAAGGAGTTGTACAGCAAGGAATTCACCGACATGCGTCACGGCCGCTTCCGCGAGCGGTTGAACCGGCAGGCGCAAACGTTTCGTGCAACGAAGGAGTCATCGACATGAATATGACCATCGTCAAGGTAATCTTCATCATCGCCGCCGTCTACGACGGCGTGCTCGGATTCCTGTTTCTATTCTGGCCCGGGTTGGCGTTCGAGGTTTTTGAGGTCGTTCCACCCAATCACATGGGCTATGTGCAGTTTCCCGCAGTATTGCTGATGATCTTTGCTGCCATGTTCTATCGGGTTGCCACAGATCCGTTAGGCAATCGCATACTCATGATCTACGGGGTTGGCCTGAAGACGGCTTACTGCGGGCTGGTGTTCTACTACATGCTGACATCCGGCGTGCCCGATATGTGGGTCCCGTGGGCGTGGGCCGACGCGGTGTTCATCGTCGCTTTCCTCATGTGCTGGAGCTTTACCGGCAAGTCGGGAGATGCCGAAAGCGCCGGCACTTGAGGCGCTCGGCGGGCGGATTCGCCGGGCGCTAAATGAGCTCCCGGCGAAGGCTTCCGCTTCCCCGGACACACCCATCGAACGCTAGATCGGGTGCACGCGCACCGGGACGTCCTTGATTCCTCTGATGAAGTTGTTGGGAAGCCGCACAATATCGCCAACGACCTCTACCGTGTGGAAGCGCTTTACGATCTCTTCCCACAGCACGCGCAGCTGGAGCTCCGCCAGCCGGTTCCCCATACACCGGTGGACACCGAACCCAAACGCCACGTGCGCTCTGGCATTGGGCCGATCGATGATCAGCCGGTCAGGATCGTCGAACACGGCCTCATCCCGATTGCCGGAGACGTACCACATCACCACTTTGTCGCCTTTCCTGATCTTCCGGCCGCCGAGATCGTAGTCCGTGAGCGCCGTGCGACGCATGTGGATCACCGGCGTCTGCCAGCGGATGATCTCGGCAACCATGTTTGGAATCAGATCGGGATTCTCCCGGAGCTTCTGGTACTCGTCGGGAAACTGGTTGAGCGCAACCACGCCGCCGCTGATGCTGTTTCGGGTGGTGTCATTGCCTCCAACGATCAGCAACAGGATGTTGCCGAGGAACTCCTCGGGATTCTCGTTCATCCGAGCCGTCGCCTCGTTGTTCTGCAGCATCGAGATCAGGTCGAACTTCGGTGGCTGCCCAGACTTTGCCGACCACAGCTGGTAGAACGCCCCCGCAGCTTGCATCAGGTCGTCGTAACGCTTCTGCATGTCAATGCTGTCATCGCCAGTCACCTCGGGTACCGCCGTGGCGAGGTCCGACCAGTAGACGAGCTTCCGGCGTTCCTCGTACGGGAAGTCGAACAGCGTGGCGAGCATCCTCGCCGTCAGCTCAATGGAAACCTCCTGAACCCAGTTGAAGGTCTCTCCGACCGGGAGGTTTTCGAGGATATCGATCGCTCGCTCGCGGATGAGCGGTTCCAGCTCTCCGAGGTTGCGGGGTGCGACGGTCGGCGCAACGGCCATTCTCTGAGGCATGTGCCGGGGCTCATCCATGGTGATGAAGCTCTGCCCCTGTATCTGGCCTTCTTCGAGGACGGGCGGATCGGCGATGGCAATGCCGCCGAACTCGGAGGAGGACGAGAAGACCGTGTTGTTTCTATCCACCTCCTTGATCAGCCGGTGACTGCAAACTGACCAGAACGGGCCGTTCACGCTGTCGGCAAGAAAGTGCACGGGCGCTTCCTCTCTGAGCCGGGCAAACCACGGTTGCCAGGTGTCGTTCCGGAAAAGCTCCGGCCGGCTGACGTCGATCTCGCCGAGAGGAACTTCGGCTACTTCGGAGGCATCGTTGGTGCGCATCTGACTCGCCTGATCAAACGGTGACGCTAGCATATCACCCACGCGCCGAAGCCGAACGCCGGACGATTTGAGCCAGGCGACGCCACTGTGCCGATCTGGTATACGGTTTAGCGCTGCAGGAGATGGGGAACGTGGCCATGGACACCGTACGCGAACAGGTCCTCGCAAAGCTGTCCGCCCGTTTGGCCGCGTACGCGGACCTGGGAGAAACCCTGGACGATGCGCTTCTCGAGGCGAGCGTCGATGTGCCGAAACACAAGACTTTGAAGGAGCACCTGTGGTGTGTCGTTGGCGCTCGCGAGAGCTACGCCGAGGCCATCGCCGTAGGAAGCTGGCAGGGTTTTCACTGCTCGATGCAGAGTTTCGACACCACAGCGTTCCGTAAGGCGCTCGCCACCTCA
>JABAHS010073732.1_pt1 | contig 50835 bp, 48 predicted proteins | sample 7062111 | NCBI WGS metagenome assembly JABAHS01 (sample SAMN14534600, study PRJNA622989) | marine sediment metagenome | biome: marine biome [ENVO:00000428]; feature: marine pelagic biome [ENVO:01000023]; material: deep marine sediment [ENVO:00002113]; isolation source: pool of 4 deep marine... | reverse complement strand
GTCTCAGTCACAGAATCACTTGCCCTAGCTGACGCTACAACAAAGTCAGTAAGCTTCACCCCAGCAGAATCCTTGACACATACTTCAAGTGCTACTTCTGCAAAGAATCTATCACCAAACCAAGTATTAGTAGAAAATTCCCTGCGTGAAATTACAATTGATGCTGATGAAAAGGATCTTGTTGTAACTAGTGGATCTACAAAACTTAACAAAATCAAAATCATTAACAAGGCAAAGAATCCCTCAATTAATTATGGAACAATTCTATCTGGAACAAAGGTTACAATAGATAACGGATTCGAGGTAAACTCTGATGTTGATGACAGCCTAAGTGAATTTGATGTAGACGTTACTTTCTCTGCTGCAACTACATTTGAAGGACCAACAGGATGGGATGGGAAGCTATTACTTCCATCATTTTCTGAAGAGTCAATACCTGATAAAACTACCGAATCCCAAGATAATGAAATTATTACCACCACAACTGAGAAATTCTCCGAGATAACCTCAGTGGAGATCGGCCTCTCTAATGAAGAGATCAGAGTTGACAAGCCTGTCAGACTAGAATTCGACGGCGATGGAGGGGACAAAGGATTCGTAACATTCTTCAAGAAGCCTGGTGGTTCTGTGACCTTTATTGAAGCTGAATGTGAGAGCGATTCCTCTTCTGGTATACCATCTGGTGAAGACGAGTGTGTAGTTGATGATGGTTCAGACATCATAGTATGGACTAACCATTTTACAAAGTTTGGAACTGCAAAAAAGACGACAACCGCTTCCACAACTTCAACATCTACTGAGAAATCTGGAGGTGGTGGAGCGACTGGTACTGGACCAGGTGCAGGAGCTGGCGTAGGAGGATTTGGTGGTATACTAGCTACTCCTCTGACAATTCATGAAGTATCCTATGACGTATGTGAGAACAATATCGCAAGGATCTTGATCGCAAGCGATGCTGACAAACTACCATCTGTTGTAATTCACACAACAAAACTTGGAAGCATTCAGGCAACCCTGTCTGAGGATCAGCCATATGAGGAGCTAAACAAGATAACAAAGGTAGACAAGTACCTCTATGAGGTCCCACTTGATCCAGATGAGACCTTCTTTATGACAGTTGTAACAGAAGAAAAGGGAGTCACATCAAATACAGTCCAGACAGCAGTACATGTGACAGAATGCAAACAGACCATAGTACTTACAGAGATATCTGAAGAAGAGTTTGTAGAACTAGACGAGTCCATACCTAGGCTGTTTGATATCAAGTACCAGATAAATGACGAATCGCCACAACGGGCTTCAACTGAACCAAAGGAGGTATACGTTGATGATGAACCGCTAACAGTCTCTGCCATCGTACAAAGCATCACTCCATTAAAGAGAGCAGAGCTACGATTTGCATCAATTGACCAGCCAAGAGACGAGTATATTGCCATAAAGATGAAGACAGAGCCAATAGAAGCTGCTCAGAACTTGTACAAGATATCTGCAACCATCCCACCAGAGCTAATCACAGGACCTGCAGTTGCCTACTGGATTAATGTACTAAATGAGAACCTAATAGAGCAACAATCACCTGAATTCATCATAGGTGCAAAACCCCCGTCTGAAGTTAATGCATCAATTGAAATGGACATTCCAACTAGCAAGCCGGAAGGAACCAGAATAAAGCCAAGCATATTTGTCACAAACCCAACTGACTCTGCATTGTTTGGCACAGTATCCATGGTTGTTGATGGTAAGATAGTGTCCTCAGAGACTACCTTCTTCCAGCCTGGTGAAGTCCAAGTAGCACTAGAATGGAATGTACCAGAATCAGGTACCACAGTAGAGCATGATGTCCATGCACAAATTAACCTCTATGGTAAGGTGATAAAAACAGAATCAGGAATCTTGACCACATACCCAGACTCTAGGACTGTATCACTGACTGCAACCCAAGAGTTTGCGCCACTAAAAGACTCTGATGGAAACATAGTAGCACAGCCGGCCCTGATATATGCCTCCGACATTGAAGAGAACCTTCGATTCAGAGTAGTAGATCATGACTCGCACTGCTTTATTGGAAGCTCAGATGAATGCCTTGTAAACACCTCAACCTATGACCAGCGAGGTGGGTTGGAAAGTGTAAAGCACGGAGACATCATATACAGGGTGAGGTATTCAGGACCAGACGCTCCACTTGAGAGATTCTCTATTACCTCAATTGATCCATTCCCACCAGAGTGGTCTGTAACTCTTGAGGGCAAGGATGGTCTAATCCCAGAGGCATCTGCCTTGAAGGATACCAAGGTAAAGGTAAAGTACAGAACAATAAGTGAGATTAATACACTATTCTCAGAGTGATTCTAAGGGTAGGATATCTCTTGTGATAAAACAGAATCAATCTCTGATATCTTGATTCTTTTTTGTTCCATAGAATCTCTTTCTCTTAGAGTGACTGTTTCATCTTCCAGAGTCTGATGATCTACAGTAATTGCATATGGTGCTCCAACCTCATCTAGCCGTCTGTATCTTCTACCTATTGCACCAGAATGATCCAAAAATGTATCAAACTTTTTCTTTAGTGTGTTGTGTATATCATCAGTCTTTTCTTTTAGCCCATCTTTTTTTACAAGTGATAACAATCCAACCTGTACTGGTGAGATGTATGGTCTCAAAGACAAAACTATCCTCTCGTTTTCCTTGTCGTCTCTGATGCTGTGCTCCAAGATAGAGTAAAGACTCCTGTCAATTCCCATAGAAATCTCAAATACGTGGGGTAGAATCTTTTTTTCATTGTCCATTACCTCAAACTTTTCTTTGCTTTTTTTTGCATGACTTGATAAATCATAGTCAGATCGGTAATTACATGCAACTAGCTCAAGCCATCCAATTGATGTATTTACCTCAAAATCAAATGCAACCTCTGCATAAAACGCCTTTTCCTTTTCTCCCAGCCTTCTGAATCTAGTCCTAGTCATGTCTATTCCAGTCTTTTCATAAAATTCATACAGTATTCCAAGGTAATATGCAACAAATTTGTTTGGAAGGATATCTTTTTCAACTGCATCCTTGCAGCTAGTCTTGATTGGTTCTCCATTGAGCTGAATGTTTATTGTAGTATCTTTGATCTCCTCAAATTTTTCCAAATCATTAAGGTTGGCAGGATTACAAAAGACCTCAATTTCTGCCTGATAAAACTCTCTTAACCTTAACAGACTTTGTCTTGGAGATATCTCGTTTCGAAAACTCTTGCCAACCTGTGCTATTCCCAAAGGAAGTTTTCCCCTCATACTCTTGAAAAGACGGGGAAAATCAACAAAGATTGATTGGCATGTCTCTGGTCTGAGATATGCGTCATCTCCATCTGGCCCAATCCCAACTTGAAACATCATGTTAAATTTTCTTGTACTTTCCAATATTCCCTTACACGTAGGACACTTGAGATCTTTGTCTTTTATTACAGAATCAAATTCTTCAATGTCTGCACTCTCTGGAATCTCTATCCCTGAGACATCTAAGATTAGTTTGTCTGCGCGAAAGGTAGACTTGCAGTTTGTACACTTTACTATTGGATCAGCAAAGCTTGACAAGTGTCCTGATGCCTCAAAGACAGATTTGGACATTATCTGTGAGCCATCAATTTCAAACATTCCATCCCTTCTAACCAGCTCTCTTCTCCACAAATCAAGAAACTTGTTTTTGAAAACTGTACCGTTTGGTCCGTACTCCCAGAAACCAGCTGGTGCGTCACTGTACACCTCACAGCTTGGAAAGTAAAATCCACGCTCAAGTGCAAGCTTTATCACATCATCATATTTCATAATTCACACTTCAATTCTTACTTGCATAACTCCTTTGCTATTCTGACATTCTCAAAGTCATCTCGCGTTTCATCAATTGGCGTTTCCAAAATTATTGGAATATTTTTCTTGGCAACAAGTTTTACCACTCCACTCAATCCCCTCTTTCCAATTTTTCCTAAACCAATATGCCAGTGTCTATCGAGATTGCATCCAAGCTCGCCCTTGGAATCATTCAGATGCAAAATCTTTAGATATTTCATGCCTACAAGTTTATCAAATTTTGAAAACACATCTTTTACATCTTTTTCCTTTCTCAGGTCATATCCTGCAGCAAATGCATGACACGTATCGATACAGATACCAAATCTGTTAGATGGTTTTAACGAAAAAAAGATAGATCCAAGTTGTTCAAAGTCTGAACCAACAGAGTTCTTTTGTCCTGCCGTATTTTCTAGTAGTATAGTAACATCATTATCAACCTCTGCACCCTTCATTAACGCTTTAGATAGTCTCTTTATGCCATCTTCTTCCCCGGTTCCAAGATGACTGCCTAGGTGTGTCACAAGGAAGGGTATACCGAGTTTTCCGCATCTTTTCACCTCACTGACCAGAGTATCCACTGACTTCTTGAAAGACTCTGAATTAGGCGAGGATAGATTCGGCAGGTATGGCATATGTGCACAAACTGCCTTTCTAGCTATCTTGTTTGCCTCCAACTTTTCTTTGAACATATCTGCTTCTTTTTTACTCAAATCTTTGGCTCTCCAGCCACGAGGATTTCTTGTAAATATCTGAAATGCGGAGCACTCTCTTTTTACAGCATTATCAACTGAGTTTGATATGGAACCTGAGATCGATACATGACAGCCAACTTGCACGTTCTTGCTTTTTTTATGTATAATTTAAATGACGATTTGAAAATATGCCAGATTTTTAAATCAAGTAAAGTGAAGATATGTTAGTGATTGCAGTAGGCCATGAAGAGATCTCAAAATATCCATTTCTAGCTGATGCTGGAAATTATCTAAAAGATAAGGGATTTACTTTGGAGCAGTTTGGAACTGACCCTGATCTAAAGATAATCCTCAATGAGGCATTCAATAGAGTAATTGTTGCATCAGAAGGTAAAATCTACAAAAGCAACTCTGAAACAGAATACACTTCTTCGCTTCCAAAGGAGGTATTCTCGTTTCTTCTGGCAATCGTATTGTTAAAGTTGTGTGGCATGAATACGTTAATCCGTAGATTTTCTCTGGCTGAGGCAAGACGTGCAGAAGGATTCCTTGAAAAGGATCTATTGGATAACCGTAATCAAAACAGAGATGATCTAGTAAAAAGGATTCTAGGAGACCTGTTTTCTATTAGTATTGAAAAGAAAGGTGACAAATTTGCAATACCAATTTCTAATTTTTTAGAGCATTCCATCAATTTCCATGAAAAGGAATGGAAGCTAGTCAACAGACTAGTTGAGGACGGTTACGTGTTGTTAAGCAATCACGAAACAGTAAGACTGATCAGAAAAGAACTGAGCAACTTTATAAATTCAAAAGTAAACTCTGTAAAAACACCTCAAATGCCGCAGGGATTTGAAGAATATGTTACAAAACTGACAAAGCTTGGCAAAAAGTTTTCTGTTCCAATGATACAGTCAACAGAATATCCCCCTTGCATAAAACACGCAATCGAGGTCCTGGAAAAGGGAGAGAATCTCCCACACTCAGGCAGGTTTTTGCTTGCAACTTATCTGCTCTCTAAAGGAAAACCAATTGATGACATTGTTCCACTCTTCAAGAATGCGCCTGATTATAACGAAAAGATAACGCGTTACCAACTGAATCACTTGGCAGGTGACTCTGGCTCTGGTACTAAATATTCATGTCCCTCATGTGAAAAACTAGAGACACAGAATCTTTGCTTTGCAATACCAGAATGTAACGGAATAATTAACCCACTACAGTTTGGAAGAAAGAGAAAATGAATGAAAAAGATAAAATTTTCCTAGAAGAGTCTTTTAAAAAATATTATTTTGAAAATTTTGGCAAGATTAGAGTACCACCAAGAACTTCTGAGCGAGAGTTTGGCTACAAAAAATTTGACTCAGGTATGATACGCCACCTCTCTTTTAAGGACGATAAGGCACTTCACCTTTTGCTAATCAAAGAGATTCCATCTGATGTATATTGTTCTAATGCATACTATTCTTTTCCAAATCTTCCTATGAATGAAAAAGACTGGAAAGAAGCTGATCTTATCTTTGATATTGATTCAAAAGATCTTCATCTTGAATGCAGAAAGAATCATTCAGTAATAAAGTGCAAATCTTGCAATAATATTTCGCAACTAGCTGATTCCTGCCCAAATTGTTCTGACACTAAACTTGATACACAATCTACAACTTGTCAGGAATGCATTAACGCATCAAGAAAAGAGGTCAAAAAACTGATCAATATTCTTACTAACGATCTTAATATCTCAGAACAAAACATTGAGGTGTTTTTCTCTGGTAATGAAGGATTTCATGTTCATGTATACAATTCTGGGTTTGAAAAGTTGGGATCAAGAGAACGTAGTGAATTAGCAGATTACTTGTTGCTGAAGGGAATCATGCCAGAGACTATGGGGTTCAAGCGCTTCAAACCAGAAAAATCTAACTTTGCCACACTAGAGGAAAAGGGATGGCGGGGAAGAATAGCCAAAGAGATTTTTGGCTCCAAGTCAAAACGACCAAAGATAATTAACTCCATTATATCAAACGGATATTCTCAATTCCAAGAACAGCTTGTTTCATTGTCTAATAATGTCAGAGTTAACATAGACCCAAACGTAACAACAGATGTTCATAGGATTTTTCGACTTCCAGGGTCTCTGAACAGCAAGAGTGGATTAGCAAAAATACCATGCATCAATATTGATAGTTTTGACCCTTTCACAGATGCCTGTATCATATCAGATAATCAGATAAAGATACAAGCTGACTGTCCTGTTCAATTTAGATTAAACCGAAAAAGGTTTGGACCCTACAAAAACGAAATAGTCTCAGTACCAGGATATGCAGCAGTCTATATGATCTGCAAAGGGCTCGCTCACTTGATCTAATCCTTATAAATTTAGATAAAATCAGGCAATCACTGCTCAATTTTCATTATTATCTAATCCTTTGGTTCTAGTATGCCCGGTAAGACATTAATTTATGGCCGGAGAAGCTAAATCGAATTTTGTACAGCGCTGAAACTGACAAACAAGGGCCTCCACCTGATGCTGGCAAGTACATCAGGCTTGGAATAATCGCAGCTATTGCCCTAGCTACCTTTGCGATCATTGGAAATCAGGCAATAGTTCTATCAATGAATGTAACAGAATTTGAAGACAAGTTCACAAAACCACTTTACTATTCTATTCTCTCTGGACTGATACTATCCTCCATAGCCCTAATTCGAGTCAATATAGCTGCAAGATCCTCAATCTTTTGGTTTCTAGTCAGTACGGCAATAGGATTTTTGAATAGATCTCCAAAAGAGGCAGTAGCAAATAACGTTCCAAGCTTCAAAGACTACAAGCTAAGTGTACCCCAGTTTGCAATCTGGCAGATCTCAAAGGTATTGTTGTTTGGAGCATTTTTTGTCAATATCATGTTTGGCTTTGCAGCTTCGGAATTTCTTGATGGAAATGATCTCGGAGTTGAAAACCTACCTACCATATTTTCACTACCGTTTGTAACCCCTCCAACTGATCCTTCCTACGCAACAGAGAATGTAGTTCCTATGATTCCCGCACTGGTAATACTGATCTCACCGTTGCTTGCAGCTATAGGACTACGACTAGTGTTGTATGTTGGTCTTCACTCTATACTTGGTGTTGCTACATCTTACATTCAAGATTCAGCTGATGGAAAACCGCGATACCTCAACTATGTCTCTACCATAGAGGCAATAATAGGTATAGGTGTGCTTTGGGCAGGATTTAATCTCTTCTTTACTGATCAAATCGACTATAACACACGATATGCAATTGGTGGAACGCTTGCCATTGGCTTTGCCTTAATTGCATTCTCATTCCTTGACAGGTTCAGGGCACGAGTTTTAACTCACATGTTAAAGCGAGATGTATACATTCGAATCCTTACAGTCATTGCAATTGCAATTGTCGTTGGTGGAATAATGTCTGTCAATGATAGTATTGCAGATGCAAGAAAGATAGAGTATCTGGGACCATATACAGCCCAACAGATAGGAGTCAACAGGTATCTAGGACAGCTTGACATGATACAAGAAAACAAGCACGATGTCAATCTCCCATCAGTTTCTGCAAACGATATCAACAATATCATTCAACAAAACCAGGATGTACTAGATGTTATTAGAATATGGGACTGGGAGGCAGCATTTGCCAAGCTAAAGCCAGAGATAGGCTTGATTCCATATGTTGACTTTGAGGACAATGATATTCTGAGATTTAACAACACACTTTACTGGACTGCATCAATGAAACCAATCCTTCCTCCCTCAGTAAGCCTTGAGAACAGGTGGTATAACGAACACTTTGTGTACACCCACGTTCCAAACGGATTCCTGACCCTTGAAGCAACTGGAGGACAGATCACAGACAGCAGCCAATTCTTTGAGCAAAGAAAGATCTACTACGGAGAAGGCGGTCTTTTGGAACAGACATGGTCTGGTTATCCTACCGGTAGGGGTGATAACAGCGCAGAGATAGGTGGGGCATTTTACGCTGGTAAGGGAGGTATTGAAGTTGGCCCCCCAATAAGCTGGATATTTGAACCAAACTTTCTTTTATCCTTCCCAACAGAATCAGTCCACATTCTAAGATACAAAGACATTCACGACAGAATGGAGTTGCTATATCCATACTTCCTTTATGATCTCTTTGGAAGGGAACTGGATACCTTGCCTGTTACAGATGGAGAAAACTCTTACTGGTTAGTTCCGCTGATTGCAGGCTTTGATACAAATGATGTGCCATGGTCTGTTGGAAATCCATATCTGAGATTGGTGGGTTATGCCCTAATCAATACTTATGACGGTGACATTACTTTACTTAAAACAGGTGATGACTTTTTTGCCGACATGTTTGTCTCGCAGTACTCTGAACACTTTGAAGAGATGCCTCAATGGCTTGATAAGCAAGCTAGGTATCCAGTGGAATTATTCAATTGGAAGACAGAAATGTACAATATCTATCATGTTACCGACGTTGAAATCTTTATCCAATCAAACGAGTTCTACGAGATACCACGAGGTCTGAATACATACTATATCGAGGCAAAACCACCTGGATTTGATGAGACAAAGTATCTGGGATTACTTTCACTAGAACTTCGAGGATCTCAGGGTAGAAACCTTGCTGGCTACATGATAGTTGAAAATGATGTATCAAGCTTGGGTAACATGCAGTTTTATGAGGTTCCTCTAAACTCTACTACAAAACTCATTGGACCATCAGCTGTACGTGAGGCCCTTGACCGAGATCCAGAATTTGCACAGTTAAACACATTATTGAGAAATCCTCGTATTGGCGATAACATTCTCTACAAGGTAGGAGAACATGATACGTACTTTATTCCAGTTTATACAGCAGGTGCTGGAGGGGTTGTCTCACAGATCGGTACTATTGCAGCAGTTGGTGCTGCGTTTACCGGAGAGTACTATGTAGGACTGGGAGATACGCAACAAGAAGCATTCAAAGCATATTTGCAGGATTTGTCTGGCATCGAAACTAGTGTGGCTGATGGCCAAACTACAGAAGAACTAACAAAGTCAGATAGAATTGAGATTCTTAAAACTGCCTTCAAAGACCAGGACTTGGAAGTAGTAGAACCAACAGCCATTCAGGTCCCATTAACATTCAAGAAAGGAGAGATCTTCTTCTATACTGCATTAGATCAGGAAGATGTTGAAGAATTCGTTGACGAGTTCATAAATGACATGGTCAAACCAAGGAGTGAAAGAGTCTTTATGTGGAAAGAAGGCGAGAATATAGTCAACTTTGGTACTATTCTTGTAAAGGGTGGTATCTCAGAGTTGCACTATGTGTCAATTGAGGTTGGCAAATAGTTGTTACTTGTAGTTGACAATGGTTCAATCTACACCCCAAATCTAACAACCTTTCTCCAATCCAATCAAATTCCTTTTGATGTATACAAGGAAGATAACTATACTGATTATGATTCTTACATTCTATCAGGAAGAAAACGAAATGACAAGTCACAAAACTCTCTTAACTCAAAGATTATTCAACATGCAATTTCTGAAAAAAAAAGTCTGTTGGGGATCTGTTATGGGGCAGAAATATTAGCTTTGACTGTTGGCGGGACGATAAAAAAAACCACGCCTAGAAAGGGACCAGAAATTGTACTAGTTACAAAGGAAAATCCTCTATGCAGTAACAAATTGGAAGTTTTTGAAAGTCACAGTTATGAGATAGCTAGGATTCCAAATTGTATCTCCAAAATTGGTGAGTCAGAGTACTGCGCAAATGAACTCATACAATATGAAAACCTAAACATTTTTGGAACCCAGTTTCATCCTGAGATGAGCAAAGATGGGAAAAAACTGATTGAAAATTTTTGTAGACTTTGATGGGTTTTAATAACTCTGTAACTTAGATCCACATATGGAGTCTTCTGAACACGAACTACTCTTACCTCCCGTAAAAGAAGAGAACATTTGTCTTCCACTATCAATTAACGCAGTTGCAAAATATTGGAATGTAGATTTACCAATAGAGGAGGCAAAAGACATCTCAAAAAAATATCCAAATGTCAATGGAAGTATACTAATTGAAGGAGTAGAACTTGCTGAAAGACATGGCCTGAATGCAAGAATAATCCATGATGATCTTGATGGCTTGAAGCGATTCATCGACATGGGGATTCCTCCAATAGTTATAATGCCAGGACTTCAAAATGTAGTACAACACGCCTCAGTTATTTCTGGTTATGATGATGAGGAAAAGTCAATCTTTCACTATATTCCAAGTCCTACTACAGAAGGAGAATTTCAAGTTGGAGTAATCCCAGAGTCAAAGTTTGATTCCTTGTGGCAAGAAGATGGTAGATTGATGATTTTATTGGCGCCAAACGAGATAACTTTGAAGATAAAGATTAACGAAGATCACGAAAAATCAAACAGACTATGTTTTGTATCTGAAAGACAGAACCTGCAAAAAAAACCAGAAGAGGCAAAAAAGTCATTAGACTCTGCTCTTGGACTAAATCCAAAAAACTCTACTGCTCTTTCCCTTCTTGGCGGAATTTTAAACGAAGCTGGATCTGAGGAGTGTGTGAAATACTATCAAAAGGCAATTGATAATAATAAAAGATGTTATCTTGCATTTCGTGGGTTGGGAAACTATTATCTAAAAAAACAAGACTACAAAAAGGCAGAAGAATATTACACAAATGCCATTAAAATAAACCCAACACGCTTTGCGCCTATTCACAAGAACAGAGGAATAACTCGTCTTCAACAGAAAAAAAACAAGGAAGCAAAAGGAGACTTTGAAGAATATCTTAAATTAATGCCGGATGCAAGAGATAGAGATTCCATTACTGATGCAATCAAAGAGTTGTAGATGCGAAGTACGGGATTTGAACCCGTGATCTTCAGCTTGGGAAGCTGACGTCTTGCCGAGCTGGACTAACTTCGCACACGTGAAACTATCTAGCCTATAATTAAATAGCTTAGTAGAGTAACTATTCTCATGGATGCAAAGTGTCCAGAATGTGAGAATGTGGCTGTTCTGGATGAAAATGTCACTACAGTGAAATGCCCTCACTGCAACTTTGAGATGGATTATGATGATTATATTGAGGTCATGAAGGACAAAGCAGTAAACATGGCAGCAGATTACATCCCCGATCGTCCAGGTATCTAATTACCAATAGCTTCCCTTATCTGAGCAATCCAGATGTGCTCCGCAGTTAGGACACAAAAGATGGCAAGCTTGAATATCTATCATCTTTTTATCGCATCTGGGACAGTTTACTCTAGTTGCCACATCATTATCTCTGGATTTTAGAATAAAAATAATGTCAAAAAGTTAATAGGTAGTTTTTAAATGAAAACTTCTCATTGGCTAGTTTCAAGTTAACCATTTCAGATGTAAAAGGTAAATCTATTACAAAGGAGCTAAAAGACGAGGAAGTAAACCAACTGATCGGCCTAAAGGTTGGCAGTGATTTTGATGCCTCAGTTGTTGGCCTTGAAGGCAAATTAAAGATAACGGGTGGAAGTGACAAAGCGGGAATTCCACTTAGAGAAGACATTCACGGTGGAGCTAGAAAATATGTTCTAATAACAAAAGGTGTGGGACTAAAACAAGTAGAAAAAGGACAACGGGCAAGAAAATTACTAAGAGGCAACACAATTTCAGAAGAGGTTTATCAAATTAATTGCAAGTTTGATGGAACCTTGCCAGAACCAAAACAAGAAGAACCAGAAGCCCAACAAGAAGAAAAAAAAGAATAGCTTAACATAGCTCGTTTTATTGCGTTTTACAGATGCATTGGAAAGAAACTCTTCCAGATTGGTATGTTAAAAAATATGGTTATCAACCCTGTGTAAATATTGGAACAGCAGGTCATGTTGATCATGGAAAAACCACTCTAATTCAGTCACTAACAGGTACGTGGACTAGTGTTCATAGTCAGGAACTAAAGCGTGGCATTACCATAAGAGTTGGATACTCTGATGCAGCCTTTTACAAATGTAAAAAGTGTGAAGATCCTGTTGGATATTCTACCACTCCAAAATGTCCAAACTGCGGTAAGGAAAGTGACTTATCTCGTGTGGTAAGCTTTGTTGACAGTCCAGGACATGAAAGTCTGATGGCAAATATGTTGTCTGGATCTGCCCTTATGGACGGTGCGTTATTGCTTGTTGCCGCAAACGAAAAGGTTCCAAAGCCACAGACCAAAGAACATTTGCTTGCCTTACAGACTCTGGGAATAAAAGAGGTTGTAGTTGCCCAAAACAAAGTTGATCTTATTTCCTATGAACAAGCCCTAAAAAATTATGATGATATTGCAAAGTTTCTCAAAGGTACAAACGCATCCAAATCTCCAATAGTTCCAATCTCTGCCCAAGCTGGATTAAACATGGATGCCTTGATTGGTGCTATAGAATCGACAATCCAGACACCAAAAAGAGACGAGTCAAAAGATGCTGTGATGCATGTTCTAAGGTCCTTTGATGTTAACAAACCTGGAGCCGAACTGAAGAAACTAAAAGGCGGCGTGATAGGAGGAAGTCTTATCCAAGGTAAGTTCAATGTGGGTGATGAAGTAGAAATCAAACCGGGTATGCTAAATGAGAAGAAAAAAACATACGAACCAATTCAAACCGAGATTATCTCACTTGGTACTAGTGCTGGTATTGTAGAATCAGTAAAGCCTGGTGGTCTTGTTGCTATTGGCACTAAACTTGATCCATCAGTCACTAGAGGCGATTCATTTATTGGATCTGTTATTGGAAAGCCTGAAACTCTACCTGAAAATTCAACCACTACAGAAATTGATGTTAATCTGTTTGATTCTGCAGTTGGAACAATGGAAGAAACAAAGGTTACGCCAATAGAAAAAGGAGAACTTTTAAGGCTAAACATTGGTACTGCTCCTATTCTTGCACAGGTAACAAAGACTAAAGCAAAGAAAGTAGAGCTTAGTCTGCGAAGGCCAGCTTGCCTGTTTAAAGGAGAAAATGTGGCAATAAGCAGGAGGATAGCTGATAGATGGAGATTGATTGGTGCAGGAATAATTGGTTAAGGTGATTTGTGATACAAGTTTTCTTATCCTTTTAGCTACAAAGAGAATAAAGAATATAGATTCTCTTGAAACGGACATAGGTTCGCTTGAATTTGTTGTTCCCAAAGCAGTAATTGAAGAACTTGAGAGATTATCAGAAAAAGAGGAAAAAAGTAACGAATCAAAACAAACGTTGGAATTAATAAAAAGTTTTGAAACTATCCCAATTTATGGTAATAATGTAGATTCTGCGATCATACAACACATAAAAGATAATGGAGGAATTGTTGCAACAGTGGATAAAGAACTAAAAAACATGATAAAAAAACACAACGGCAGCATTATTTCACTTTCAAATAATAGAATCGTTTTAGAATGAGGAAAAAATTTAACTTTGCATATGTCAAGCCAATACAATGGCAGAATTATCACTTGAAAGTTCAGCTTTTTCAGCTGGTGGAGAAATACCACGAAAATACGGATACAAAAATGACAACACTAGTCCTCCACTAAAGATCTCAAACGTACCTTCTGATGCAAAATCACTTGCATTAATCATGGATGATCCTGATGCGGTAGCGGCTGTTGGAAAATTGTGGGTTCATTGGGTAATATGGAACATTGATCCAAAAACTACACAAATAGAAGAAGGAAAAAAACCAAGTGGAGCTATTGAAGGAAAGACTGATTTTGGTGAGATAGGATATGGGGGACCTGCACCGCCTGACAAGAAGCATACCTATGTGTTCAAGTTATATGCACTTGATTCAAACCTTGATGTTAAAGAAGGTGCAACAAAAGCAGAAATAGAAGAAGCTATGAAAGATCACATAATATCTCAGGCAGAACTAAAAGGCACATTTGCCCCCTAGACATTTCCATATTTCTGTTACTCAAATGTTGTAGCAGGAATCAATAGACAGCAAAAAATTCTAGGTGTATTTTTCTGCGATTCTGTAACGCATGTACTTGTCATCAGGTGAAAACTTGGCAGGGTGTGCAGTTATTGTTTCATTGTTGCACTTGGGACAACTTTTTTTGAGCGTGTATTGGTAACATTCTAAACACCTTCTAATCTGGAACTTCATCTTAACTCTCTCTTATCTTGCGTGATTCTTCTCTTGTAAACTTGAAAAGTCCTTTCTTTTTTTCTATACCACGTTGGATTGTCTCAATTATTGGCTTCATTGATTTTTCAGCAGACTTGAAGTCAGTACCCCTCATTGAGAGTCTATACTTTGGTGCTCCAAGATAGGTTATAGAAGCATTTTTGTCCTTTTTTATGGCATCAAGTAGAGTTTTTTTGATAATTTCTATACCATCAGATTTGTTAGAAGAGATCTCCATGATGCCTCTAATCTCAACAGCTGGCAGCTTTATGTTAGAACATACTTCTTCGATTGCAGAAATATTCTTCTTGGTTAGCTTAAGATCCTTGATTACCTTAACTCCATTTCTTGCAATATCAATAAACGCATCATAAACATAGTCATATTTTGAATAAAGAGTATCTTCTAACTTTTCAATGTCTTTATCTGATAGTTTTGCCTTTTCCTTTACATTAAGCAAAAAGCTTTTTCCTTTCTCAATTTTTTTAACTTCTGCAAGCTTGTGCTTTTTTTGATCCTTTGAAACCTGCTTGAGGGAAAGATCAATTTCACCCCTTCCGGGATTGACCTTCTTAACTAGAAGGACTTTCTTTTCTCCAACTTTGATATGTCGTCCTACTGATCTTATCCATCCTGGCGCAATTTCTGAGATATGCAAAAAACCTTGTATGGCATCGTACTCATCAAGAGTCACATAAGCTCCATGGTCCATAACCTTGGTTACAGTAGCAAGTACAATCTCGCCTGGTTCTGGTAATTCCTGAGTTTGTGTGGACATTACGCTCTGAGTTTGGCAACACGTAATTTAATTTTGTGCATTAAAAATCGATGCCCTTTTTTGCCTTGACTCCCTTCTTGAATGGGTGTTTTATTTCAGTCATTTCTGTAACTAGATCAGCTTTTTCAATTAATTCTGGCCTTGCATGGTTTCCAGTTAAAACCAAATCAAGGTCTGCAGGTTTGCTTTGTAAAAGTTCCAAGACATCGTTAACTTTGATCAAATCTAGATTAACTGCATAATTGATCTCATCAAGAATAACCAGATCATAATTTCCAGAATGAATTTTTTCCTTTGAAATAGAAAGAGCTTTCTCTGCGGTTTCTTTGTGCTCAGACCTTGGACTTGAATCATCTATTATGCCAACAAAGCCCTTTCCTACAGTAACTAATTCAAAGTTTGGTTCAAGTAGTTTTGAAGATTCTAACTCACCATACTTCCAAGAACCCTTGATAAATTGAATCATACATACTTTGTGGGAATAACCCAACGCTCTCAGTGCCATTCCAAGAGCCGCAGTAGTTTTGCCCTTTCCCTTACCTGTGTATACTATAACAAGACCTCTTTCCACAATCTTGATAGTTTCTCCAATTAATTTGAATTAATCTAAATCAGTTTAAATAAAAACAATAACGAGTTGAATCAAATTGCAAATTCCGCGAATAATCATTGCTGGTTCTACAAGTGGTGTGGGAAAGACCTCTGTCACTTGTGGTATAATTTATGGATTACAAAAAAAGGGGTATTCAATTCAGCCATTTAAGGTAGGTCCAGATTACATTGATCCAAGTTATCTCTCAACCATCTCTGCTAATAACACACGGAATCTGGATTCTTGGATAATGGGTCCAGCTCAGGTAAGAAAGAGTTTCATTACCAATTCAGAGTCAGACATTTCAGTAATAGAGGGAGTCATGGGTTATTATGACGGATATTCTGGTTCTTCAGACTTTGCTAGTACCCATCATATTGCAACTCTCTTAGAGTGTCCTGTTTTACTTTTGGTTGATGCAAGCAAGACATCTCGTTCAATTGCAGCTACTATAATGGGATTCAAAAAATTTCGCAAACAATCCAAGATATCTGGAGTTATCCTAAACAAGATAGGAAGTAAACGACACGAAGAAATGTGCAAAGAGGCAATATCTGCTCTCAAGATACCAATAGTAGGAACAATCCCAAGAAACAACTCTTTTAATTTTGAATCAAGACACCTGGGTCTTATCCCAACTGTAGAAGAAAAGAAGTTAAAAAGAAAGGTTATAGATGTTTCAAAGAAAATCTCTGACTATATAGATATAGAAAAGATAGTTGATATCTGCCACAAATCGCCTAGATTGCCAGCTATTAAACAAAAAAAGAAGAAAAAACAAAGTGTAAAGATAGCAGTAGCTTTGGATAATTCCTTTAATTTTTACTATACAGATAATTTTGATGCGTTAAGACGTGAAGGAGCAGAACTAGAGTTTTTTAGTCCAATACACGACAAAAAAACACCTGCTTGTGATGGTCTATACATCGGTGGAGGTTTTCCCGAAGTACAAAGTGTTTCACTTGAGAAAAATACAGAAATGAAAAAGAAAATCAAAAAATTAGCTGAAGGTAACTTGCCTATCTATGCTGAATGTGGAGGCCTGATGTATCTCTCAAAAAGGATACAATATAATAAAAAAAGATACAATATGGTTGGTTTCTTTGACGCAGAGACTGTCATGACAGATAGGATGGTTCTAAATTATACTCAAGGAAAATTTCAAAGTGACTGCATCATATCTAACAAATTAAAACCATTTTCTGGGCATGAATTTCATTACTCTAAACTTGAAAACTTACCAAAGGATGCAAAATTTGCATACAGACTAGAAAAGGGTTTTGGGATCTTAAAAAACAAAGATGGATTGATTCTAAACAACACCCTGGCATCTTATGGCCATCTCTATTTTGATAGCTCAAATTTTGCAAAAAACTTTGTTACTTGTTGTTTAAGCTCATGATTCCCTGAGTAGTTTATAGAGGGCATTTATGATTGCAGATGCACAGGGACTTCCCCCTTTTCTGCCCTTGTTAGTAATGAATGGGATATCGGTATTTCTTAATTCCTCTTTTGATTCTGCTGCTGAAATAAATCCTACAGGAATTCCAATAACCAAAGCTGGATTGACAACTTTTTCCTCTGCCATTTTTATGACCTCAAGTAATGCAGTTGGTGCATTTCCTATTGCCACTACTCCTTTATCAATATCATTTGCTGCTGCCCTCATTGACATCTGGGAGCGTGTCAAGTTCTCTTTTTTTGCCTCTTTCATTATTGTTGGATCTGATATGTTACATACAAGCTTGTTTTGAAAATCTTGGGTATTTTTTTTGTTCAACCCACCCAAAACTCCATTTACATCAACTACAATGCTGCATCCACCTCTGAGAGCAGCTAGCCCTTTCTGGATTGCATCCCTGTGAAAAATCATGGCATTGTTCCGTGCAAAATCAAAATCTGCTGTTGCATGAATCACTCTTCTAACTATTGGCCATTCCATCTTGTCATAATTATGGGATCCAATCTCTTTTTCTATAATCTGCATGCTGGCATCTTCAATTGATTGTCCCTTCCTAGTTTGCATCTTCAACCTCCTTTGCCCTTTCAAGGATTAGTTCAATCATCTTTTCATCTGTTCCAATGTGTTTTGTGATTAGTACCTTCTCAAATTGGTATTTTTCTAGAGCTGGATTTAGATCTTCGTAAATATCTCGTTTAACGTGTGCTCCTTCATGTAAAAAGTAAAAAACAATAACTAATACCTTGGGATTTTTTTCCTTGCACCGTTCAATTCCTTGATGAATGGTTGGCTCTTCGATCTCTAAGAAACAATATTCGACATTCCTGAATATGGGTCTTATCCCATCTGCTACATACTGGATAGACCGTTTTGCATTTAGATCCTTGCTTCCATGGCCAATTATTAAAACATCAACATCTTTTTTATCCACAGTGATTTTTTCTTTTTTCAACACATCATTTGCTCTATTTTTTACTAGTTCTATCATGGTTTGGTGCATGCTCATTGACTTTGATACAAGAAACTTTACTTGTGTCTGACTCTGAAGTTTCATTGCAGCACTTACTGCTGCTTTTACTTTTTTGCCTGGATACAAAAAGTAGGGAACAATGGTTAGAGAATCAATACTGTATTCTAATGCATTCTTGATTCCCTCTTCAATATATGGTGGTATTACTTCTAAAAAACAATAATTAGAATAGACATAGTTTCCTTTGTCTTTTACTTGCTTGCAGATATAATCAAGCTCAGTTTTTGCCTCTTTTTCCCTGCTTCCTCGATCAACTAGTAATAAACCTCTTTTCTTCAATACATCTTCCTCGCAACGGCAATAGTCAGGTCTGGCGGGAATTTCTGTTTTTGTACTACGAGATCTCCTTTTGACCCAAGCAAAGCAGAAGCCTCTGATACACTTGGTGTTCCTTCAAACTTTTTTACAGTATCAGAAGGATTTGGAATATTCATTCCAGCAAGATCTTCTTTTTGATAATACTCTATTGGTATGTTCATTTCTGCACCAAGCTCAGTTAGTCCCTTTACATCTTGTGGTTTCTTTATTGAAACAAGTTTTGCAATTGATTTCAGACTCAGGTTGTTTTTCTCAAATACGTCTTGTAGAGACGTCTGAATCTTTTCTTTACTAGTTCCAACATGCAGTCCTATTCCAACAACTAGAGACTTTGGTCTGTATACAACTGAATCTTTTAGAAACTCGCCATCAATTTTTCTGTCTGTAATTATTAAAAATCCCCCTGCATCTGAACTTTTTAACTGCTCTAGACTATCATAAAAGACAACGTTTTTTGGAAATTCTTTATCCCACCATTCTTTTTCGCCAACATCTTGGTATACTCCAATTTTTTCTTCATTTACCATTAGGGCGCTGGTCTTTGTTACTGCAGAATCATCATCAATTATCCATCCAAACTCCCTACCAACTAAATCAACAGGGATTGTCTTGTTTACATCTGCAGCTGTTGTAATTACAGGAATGGCACCCAGTTTTTCTGCAATCTGGTTTGTTAATTGGTTTGCCCCCCCTAGATGACCGGAAAGGGCACTAATTACAAACTGGTTTTTATCATCTATTACTATAACTGCTGGATCAGTCTTTTTGTCTTTGATGTATGGAGCAACCAATCTGAATACTGCTCCAAGTGAAAAAAGACATATCAAGGCATCACTTGACTGGAAAAGCTCCGCTATCTTTTTTGAAGTTGGCTCAGAATACCATGATATGGTTTTGCTTTTATCAGAAAATTTCTCTGGCGCGTATATGTCCCAATCAGGGAACTCTTCTTTTAGCTTTATGCTCATTTTAACTCCGTTTTTTGTTATTGCTAAAACTGAAATCTTCACAGGAAAATTCTACCAAATTTTCATAAAATACCTTACTTGTCCTCTGCCTTTGCCAAAATTTTTCCATCAAAATCAAAGAGGATGACGTTTACTGCACACCTGTTGTCTGAGTGATTTTTCATCTGATTTTGCACCTCAAGACATATCTTTTGAAAAAAACCCTCAATCTTTTCTTTCTTAATTATTTCTAAGACATGTCTAGCGGTATTTGCATTCTTTATCTCATCTAGCACTGAATTATCAGCACTGCATTGGTCTGCCAGTGAAGCAAGGAATCTCATATCTACCTTTGATCCTTTTACATGAGTCTGCTTGACTCCCTTTGCAATCTTTGCAAGCTTGCCTATGAAACCAACTACATAACACCTCTCTATCTTTTTTTTAGCACATTGCTGTATTGCATATCCTGAAAAATCGCCCATCTGTACAAAGCAATGATCAGGCAAAGAGATGATCTTTTTGGCAAAGTCTTCACTTCTTCCGCCTGTTGTTAATACAACCTCATAGTTGCCAGCTGCAATAGCTACATCCAAGTTCTGCCGTATTGATGCTGCAAATGAGGCAGTAGAAAAGGGAACAACTATTCCAGTTGTACCCAATATAGAGATGCCATTAATTATTCCAAGTCTTGGATTGTCAGTTTTTTTTGCAAGCTCTTTACCCTTTGGAACAGAAATCACAACTCGAATGCCGTTATTTTCCAATAATTTTCCAGCTATATCTTGCATATTTTCGTTTATCATCTTTTTTGGAACCGGATTTATTGCAGCTTTGTTGAGCTCAAGACCCAACCCATGCTTTGTTACTATGCCTACACCTCTACCCCCCTCAATCTCGATCTTGCCTGAGTTATTGGTAATAGTAACCTCAGCTACTATCTCTGCACCATGAGTTACATCGGGATCATCTCCTGCATCTTTTATTACAGAACAAGTGGCTTTTTCATCTTCAAATGAACACTGCTTAATTGCAATTGTTAGGGTCTTTTCTTTTGGAAGATTAACTTTGACTTTGTTTATTTTAGATTTAGTCATTATAGCTTGCAAGGCAGCTTTTGCTGCTGCTGTAGCTGATGTACCAGTCGTAAACCCAGTCCTGAGGTTATGTTTAGGTTTCTCCAATATCAAAAACACCCATACCTTGTTTTATTAACACGTCTCTATTTTAGAAATTCAGATAAAATTATCCATATGGTCATTACGCCCAATCCCGCATAAAGTATCAGGTGAGTCATTTTTTGTGATATTGGCTTTTCTTGGTTTGAGGTAGGCTCCCTCATGTTCATGTTAAAATCATAATTCATTCTTGCAAAATGATGGGTTCTGTGAAACGTTGAATTTTTTTCATAGTACCTCCAAAACTGGGCATATGATGATTCGGCTGCCTTTCTTTTTCTTGAATAATCTCTTTTTTGTTCATTCTTTATGGTTTGATATGCCTCAACAATTTCCTTGAACTTTTTATCATCAGAACTATTTCGATCTGGATGATACCTTAATGAGAGCTTTCTGTACGCTTCTTTGATTTCTTTAGGCGTAGCCCCTCTTTTTATCCCAAGTATTTCGTAACACTTGGATGTTTCCAACAACTTACCTACCATATCTTTAAAATTAAATCTATTTCAGGTATCGTGTGTCAGATCATCTTCATGTGGCTATAACTGGAGCTAGTGGATTTGTTGGAAAAAATCTGCGAAGATTTTTATCAAAAAAAGGAATCAAAGTTACTGCAATTTCTAGAAAAGATTTTAGAGTCTTTGATAATGAAACCAAAGTAAGGATAAAAGATTACAAAGAGAACAAGATTATTCAAAATCTAAAAAACTGCAACGTATTAATTCACTTGGTTGGAATAGGAAGACAAACAATTCACAATGATTATGAGGAAACAAACGTTGGCATCACTGAGAGATTGGTTAAAAAATCTAAAGAGGTTGGTATAAAAAAAATAATATACAACAGCGGGCTTGGAGTTCATCAAAAAACAACTGTGGGTTATTTTATTTCAAAACTAAAAGCTGAACGTATTATAATTGGCTCAGGCATAGGCTATACAATCTTTAGACCATCCTATATAGTTGGCAGAGATGATCCTCTTACAAAAAATCTAAAAAAACAGATCAAGAAGGGAGTTATCAAAATCCCAGGCTCAGCAAAGTATAGAATGCAACCTATTACTATCAATGACGTATCTGAGATAATTTATCAAGCAATATCTGGCGGTTCTTATACTAACAAAACACTGGACTTGGTTGGACCAAAAGTTGTTACATTTGGAGAATATACAAAAAAATTCAATCAAAACAGAGCTAAAATCAAGAAAATAGACCTAGAACAGGCATATAGGAGTTCTATGAATGATCCAAATTCACTTTATGGGTTTGATGATCTCAACATCATGATTGGCGATTTTATAGGTAACCACTCTATTATAAAAAATATATCAAAAATTGAATTTGAATTGTTTGAAGGATTTCTAAAGTCCAGCAGCTTGTCTTAGTACATCTGCCTTGTCGACTGCTTCCCATTTGAACTCTGGTTCCTTTCTTCCGAAATGACCATACGCTGCAGTTTTTTGATAAATCGGTTTTTTTAGATCCAGCTGTTCTATAATCGCAGAGGGTCTCATGTCAAAGTGTTTTCGTACTAGGTTCTCAATGTCTTCTTCAGGTATCTTTCCAGTATCAAATGTGTTTACCATAAGGGATACTGGTTGTGAAACCCCAATTGCATATGCAACTTGAACCTCACATCTTTCTGCTAGGCCACCTGCGACTATATTTTTTGCAATATAACGGCACATGTAGCAAGCTGACCTGTCTACTTTGGAAGGATCCTTTCCAGAAAATGCTCCGCCTCCATGTCTTCCAAATCCACCATAGGTATCAACAATAATTTTTCTCCCAGTCAAGCCTGCATCTCCATGGGGGCCTCCAATGGTAAATCTTCCAGTTGGATTGACATGTATTTTGAGTTCATCATGCCACAGATCTCCCATAATTGGTTTTACAACTTCATTGATAATGGCAGGTCTGATCTCTTCATTTGATATGTCCGGTGAGTGTTGTGTAGAAATTACAACTGTCTCTACCTTGACTGGTTTATCATTTTCATATCTTACTGAAACTTGGGACTTGCCATCAGGTCTGATCCATGGCAGTATCTTTTGTTTTCTAACGTATGCTAATCTTTCAGTAAGTTTGTGTGCCAAGATTATTGGCATTGGCATATACTCTGCAGTTTCATTTGATGCATAGCCAAACATTAATCCTTGATCTCCTGCACCCTGCTCTCTGTCATCAGTTTCAGTAACTCCTAGGCTGATATCTGGACTCTGAGAGTGCAATCTCAGTACAACTTCACAGGAATCCCCATCAAATTCTAGGGACTTGTCATCATAACCAATTTCTTTTATGACCTTTCTGACCAAACCCTCTTGCGCTGATTTGTCAAAACTAGCCTTTGAAGTGACCTCACCAGCAATTGCTACAAAACCAGTTGTTGTCATAGCTTCGACGGCTACCCTAGAATCTGGATCCTGTTTGATGTATTCATCTAAAAATGCATCAGAAATTCGATCACATAACTTGTCGGGGTGCCCTTCAGTAACAGATTCAGATGTAAAGAGAAAATTTTTTGACACAGAAGACCACCTATCTGCTAAAGCTCATTCTCTAGCTTTATGAATAGAACATTATTTCCTCGTACTATTACTCTTCCATAGTTTGCTATGACTTTATCCTCATGTAGTTCTTCAGCATCTGTCATGATCAAGTTCATATAGGAATCAACATTATCCATCTTTCCTTTGTATTCCACTTCATTTTTTAACCTGACAGTTACTTTTTTCTTGGTACTTTTCTGAAGTGTTGTTAATGGTCTTTTAGAGGTTGATTGCGACATCACTTTCACTTGATCTGCAACGTAGTTATCTCGAATAAAAGCCTTGCCACTATGAAAAACAATTAGGATTCTTTAATTTTAACTAGTTTTAATTTGAAAATATGACTCCAACCGGCATCAAAACTTTGGATAATTTACTCAACGGAGGAATCAAAAAAGGAACTGTTGTTGATATCTTTGGAGCAAATGGAACAGGAAAGACTCAACTCTGTCAACAAATCTCTATAAACCATCTGAAAAATGGTGGTAAAGTAATGTTTCAGGATACTACTGGTGAATTTAGACCAGAGAGAATGGTTCAATTGTTAAAAGAAAAAGGACTCGATGAATCACTTCTAGATAACGTATCTGTATCAAGAATTACTAACACCTCTAATCAAATAGAGGCTATATCAAATCTAAAACTTGAATCAAATAGTCTAGTAGTAATTGATAGTTTAACTGATCTATTCTCGTTTGAGTATACAAATGAAAAACTTTTTCTGGATAAAACCATCCGATTTATGAATTATCTTTCTAAACTTTCATCCCTCGCTGTAAAAAAACTAACTCCTTTTGTGGTAACTAACATGATTCGAACTGTTAACGGATCATCTGTAGAGAATATGGCAAATGCGACAAACCTTTTTACACACTTTAAGATCTTTTTGTCAAAGGAAAAACAATACTTTTTGGGAACGGCAAGTTGGCCTTTCGGGTCTAACAGCTTCAAATACAAAATCCATGGGGGAGGTCTAGAGGAAATCACTTAACCTATTTAACCGTAATACCATATCAAACAATATGGCTGGTATTTTTGATGCTGTTCCGATCATCTCAGTTATCTTATTTGCACTTGGTATAGCAGGCATCATGGTTTATGAGAGATCAAAAACAAACAAAACAGAAGAACCAAATACCTGATACTAGCTTAACTAAAAAATTCAAACAGCTTGGCTTTGAAGAATTAACTGAAATTCAAAACAGAGCCGTTCCCATAGTTGACCAAAAAAAAGACTGTCTAATTATAGCACCTACAGGATCTGGAAAGACCGAATGTTCTGTTATTCCCATCTTTTCAAAGATTAAACAAAAAAAGAACAATAAAAAGATCAAAGTACTTTACGTTACTCCATTACGCGCACTAAACAGAGACGTATTTAGGAGAATTACTAGGTACGCTCACAACGAGGATCTCTCTATTGAGATACGTCATGGTGATACAAGCCAAAGCATGAGACGAAAGATAACAGCAAATCCTCCTGATATCTTGATTACTACTCCTGAAACGCTCCTTATTCTCTTAACTCAGCAAAAGGTATTGACTGCACTTTCTGAACTTGAATGGGTAGTTGTTGATGAAATTCATGAGCTTTTGTCAAGTGAAAGAGGTTCTCAGTTATCACTAAGTTTGGAGAGACTGCAATACAATTCTATACGAGACATTACAAGAATCGGACTTTCTGCTACTATAGGTAATCATGAGGATGCTGCAAAGTTTGTGGTTGGAACCAAACGAAACTACAAGATAATACAAGATTCCTCACTTAGAAAGTACGACGTGGAGGTAAGATATGTAAAAGGAACAATAAAAGACGTAGCCGATAATATAGTTGAATATGTAAAAATTTCAAAAATTTCTACTCCGATACTACTTTTCACAAATACTAGAGGAGAATCTGAACTACTAGCATCAATTCTCAGGGATTTGTCAAGTATTCCAGTTGAGCTTCATCATGGGTCGCTCTCAAAGCATGTCAGAGAAGAAACAGAGACTATACTTCGTGAGGGCAAAAAGGGAATAGTTGTATGTACTTCTTCTTTGGAGCTAGGACTAGATATTGGAACAGTTGAATTGGTTATTCACTATGGTTCACCTAGACAAGTTTCAAAACTAATGCAAAGAATAGGTAGAAGTAGACACAAACGAGGATCATCAGCTAAGGGACTAGTTATTACAAATAATCCCGATGATGAATTCGAGGCTAATGCGATTCTTGAACGAATTAAAGAAGGATCAATTGAAGATCAGAAAATTCATGAAGGCTCACTAGACGTTTTGGCACATCATTTGGTTGGAATGGCTATGCAGATAGGCGAGGTACCGCTTGAGCTGGCATACAAGTTGATAACACAGTCATTTCCATTTAGAATGCTTAGGTTTGATCAGTTAATTGATGTCATCAAATTATTGGATTCCAACTATCTTTTGTATTTTGATAAAGAAAAAATGTCATTTTGGAAGAAGAGAAGGACGTTTAGATATTATTTTGAAAATCTTTCTACGATCCCAGATATTTTAAAATTCAGAGTATTTGATAGTGTAGGAAAGCGAGTCATCGGAAGTCTGGATCAAAAATTTGTTGGTGATTTTGGGGAGCCTGGAAATATCTTTGTGCTAAAAGGAATGCAGTGGAAGATTCTAAATGTTGACGAAAAATCCTTTATTGTAAATGTTGAACCGATGAAAGTAAGTGGAACCACCATTCCATACTGGGAAGGTGAAAACATTCCTGTTGATTACAGGACAGCTGAAAAGGTTGGCATGTTCAGATCTAAGGTAAAACACGATTCATTTAAAACCATTAATCAAGTTATAAACAATCTTGAATTTGATGTAATCCCTGATGAAAAGACCATAGTTGTAGAGTCAGTGAAAGGTGAGGGGGCCATAGTCTTGCATTCCTGCTTTGGGACAAAGATTAACGCTACTCTGTCCACTCTTTTATCTTCTATGCTCTCATCCCTACTTGGTTTGACAGTAGACTCGCGTTCTGATGCTTACAGAATTGTACTGAGCACTAGGTCTAGGGTGTCTCAGGAAATTATACAAAAAGTGCTTTATGATGATTATGATCTATACACTCTAGTAAGTGCCTCGTTGTCAGGAACTCACAACCTTAATTGGAGAACATGGTGTGTTGCAAAAAAGTTTGGTGTGGTAGAAAGAGGTGCAGTTTATGATCGAAGAACTGCTAGATTCCTCTATGAACGATACCTAGATACAGCTCTTGGACGTGAAGCAACAAGAGAGCTCTTCCACGACAAATACGACATCAAAGGAACAGAGTCATTACTTCGTAAAATTAGAGATAAAAAAGTAATCATAAAGTGGTTTGATCTAAACCAGTTCTCTAAACTAGCTGAACCAATTCTGGATCACACATCAAAGTATTACTCGTCTCCAGCTAATCTTGATAAAGGAATCATAGAGCTAATCAAAAACCGGATTTTAAAAACAAAACATCGGATGATATGTGCACGATGTGGAAAATGGGAACGTGTCTATGAGACACAAGAGATATCCAAACAGCTAGTATGTCCATACTGCAAAGCTAGACAAATTACTACTACCTTTTATTCTGACTATGACTTGGGGAAAATAATTCAGAAAAAGAGAAAGGGAGAAAAAGTTGAGAAGGACGAAGAACACAGGTACAAACGGGCATGGAAAGCATCTTCACTAATTGAAAATTTTGGCAAGACTGCCATTACTGTTTTATCTGGATATGGAATAGGACCTGAAACTGCAGGGCGGATACTAAGAAATATGGTCGATGAAGAGGATCTCTACAGGCAGATCTATGAAGCTGAAAGACAATTTGTGATGACTCGTGGTTTTTGGGATTCTTAGTTCTTTTTAATTATCTTTGAATATGGCGTCAAAAACAATTCCGTTCGTCCTTCTAGTCCAGACCTAGCATTAAGACCAGTAATTGATATAATCTCTCCTATCTGACATTTATCAATTAATCTTGCTTGGTTTCTCCAGCCTTTCACCCAGATTTGTCCACTATCGTCTTCTACAAACATCTCTGAAAGAGAAATTGAATCTCCTGATTTAGTTTGAACTTCTCTTCGTTCTGGAATCTTTAAGATAATTGCCTCTATGCAGTAGTCATTATCAATCTTTACGTCAGAAATCTTTGTACGCATTTCTTTTAGTGTTGGAATAGATTCATCATTGTCTATCTTTCTTACAAAAGAGTCAGCATCAAGGGTAACAGAAAATGATTGAATTTTTGATGGCATGCACTCTATTGTATCTCCTTCTTCAAAGGAGTCAGTTAATTTTGAAGAGTCTAAAATATTGAACAACTTTTTTTGATTGTCCACACCCAAGATCATAGTATTACCAGTATCGGATTTTGTAGTTGAAATAATTCTAACAATTAATGGGTCAATTTCGTTTCTTCCTTCAATTTCGATCATTGTAGAATCGTTTCCATGAATCTCAAGACCTTGATTTCCATTTCTTGTCTTTACTCCAAGTAAACGAACCTTTGCATCATTAGATATTACTCTTGGAATTGATGATTCATCCTTTCCCCATAGTACCACTCGTAATGGATTACCTTCATTTCCCTTTAGTCTGAATCTAATTGCTTTTCCTGGGATGCCTCTTGAATTTGTAAATTCCATTGGAATAATTTGACCATCCAAAGTACCGGTTACTACCAAATCCCTTTCACCTTCTTTTACTTGACTTACATCTTTAGTAATTGATTCGATATTTGGAATATTGGTAGAGTCAGCACTTTGTTCTATGGTGGAACCAGAGCCTATGTTTAGAGTAGGGTTACCATTTAGGTCTGACTTTACATATGCTTTGATAATTTTTATCATGTCGCCAGGTTTTAGTTTGTCAAGCTGAGGCTCTGTTGCCTTTTCATCCCACAGTTTTACACTAGCAGAGGATTTTCCATCATATACTGTCATAGTTCGAAGTGATAAAGAGGATCCATCTTTTCTTGAGAACTTTTTTGTTGGCGATATGTTCAGTAGCCTCGATTCCAAAGACACTTCTTTTGCACCGGCATAAAGATCGCTTAGAGAGATGTTTGTCTGCTGGGGTTCAGCCAGGGGCACTTCCATATCTGCCGCAATCAGAAAAAGTGCACCTTGATCTGTGAGATAACCTGAACCGATCTTGTCTTTTTTTTCCTTTATCTTTTCATCCAGTTCTTCTCTTGTAAGTTCTGGTTTTTGATCTAGTAATTTATTCACCAAACTTTCAAATTCGGACACGTCACATTTTGTTGTGATGATGTCTTAATAAAAATTTCATTAGTGGCACTATTACCTTATCTGTTGTACAATTAATGTGATTTCACAGGAGCCAAGCTATTTCTTTTTACAGCTGGCAATCCTGAAAACCGATATTTCGAAGGTGGTTTTCGGTGAAACAGACAACAATCAAAAAGATAGCAGTATTCATTAGCTAAATTAAGAGGATTAACTGAACTGCATTATGTTATGCATAGAAGCAAGATCTCTTTACAAAGAGTATGATTCTGCTCCAGCAGTTGACAAAATAGATCTTGCAATAAAAAGTGGACAAGTATTTGGATTCTTGGGTCCAAACGGTGCTGGCAAATCAACTACCATAAAATTACTCACTACCCTTATTTCGCCAAATTCTGGCAACCTGAGGGTGTTGGGAATTGATGCACTAAAGGATCCGCTTGAGATCAGGAAACGGATAGGTGTTGTGTTACAACAGCCAAGCTATGAACCTACCCTTAGTGTTGAAAAATCCCTTGATAAATATGGAATGATGTGGGATGTTCCTATATCTACAAGAAAAGATAGGGTAGAACAGCTGCTCTATGATTTTGACTTGGCAGATCTTAGGAATAAAAGAAATGAAGATCTTTCAATAGGTCAAAGAAGAAGAGTCCAGGTTGCTCGAGAATTTATGCATGATATGGATCTGTTGTTTCTTGATGAACCAACTTTAGGATTGGATCCTTCTGCTAGACGAAACCTCTTAAATTATCTAAGAAAAAAGGTCAAAACGGGACTTTCCATATTTTACACAACTCATGTATTAAGTGAGGCAGAATATCTGTGTGATGAGATTGCCATCATACACAAGGGAAAAATAGTTTCAGTATCTACTCCTCAACAAATAAAAAATTCACTTGGTCACGAAAAGACAATACACATAATTCTGACTGATAAATGCGAGAATCTTTCCTCCCTTTTAAGGAATGTCTCAACTGAATCAATATCTGTACAAAATGACAGATTCATTACGATCAAGGCAAAAAACTCAGAGATTATTTTAATGAAAATACTTGGAATATTACATGAACACAGGATCGAAATAGAAAGCCTAGAACTAAGCCACACAAATCTTGAAGAGGTCTTTTTAAAAATAATCGAGAACGAAGATGCATCCCATAGCTAGACTTGTAAATAGAAATCTCACAATCTCACTTAATCCTGCCTTTCTTATCTGGCAAATAATATTTCCAATAATTTACATTTTCGTTGCGGGCTTTGCGTATACATCCTTAATTGATACAGTCAGATTCGAAGACAAAAATCTAGACTATCCTGCCTTTTTGGCAACTGGTATGATTGGCTTTAACATAATGAATAGTACCTTGATTTCAGGCGTGATAATCTGGAATGATAGAAGACATGGTATGTTTGAGCAAATAATGTCTGGGCCTTTTACCAGAACTCAGTACATTCTAAGCAATGTAGTTACAATAGGAATAATAGGCTTAGTTAGTGCGGCTTTGATTGCATTTGTAGGCTATCCAATATTTTTTGAAGCTAGCGAGTTTACAATCCTGACAATCCCGCTTATCATATTTGCATCTATTACTGGTTCTGTATTGTTCGGATCTATTGCCTCTATAATCTCTACCAGACTAAGAAGTAGCGAAGGATTCAATGTTACTATCAATACCGTCTTTCTTTTCTTTGCCTTTGTAAGTACAGCATTTTATCCAGCAAAAGGAGCACCGGAACCTCTTTCAACAGCCTTTTTCTTTAACCCTCTGACATATGTCGTAGATGTAATCCGAGCAGGAGTCTTTGGATATCTTACAGAAATGATAATGTTAGAAATGATGGTATTAGCTGTTGCTGCATCTTGTTTGTTTTTGCTAGCAACCAAGTTGCTAACAAAGCTTGATTTCTAGTATTGATAGCCCGGCCCAGATTCGAACTGGGGTCAAGGGCTCCAAAGGCCCCTATGCTTGACCTCTACACTACCGGGCTTCTAAAAACGTCAACCATTCGATCCCTTAATGATACTTTCGACTCTGTCAAATTTATAATGATACAAATCGTTTTCATTTGACTTCGATACATCTAGTATTCGGATTACTGGTTCTCTAGATTTCAGGTGTGTTCTTGATACTTCAATAAGTTTTTCTTGGTCTATTCCCTAGGTCAAAGAGTATGGGGGGAGAAAATGTCGTTATTTACGGTCTTAGCACTGAAGGATATGATCTAGCTTGTAAAATGGCGTTAAAAGATGCTACAGTTCACATAATTGATGAGACTACTCCATCAGCTATATCATTAAACTCAGAAATAGCAAAGACGTATCCAAACGTATCTTCTCTCAAAGAAGATGAACCTCTTCTTTCAATGGAGCCAATTGATGTAGCAGTTTCCAAAGCAAAATACATATTTTTTGCTCCCCGAATTAGACAGACTGGTCAGGACATAAAGACTGACATTAATTCCAAATTTAAGGATGCTGTAACCTCAATTAAAAAAAACAGTTCAATTATCTATTGTCTGCCAACAGGATTTGGAGGAAACAACGAAAATGTTTCTCTTTTGGAACACATCACAGGATTTGTTCCTGGAAAGAGTATCTCGTATTTTTACTATCCAATCATCGAGATAAACAAAGCTCCTCAAATTATAGGTGCAGTCAATGGCAAAGAAGACAAAAAACTATCTATGCTTTTAAGCCAAGGAAAAAAAGAAAAAATATTCGTTTCAATAAATTCATCAGAACATTTCCACGCAATAGATGTTCTAACCAGATTTTCAAATCTTGGAAGCATGTTAGAAGTATGCAAGTTTGCCCAAGACAAGGTGACAAAAAAAGATCTTGCCTATGACTACATTAAAGACACTTTCTTAGAAGAGATGGTTACAGGGCTTTTTGACATCAAGTCACTTGGTGCATCATTTGAAGGGCCAAATACGTTAATGTACCTTATCAACGGAAGCATCAAGGGAATAGATGGTTATATTAAAAGACTAATTGATGAAATACGAAATACCCTAAAGAAAAATGATCTAAAGGCAAGCAAGACAAAGATAGCAATATCATGGAACTTGGATCAGCATGAAATGAGAGGTGATAAAATAGAGATGCTTCAAAACCTTACTATCAAACTACGAGATTATATCGGTGATGTGGAGGCATTTGAGGGTCCAAACTTTGATCTTTTTCATACTGACAAGACTACAATCGTGGTAGCATGTTCCAAAAAAGACTTTGACAACATTGAAAAAAATAAAAAAGACTCAGACTTGATAGTAGTAAAAGCAAACCCACTGTGCGAGATCATACAAGAAGAGTAAAATTAGCTAATGATTGATTAATCACGGTTTGCCAGACGACAATGATGAGATTCCCGTACAGGTAAAGTCTAATAAATCAAAAGACGTTGAGGAAAATGATGTAGATATTGAGGTAAATACTCAAGATACTGAGGATATCCCTAAGGACAATGAGGCCAATGTTGAAGAAGACGAAGAATCTCAAGAATCATTTCAAGAAGAGAGTGATGAAACATCAAAATTAGAGCTCAAAAAATTATTGGATGAGGAAAAACTCAAAGTTTCAAACTATGAAGACAAACTTAGACGCGTCTTAGCAGACTATCAAAACCTACAACGCAAAACACAATCTGATATACAAAATGGAATCAACAAGAAGATAGATGAATTCTTTTGTGACTTTTTACAGATCTATGACGACTTTGTGAGGGCAAGAAACGCTTATTCTGAAAGTAATATAGATACCAAAGGTGTAGACTCTATAATCAAGAACATGGATTCGTTAATGAAAAAATATAACATTGTGCCAATAGATGCTGTAGGCGAGATCTTTGACCCTAACTATCATGAGGCCATCTCAGTTGTTGAAGAAGCTGATCTAGACGATAATACAATAACAAAAGAAATCAGGAAAGGATATATTTCGCAAAATAGAGTTATTAGGCCGTCACTAGTAGAAATATCAAAGAAACCAAAATCGGAGGGAAATTGAAATGGCTAAAGTAATTGGAATAGATTTAGGAACAAGTAACTCGGCTGCCGCCGTGATGATGGGAGGAAAACCAACCATAATTCCAGCGGCAGAAGGCACTACGGCCTATGGGAAGGCCTTTCCATCAGTAGTTGCACTTACCAAAGAGGGCGAATTGTTGGTTGGTGAACCTGCAAGAAGACAGGCAGTAACTAACCCTGAGAATACTATTGTTGCAGCAAAAAGAAAGATGGGTACAAACCATACCTGGAAGGTTCAAGGTAAAGAGTACAAACCTCAACAAATATCTGCTTACATTTTACAAAAGATAAAAAAAGATGCTGAAGCATTTGTTGGAGAAAAGGTAGAAAAAGCAGTAATAACCGTGCCAGCTTACTTTGATGATAATCAAAGACAGGCTACAAAAGATGCTGGAACGATTGCCGGATTGGAAGTTGCCCGGATAATAAACGAACCTACTGCTGCCTCATTGGCATTTGGTCTTGATAAAACCAAAGAGGATCTAAAAATTCTAGTCTTTGACTTTGGTGGTGGAACTTTAGATGTCACCATAATGGAGATGGGAGGTGGAGTGTTTGAAGTGGTAAGTACCTCTGGTGATACGCAGCTTGGTGGAACGGATATGGATAAAGCTGTTATTGATTACATTTTGGATGAATTCAAAAAGAAAGAAGGAATAGATCTTTCTCAGGATCACACTGCAATGACAAGAATCAGAGAAGCTGCTGAAAAGGCAAAGATAGAATTATCAACAGTCATGGAAACAGACATCAACCTACCATTTATCTCACATGATCCGTCTACTGGATCAAAGAACCTTGAATTAAGATTAACCAGAGCAAAATTAGAGGAGCTTATCCGTCCTATTGTAGAAAAAACAAAAACATCTATTGAGAGAGCACTTGAAGATGGAAAATTATCAAAAAGCGATATTAATAAAATTGTCCTAGTTGGGGGTCCTACCAGAATACCACTAGTAAAGAAATTTGTGGGCGAAGTAGTAGGAAGGGAAGCTGAATCTGGAGTAGATCCTATGGAAGCTGTAGCAATGGGTGCTGCTATTCAGGCTGGAATAATTGCAGGCGATGTGTCTAGTGATATTGTACTTCTTGATGTTACTCCGCTTACGCTAGGAATTGAAACATTGGGAGGAGTAAGAGAACCTCTAATTGAAAGAAACACAACCATTCCATGTACTAAAAGTAAGGTCTTTACTACTGCTGCTGACAACCAAACCGCTGTAACTATCAATGTTGTTCAAGGTGAAAGACCAATGGCTGCAGATAACGTCTCTCTGGGAACCTTTAACTTGACTGACATACCACCGGCTCCAAGAGGAGTACCCCAAATTGAGGTAAAGTTTGACATTGATGCAAATGGTATATTGAACGTAACTGCCAAGGACCTTGGTACCCAGAAGGAAAACAAGATTACAATAGAGGCAACCTCAAAGCTGTCAAAAGATGAAATAGAGAAACTAAAGGAAGATGCTGACAAACACTCAGAAGAAGACAAGAAAAAGAAAGAAAAAATTGAGATTAAAAATGAAGCAGAAAGTTACATCTATACCACAGAGAAACTTGTAAATCAAGATCTTAAAGACAAGATCTCACAGGAACAAGGAATAAAGATTACAAATGCTGTAAAAGAACTAAAAGAGGTTATGGACAAAGACGCAGACCAAATTAAGCCAAAACTTGATTCTTTAAAATCAATTGTAAATGAAGTAACCTCAGAACTTTACAAAAATGTCTCCCCACCACCTGGCGCAGAACAACAAGGAGGACAAGCAGGAGCAGGACAATCAGAACAAGGAGCTGCAGGTCAGCAGGGCAGTACGGGACAGGCAGGCCAAGGATCCAGTGCCCAAGCAGGAACTGAACAGACAACTCAATCAAACTCAAAGGATTCAGGTAACACTGGAAACCCTAACAATTAGATAAGCTGATTTACCTAGTTACTAGTATTAATGAGTTCTAAACGAGATTATTACGAAATACTGGGAGTCTCAAAAGACTCTTCTCAAAGCGAGATAAAATCCCAATACAGGAAATTAGCTCTAAAGTTTCATCCCGACAGGAACAAATCGCCTGAAGCATCAGATCATTTTAAGGAAATCTCAGAGGCTTATGCGGTATTATCTGATCCACAAAAAAGAAAAGTATATGATCAATATGGTCATGCTGGAGTCGAAGGAAGATACAGTCAAGAGGATATCTTTCAAGGCGGACAAGCCAACTTTAATGACATATTCAGTGATCTTTTTGGCAGATCAGGCGGAGGCTTTGATTCTATATTTGAGTCAATTTTTGGCGGAGGCGGATTTAGAGGATTTGGCGGCACACAACAACAAAAGGGCTCAGATCTACTGTATGAAACAACTCTTACTCTAGACGATGTATTGAAGGGCAAAAAAGTGGAAATAGATATACCAAAAGAAGTCACTTGCAGTGAATGCAATGGTTCAGGATGTGCTCCTGGAACTAGTAAAAAGACATGTACCGACTGTAACGGCCAAGGACAGATGAAAAGAGGAAGACGCATGGGTTTTGCTTCCTTTGTAACAGTTGAACCTTGTTCTACATGCAATGGTCAAGGACAAATTGTAGAAACACCTTGCAAGGATTGTAATGGATTGGGTAGATACAAGGGAGAGAAAAAAGTATCATTTGAGATACCTGCTGGAATTGATAATGGAGATTATACTGTACCAGGAGAAGGAAACGAGATGCCAAATGGAGTAAATGGTGATCTTGTTGTACGGGTAAGAGTGGCACCACATGAACACTTTAAACGAGACGGAAGCGACATATTTTATGATCAAAAAATTTCAATAGCAGATGCTACACTAGGAACTGATCTAAAGGTTCCAACCCTTGAAGGTTCTGAAAAAATAAAGGTAGAACAAGGAAGTCAACCCAACACAATAATCAAGTTAAAAGGCAAAGGATTGCCAAAGTTGAATTCTTGGGGAAGAGGTGATCAATATGTGCGACTTGCTGTTGAAATTCCAAAAAAACTTGACAAAAAACAAAAGAAACTACTTGAGGAATTTCGAAAATCATTAGACTAGTCTTTTTTAACTAGCCTTACTCTGATTTGATGACCCTTTCTTATGTGTGATGAGTGGCTATATTGTAAAAGCTCACCAAGTTTGTCTTCTGAATAATATTTGGTACTGTATCTTCCAAGAACCTTTTTGCAAGTAAAACAATAGATTTCTCTATACTCCACATCCATCAGTCTTGGTTAGTACTTTATAGAGTATCCTCCAATGACTCTGACAGCTCAGTCAGATCTTGGTGGTTATATCAAACTAGACAAAACTGTTCCAATAAAGAAACTTATTCTTCCTTCCAAGATTCTAACCTGCGGGAGTCGCCCAGCCCGGCCAACGGCGTAAGGTTCAGGTCCTTATCTCTTAGGAGTTCGTGGGTTCAAATCCCACCTCCCGCATACCATAAACAGAATCTATGCTTTGTTGATCTTTTTTATTAGATATTCGTTGATCTTTTTTCCTGATGCTTTTCCTCGTAAGGATTTCATTGCAATTCCCATAAGAGGACCAATTGCATGTGAGCCCTGTTTTTTTATGAGATCTTGATTGTCTTGAACTATCTGATCAAGTACGCCCTCAACTTTATGATCATCCATCGCACTAACAGACATATTCTCAAGAGATTCATCTACACTTTTTGAATTTCCAGCCATAATGTCTTCTAAAATACTCTCAGTTGATTCTTTTGTTATCTTGTCATTGTCAAGCAATGAAAACAATCTCAATATGTTCTGATCACTTAGTAACTTTCTGTTCAATCCTTTTCTTTCTAGACTAGTTATGGTTGAACAAAAGGTAGAAGCTACATAGTTTGGATTTACCTTATAGGTTTTACACACTTTCTCAAACAATTCCAGATATTCTGAATCAAATACTTGTTCGGCAAGTTGTTTGTTCATTTGATACTTTTCTTGCAGTCCTTTTACTGACTCTTCCCATGATTTTGGTATTTCCTTTTTAATCTCATCTAACTCTTCTTTTGTTACTTTAATTGGGGAAATATCTGTCTCAGGGTACATTCGTGATGCGCCAGGTCTTGGTCTTAGATAGACAGTTTCGCCTGTTGATGTTGCCATTCGCGTCTCTGCAACTACTCCGCCTTTTGCCTGATCTAGTCTATCAATTATCGAATTTATTGCATAATCTAGTCTAATTTTGTCTCCTGCAATAATCAAAAACGCATCATCATCATTTAGATTCAGCTTTTTCCTGATTGCCTGAACATCAGAGTCTTCTATGCCATACTTTGGAAGTTCATCTGAATGAAAAACTCCTCCAATACCAAAAAACCTAACCAATTGCCCAATCTCTTTTCCAATCCTGATATCATTTATGGGCGAGTATGTAAACATGCCAGAAAAGTTTCTAATTCTAATTGCCTTTACAATCTCGTTTTTTTCAATTGAATTTTTAATAATCTTTGAATTACAACTTTTCAATTGATCTGTAACATTAAAAACATCATCAACTTTTGATATCTTGTAGTCATGCGATTCTAGTTTTTCTGCAATCTTCCACAAACCATATTGTCTTTTTGCCTCAAACTCTACTGTCTTTTCAAGCTGATCAAGTTGTTGCACGCCCTTCACTTCCACTACTTGACCACCCTTTATTGAAACATTAACATCCTGTCTGATTGAGCCTAGTCCCCTTGAAACCATTCTGGTAGTACGCAATAACCTGCCCAATGATCTTGCAACTCTTCTTATCTCAGAAGGCTCTGTCTCCAAGGGTTCTAGCGCTATTTCAATTAGAGGGGTTCCTAACCTGTCAAGGCTGAATTCTCTGAATTCTTCTTTGTCGCCTAGTAGTTTTCCTGCATCCTCTTCAAGGCAGATACTCTGTACTTCCACGTTTCTAGAGTCAACAACAAAGGATCCTCCTTGTGCGATTAGCATAGTTCTTTGAAAACCTGTAGTGTTAGAACCATCCACTACCATCTTTCTCATAGGAAAGATTTCAGGAAATACCTTTGAATCTAGCATGAGGCTAACCAAAAGTGCAATCTTTTTTGCATCATCATCTATGTTGTGGGGAGGTTCTTCATCTAGTTCTACTAGACAGCTGCTCTGTGGATTGGCATAGTACATTATGGTTTTTGATTTTGCATTCTCAAACAGAGCTGCAGGATCGTATTCCCCAAGCTCGCTCTTTGAGGCTCGTAATTTTCGCTGAAATTTGATTGGATATTCTTCAAATTCCTGTGGAATGCAATTGCAGAATAACTTTTTGTTTGTATCCAGCTGTTGATGAATCTCAAGACCAACTTTTAATCCCAAATCTTTGTAGGAAGGCTCTGGCATTAAAATAGTTACAATCACTCTCTTTAAAATTTAATCAGATATTTCTGATGCTATCCTTTGTAGCATAATTTTTTTTATTGCTTCCTTTCCTTCATAATTTCCAATAGCCCACATTGATTTTACAAGAGCAGTCTCTGGAATCATGTCCTTTAAGGGAGTTATCCCCAAGTTTACAAGATCTCGACCGCTCTCATACACGTTCATGTTGACACGACCATCTATGCACTGAGAAGTCATACCCAAAAAAATTCCTGCATCGTTTGCCTTTTTTACAACATCATACATTTTCTTACCAACATGGCCTAAACCAGTTCCCTCAAAGATTATTGCCTTGAATCCATCTTTTATTAGGTACTCGATTATTTTAGGATCAAATCCTGGATAATACTTTATCAAGGCTGATTTTGTGTTTAGATTTATTCGTGGCGTGTATTCAGAATTCTCAAAATATTCTCTTTTAAAGTTCCTTTCTGTTTTGTCTTCATATAACAAAAATGCTGGTTTGTCACCAATGGTTTCAAATGCTCCCCGCTTGCTTGTATGATTCTTTCTCACGCGTGTACCAATGTGTGAAGCTATCACGTTATCACTTTTACCGTAATGCATTACAACAAAAATGCCCTTTAGGTCATTACTTGTGAGAAATTTAGCTGCAGATAGTAAATTCATTGTAGCATCTGATGAAGGCCGATCCGAAGATCTTTGAGAACCAACTAGAGCAATCGGTATTGGAAAGCCAGCTAGTGCAAAAGACAGAAAGGAAGAGGTATATTGCATCGTATCAGTACCATGTGCAACTAGTATTCCTTTGTAATCTGAATCTGCTAGCTGGTTTAGTCTGTTTGCAATTTTGAGCCAATGGTCTGGGGTTATGTTTTCTGAATATTCTGAGAACAAGATCTCTGTGTCAATATTTGCTATCTCTGATAATTCTGGAATTGATTCGTACAGCTCTGCTGCAGTAAGAGTAGGCGTTACTGCACCAGTTCTATAATCTATCTTGCTTGCGATGGTTCCACCCGTTGTGAGTAGTAGAATTTTTGGTAACTCTGGGTTTTCTTTAATCTCTTTGATATCTTCTTCTTTTCTTTGTGAGGGTGTTTTTATCTTGATTTTATCTATTGTGTTTAGATCAATTCCTATGTTGTATCCGCTTTTTAGCTTCAAAACTATGTGTTGATCATCGCCTTGTTCATAGCGTGGCATTAATGAACCAGAATAGATTTCATCTGCTTGAATTTCAACATGGTCTCCAATCTTTGCTTTATTTTCTTTGAGAAACTGAAGGGATCTTCCTTTGTATCCACTATATTCGTCCACTGTGAAAAAGTAACTGCTGTAGTTTTATTAAATTACCTGCTAATTAGTTGGATTTCTATTATCTGTAGTAGGAAGCAACTACCTTTTGTCCTAATTTTAGGTCCTTTTGCTCTCTTACCTTTTTGACAGCATCTTCAAAGTGCTTCATTGTGACTCTAGCTTTCTCAGAACTCTTTTCAACATCTTTCACATCTGGGTGAGCATCCAGAAATTCATGAATGACCAAGGATACTGCAGTATTTGCTATAGCGGCAACATCAGCTCCGCTCATACCATCAGTTATTTCAGCAATTTTATCGAAATCTACTCTTTCGGGATCATTCTGATCACTTACATATGGAATCTTTTCTGCATTGATCTGCAAGATACTCTTTCTGCTATCTTTATCGGGCATTGGTATCTGCACTATCTTGTCGAATCTGCCTGGTCTTAGAAGGGCAGGATCAATCATATCTGCTCTATTTGTTGCAGCCAAGACTATCACGCCGTGCAAGTTTTCCATGCCGTCTAGCTCAGTTAAGAGTTGACTTACAACTCTTTCAGTTACTGCAGTCTCTCCGCCAGCTCCTCTGACTGGTGCGATGGAATCTATTTCATCAAAGAATATTACACATGGAGCTGCTTGTCTTGCACGTCTAAATATCTCTCTTATACCTCTCTCTGATTCACCTACCCACTTTGAAAGCAGCTCGGGACCTCTTACCGAAACAAAGTTAGCCTCACTTTGAGTAGCTACTGCCTTTGCAAGTAGTGTCTTTCCTGTACCGCTTGGACCATGCAATAAAATTCCTCTAGGCATCTGGTGACCTAGCTTGTCATATAACATTGGATATTTCATTGGCCATTCTACTGCCTCTTGTAGCTCTCTTCTGACTTCATTCAGACCACCAACTTCTTCCCACTTTACATCGGGATTCTCGATAAACACCTCTCTCATTCCTGATGGAGTAACTTCCATCAATGCTTTTTGAAAGTCCTCGCCTATTACAATCAGTTTGTCAAGTGTTTCAGGAGCAATCTTTTCATCTTCCAAATTAAGTTCAGGTAATAACCTTCTCAGACACTTCATTGCAGCCTCTTTACAAAGATACTCCAGATCAGCACCAACATATCCGTGACTTATTGCTGCAACATGGTTCAGATTTACCTCGTCTGAAAGAGGCATGTTCCGTGTGTGAATAGCAAGGATATCCTTCCTGCCTTTTTTGTCTGGAACTTTGATCTCAATTTCTCTGTCAAATCGCCCGGGTCTTCTCAGTGCAGGATCAATTGCATTTTGTCTGTTTGTTGCAGCAATAATGATCACCTTGCCTCTGGCTTCAAGACCGTCCATCAACGACAACATCTGAGATACAACTCTTCGTTCTACTTCCCCTGTAACCTCTTCTCGCTTTGGTGCAATCGAATCAATCTCGTCAACAAAAACTATTGATGGTGCTTTCTCCCTTGCCTCTTTGAAAATTTCTCGTAGTCTTGCTTCACTCTCACCATAAAACTTGCTCATTATCTCAGGACCTGAGATGCTGATAAAGTGTGCATTACTCTCGTTTGCTACTGCCTTTGCAAGGAGTGTCTTTCCAGTACCTGGAGGACCATACAACAGGACACCTTTTGGTGCCTCTATTCCAAGTTTTTCAAAAATCTCTGGATGTCGTAACGGCAACTCTATCATTTCTCTGACTTTTTTTATCTCTTCAGTAAGGCCACCAATATCTTCATAGGTTACTTGGGGTACGCCTCGTAAGGTCTCACCTTTCTCAGCTATATGGAAAACTGTCTTTTGTGTTACAAGTACTGCGTCTGCAGCTGGAGTAACACCAATAACTTGAAAAGTTAATCTGCCACCAAAATATGGCACCATTACATTATCTCCTTTAATTAGAGGAACACTTTCTAAAGCATCAGCTAGATATCTTTCATCAATTGGAGGTATTGCCTCCAATGGGGCAACTACAACCTTTTCTGCAGCTCCAGCTTTGATCTTACGAACTTGGATGGTATCTCCTATCGCAATTCCTGAATTGTTTCTTCCAAGACCATCAACTCTGATGATCCCTTTTCCTTCATCTGAAGGATACAATGGAAGACATTTTGCAACGGTTCTTCTCTTTCCTTTAATCTCAATTACATCTCCAGTTGATGCATTTAGAGTATCCATAGAATCATAATCTATTCTTGCAACGCCTCGTCCAACATCTCTAGTATATGCCTCAAGAACTTTGAGGGACAAGACGTTTTGACTCATAGAAAAAATGACTTTGTCTAATTTTTATATCTTTGGCGTGAATGTTCTAAATCATTTAGATGCGGATCACAAGGTTAAAATCCGTAGTTGTTAACCTTGCTAATACTTGGGTAAGCGACCACTTGTTAGAAGAAGAGGCCGTGGAGGCATGCAATTTAGGGCTACCTCGACTGGAAAAATTGACAAGGCAAAGTATCCCAGCTTCGCATTATCTGAACAGAAAGAGGGAAAAGTTATCGATTTAGTCCATGAACGTGGAAGAGATGCACCTCTTGCAAAGGTAAGGTTTGAGAATGGTTCGATTTCCTATGTGCCTGCAGTTCTTGGAACTAAAGTTGGTGATAGGTTGCATTTTGGACTAAAATCGAAAATCAACCGTGGAAATGTTATCAGTGTTCAAAATATCCCCGATGGTACCATTGTGTGTAATGTAGAACGCCATTATGGAGACGGTGGAACTTTTGTAAAGTCTGGGGGTTCCAACGCTACAATATTTTCTCATGGAGAAGACGGCGTTACACTCAAGCTCCCATCTGGAAGATTCACAACTTTAAACCCAAAGAACAGGGCAATGATTGGGGTTTTAGCAGGGGGTGGAGTAGGTGAGAGACCATTGATGAGTGCTGGTGGTAAGCTTAGAAGGTTTAGGTCAAAAGGCAAAAAGTATCCAATTGTTCGTGGCGTAGCTCAAGCAGCTTATGTTCATCCACATGGTGGTGGAAGACATCAACATGTAGGACAAAGCTCAACTGTAGCAAGAGATGCACCACCAGGTGCTAAAGTTGGAAGTATTGCTGCCAAAAAGACTGGTCGTGCAAGGATCAAAGAGAGAAAATAGCAACCCAAAATTGATTAGTAGCATGTAAAATCATGTCCTTAAATGACCAAACTACGACTTCGAGTTTTTGTTAAAGGCAAGGTTCAAGGAGTCTTTTTCAGACAGACAATGAAGGTTATGGCAATGAAAAAAAATGTAACTGGCTGGGTAAAAAATCTGGAGGATGGGCGAGTTGAAGCTGTAATGGAAGGCGATTATGACAAAGTAAGCGAACTTGTAGAGTGGTCTCATGGGGGACCAGCCAATGCCAGAGTTGAAGACGTTGAGATAAGAAATGAAAAATACACGGGAGAGTTTTCAAAATTTGATGTTTTGTACTAGATCATGGCATATGCATTCTTTATCTCTTCTTTGATACTTTCAAGCTCGTTTATTGATTTTATCTCATAGGATGTAGGCTTTTCCTTTCTACTCTTGTGAATCTTTATTATTGCTCCATCTTGAGTTGGCTCTACATCTGCAAACCATCTGAAGGTCATGGACTTGCAAAACACTACTCTGTGCATTCGAACATCCTCGATTACATTTTTTCCCAATGAAAAACTGTAATCTCTGATCATATCAAATATCTCTCTGGAACTTTGAGAAGCATTTTGGATAAATTCTTGATAGCTTCGTTTACCAGATGAAATAAATTCCATGTATAGGGTTATACTTTCTTGTCTAATTTTAGTGGTAGTCCTACTATTTCCTTTATTGGACATAAAGGAAACAGAATCGTGGTAGCAGCTCTGCTAGTTCCGCCCTAGACAGATAACCCCATCTCAAGGCACACCAGATCCACTACGTTGACGGAGAAGCGTGATTGCTCTGCCTTAGGACTGCTCCCTCCCGGACCTGGTCCCTTTCGGCAGCTCAGACTTGGATGTCATCCCTTCGGATGAATCCTGTCTTGCAACCACCCGCTCCGGCGTAGATTCATTTCCATGTGCCAAGCAGGTATTACCCATCTAGGGATTTACCCAGCAGTTACTGATCCCTGCATATAGCCGGTTTCAGAATGGGGTACGGCTAACACCCCGGATCCTACCTACTACCAGTTTATCTTTACATTAAGCAGATATATGAGTAGTGTGAACTCGTTTAATCTCTTAGGCTTAGGATCATTTTGCAGACAGAACAAGTACTTCCTGTACACAGACTGCCACACCTTGCACACTTTGATCTGGATTGATTATTAGAGTCATTTACAACTTGGGAGATCTTTCGTATTGATTGATATAGGTTATTCTTTATTCCGGTATGGTTTGTCTCAAGACCGTTCAAAAATTCTCTAATCTCAGTTCTGATTCCCTCATTCATGTGAGGACACGGCTCTGTCTGGAATGGAAGATTATTTGTAAATGCAAAGAATACAATCTCTGATTCATAAATCTCACAAAACGGCTTTATCTTTCTCTTTGCATCTCCTACATTGTCTGGATCCATCCATCCTACCTTCTTTGTATCTCCAGATAACATGTTGATTAGAAATGTCTGCAATGTATCATCAAGGTTGTGTGCCGTTGCAATGACACTTGCATCAACGTCTTTTGCCGCATGATCTATTGCACGCCTCCTCAGAGTACCACAAATTGAGCACGAAGAAGCTCTATCATTTTCTTTTAGAGCCTGTTCTAAGGTAAGATCGTATAGATCCTTGTAAGAGTAGACTTGATGTTTTAGGTCTAGTTCACTGCAAAAACTTTCTACAATCTTTAATGCCTCCTCTCTGTATCCTGGAATTCCCTCATCAATTGTTATTGGACTAATCTCAAAGTTGTGGGATTCTTTCATTTTGTTTAGCACATAAAGCAGGGCAAGAGAATCTTTTCCACCAGAAACTGCAACACATACATTATCTCTGTTTTTTATCATATTGTGTTTTGAGATCGTCTTTGCAGTCTTGCGAATTATAGAATCAGAAAAGCAACTGGAACATAGGCTTTCACCGGAATACTTTCTAGTGTATACAGCATTATTGGCACACCTTTTGCACTTCACTGTGTGAGATGATGATTCTTCATTAATGATTCTTTAGATTGTAAACCATCCTGATTTCATGTAGGATAGTGCGATGTTTAATCCAAACAACAAAAAGGTAAATGCATAGATTCCCCACATTATGCCATTAACAGTTCCTTCGGGAATCTTTTGATCAATGATGCTGTGGATGAACTTTCCACCATCTAGGATTGGCAAAGGAAGCATGTTGATTATTCCAATGAAAAATGATATCATCCACAACCAAAACAAAAACATTGAAAGCTGGGGATTGTTCCATTCAATAAAGTTGTAGACTGGTTTGTATGCAAACGTGTTGTCACGCATTATGCCAACTAGACCACGCTCTGGATCGTCAGGGGATTCCATGATCTGTACATTAAAATCAATCTCTTGGCTGTCACGTAGAACAGTAACCTGTGCAGTATCTCCTGGTTCAAGTTCTACCTTTTGAAAATCAACAAATGATACAATCGGCACGCCATTTATTTCAGTTATAATGTCGCCAGCTTGAATGCCTGCAGCTTCTGCTCCGCCGCCTTCTATGAGAGAAATTACCCTTACTCCGTCTGGGGATTCGTAAAATGTACTCAGGATCGGTTCTGGCAGAATTATTGCAAAGAATGGGTTTGTTAGCAGAATGGCGCCAAGTGCAAATGCAAATATTACATTTGATGTTGCACCAGCTCCAATTACTCTGAGTTTTGAGATTTTCTTTGCCTTGTTGAACTCTTCTTCGTCTGGTTCTACAAATCCTGCAAACATTGCAATAAAGATTGCAAATCCTCCTGTCTTGATCTTTATCTTTTCAAGTGTAGCTACAATTCCATGGGCCCCTTCATGAATCACAAGGACGATTGGAATGGAGAGCAAAAAGTATGCAATAGATGCAGATGATGTTAGCGTAACGCCTGGTATCAAAACTGTAAGCTCTGCAAACTCTGTTGGAGTGGAAAAATACTTTGCAATGTTTGAAAGCAGGAACCAGAACGCAAAGCCCATCATAGCAAAGCCTGCCACCACACTTACATCTGCAAAGACTCTGATTCCTCTCTTTGTTCTAGTTAGCATACGAGTCAGAACTGATTGCACTCCCTTATTCTTGTAAACTAGACTGTATGCCTTGATCTCAAAGCCATACCTGTCAAGCTTTAATGCCTTTGCCGTTACTATTATTATCACCCAGGCAATTAAAACATAGATTATTGCATTTTCAGTTAGAAACTCAAGAGCCAAGTAATTGGTATTTTTTTAAGGAACGACAATTTATCGTTTACTGATGAGTCCAATTATCATAATTTCCACATTTCCAGACAAAGACTCTCTGACAAATTCTGCCAATCAAATCGTAAAAGAAAAACTTGCAGCTTGTGTAAACGTGATTGACATTACCTCAACTTTCTTCTGGGAAGGAAAGATCGAAAATACTCCTGAATACCTAGCTCTATTCAAGACAACTGAGAAAAATAAAGAGGCACTAAAGGAAAGGATACGCACCACTCATCCCTACGATGTTCCAGAGATTGTAGAGCTTGCCCCAAGCTCAATAAACGAGCCTTACCTAAAGTGGCTTGTAGAATCAACAAACTAGCCTATTGCAAACCTCAGAGTTGCCAAGATTCCCCCAAGTCCTGTGACTCTCTTGCCAACATCTGTGGTAGAGTCCACACTGAAGACTCGGACTCCTTTTGACTCTGCCTCATTTAGGAGTTCTATTATCTCTTCTTCATCTTCTGTCTGAATAATCCTATCAGAAAATACCAGTGAATCAATTGCTCCGTACTGGACGGCTTTCTTTATCTCCTCAAAACCCATTGCAAACTTGGAGCTTTTTTTGTTTGCCAAAAGCATAACCTCATCTATTATACCTGCAACCTTTGCAAGTTTGCTCTCTGACATTATCTCTTTCATTGAAGCAGACTTGGTAAAGGTGTAGACCCCATCCTCTCCGCCAGAATCGATTCCCTCAACAATCTGAATCTTGTGTTTCTTTGAGATTGGGTTTTTCGCAAGATGGTTTGCAAACTTGTTTTTTGTTGTTCCAGGACCAAACAGAATTATTCTGTCTTGATCTAGAACCGTTGGTAACAGTCCTACTATTATGTCATCAAAGAACTTTTCAATCTTGAATTCTGTCTTGTAGCGTTTTCCTCCAGCACCTGAATAGATGTTTGGCATAATCTGTAGATGAGTCCCTTTCAGTCTTGCTACTCCGCACTCACCTGTGTCAATTGCAACAAGAACAAATCCTACCTTTTGATCTCCTGATTTTACCAACTTTTTTTCAATTGAAAGCCATCTTTTTTTCTTTATTGTAACTCCATCGTTTGGTTTGATCACCATTGAATGGTGAGATCCATGGGGAACAGCCTCATTGTTTGATTCAGTTATGGTTCCGGCCACTCTTAGTCTATCTAAGACATTGTCAAGTGATACATTTTCGACTCGAAGTGCAAGTCGTATCCTGACTCTCTCTCCTCTGTCTGGTCTTGAGTATTCCTTGTCTTGTTTTATCACACGTGTGGTATCTCCTACCAGAACATCTTCTTTCTTTATTGCTCTTCTGAGATTCAAAAGATCATCTGAATCCTCTGGAATAACAGAGATTGAATTATCATCAATAACTTTGGTGATCATTTGATTATTTTGAAAACACAAAAAGAGAAAAGGATTTAGCTTGCTATCTCGTTTGTCTCTTTCTCAGATGCCTTTTTCTTCAGATAGTTTTCAACCCAATCCAGAGTCAAAACGCCTGCTTCTGCTAGATTGGTCAACGAATTGGCAGAGGCATCTCCTGTAACCTTTCCGTGGTGTCTTTTTAGCTGACGCCACTTGAGTGAAGTGTTTCCGCTCTTTGAATTGTAAATTATTCCCAAAACATCCCTTGCGTTGACAAAAATGATTCCTCTGATCTTTTTTAGAGTAACCTTGTCTGCTGCTTCGACATAGATTGATCCAAGATCTTCTTCTCTTTCAGGAAATACCTCAAAGTCTTCAAGGTAGCTCCTTGGGGCAAAGGACTTGCAGGTACTAGCAAAGATAAATCGTCTAAAACTCTCAAGCGAAGCTGGGGTATCAATCTTGACCATTCCCTTTATGGATCATTGTGCCATTTATTTAGGTTCGTCAAGGTTCAATTAGGCTTTGATACAAAACTAGGTGCAGGCGGTGATGAACGTATCCCATTGATTGATGATATGGATCTTGAGTTCTGAGCCTGCTTTCAACTTTTATGAAACCATGCCCTAGCCAAATTTATGAAATCACTTACAGAATACCTAAAATTTAACACAAAGACCAGACGCGCCTTTGTAAACATTACACCTGACATTGAAGAACTTGTGAAAAAAAGCAGGGTAAAGGAAGGGCTGTGCCTTGTAAATGCAATGCATATCACAGCCAGCGTTTTCATAAATGACAATGAAAAAGGATTGCACAAAGACTATGAAAAGTGGCTTGAGTGGATGGCACCCCACGAACCAACTGACAAGTATGATCACAACAAGACAGGTGAGGACAATGCAGACGCTCATCTAAAACGACAAGTGATGGGAAGGGAGGTAGTCGTTGCCATAACTGATGGAGAGCTTGACTTTGGACCATGGGAGCAGATATTTTATGGTGAATTTGATGGTCGCAGGACAAAACGAGTTTTAGTAAAAATTATCGGAGACTGATTACTTGTTTTCGTCTCTTCTTGATTCTGCTCTAAACTCTTCTTCGTGATTCTGTCTGCCGTGACCGCACCTTACACAGCCAAGCTTGGAACCATCATGATTCTTTTCAAATGATTCACAACCGCAAAAACACGTCATAGTACACTCAATTCCAAGTTTGTACCTCAATCATCCTCCAAATCTGTCTTTGGATTATCTGGCTCCTTGCAACATGGACCCATTGGTATTTCATATCCGTGGGGGCACTTGCGTGGATGCTTTAGCATGGTACACAAGGCATCAGTGAATTGTTTGTTCATGTGATGTTCTATACCGCAAACCATCTCCTCGTCTATTGCAACCTTTAGTGCACTATCCATCAAAACCTCAAGCAGCCTAGAGTTTCTCATCATCTTTGCCCCAATCTTTTCTCCATCATCAGTTAGGGTAACTCCGGCCTTGTTGTAATTTACCAAATTCTTTTCATTTAGCTTTTTTAGCATCTGGACAACACTTGGCTGTCTCACATTTAGCATCTTGGCAACAGTACTGATCTTGACATCATCTCCGCGCTCTTTGATGTGCCATATTGCCTTGATATACATCTCAACATGTTCAGCTTCTGCTGTTCCAACAAAAAGAGACTCTTCTTCTAACGCTTCCATTTAATTCACTTTCCTGGAATCTTTTAATAAGTATTCGAAATACTCTCGCGCAAAACCTGCCAGACCTGCATGATCTGCCCATATTGCAACAATATCAGAGGTTTGGCTTTTGCCGATCTCAGGACCAAGCAGGATAACTACGTATCTCTGGTCTGAAATTATCCCGCCTCCAAACAACCCCTTCTTGACTTTGACTTTGGCAAGCCTTGCAATAGATTTTAGAGAGTCCTTGTCCATCTTGTCAGATGTGAGAATTATAATGTCTACACCCTTGTCATGAAGTAAACGAAGCTTTGGAAGAGCCTGCTTTACTAGATCCTGTCCTGCCTCAGGCAAGGCAATCATCACCTCGTTTCTGCAAGACTCTATCATCTCTAGGATCTTTGCTGCAATGTTCATCGTACCTGAGAGAACCCAAATGTCTGGCCTCTCACTTGTACCGCTCTTTTCATACAGTGGTACTAGTTCATTTAGGATAACATTCTGGTTGTCCTTGAAGTTTGCATCAATTCTTTGCTTTGTAATGTCAAGTCCGGTTGAAGGCGACTTTGGAAAGTATTTTGTGGGTCTTGAATCATCTGATCCAATCCAACCCTTTTCTTCTAGCGTTCCAAGAACTTCATATATCTTTGAATAGGGGACTCCTGATTTTTGGCTAAGGTCTGATGCTGTTAGCTCTCCTGCCTTGAGCAGGGCAGAAAATGTCCTGATCTCATAACTTGTAAGACCAATCTTTTCTAGAGCCTTTCTGGTCTTGTCAGAGATGCTCATGCGATCATTCCCACTCGCCTTCAGTATATAACTGCCTTTGTAGCCGTGTATAATATCAAATCATTAGCTCAGTTGGGTATTTTGTTTAATCAGGAATCAATTATACCGCTTTAGAGACGATTTTATACTTTAGGAGGGACATACTTTTGTGAAAAAGAAACTTTCCTTTGCCATAAGAACCGAAGATGAAGGTTTTAGTGCCCAGTGTCTAGAATTTCCAGGAATAATAACTCAGGCTGATACAGAATCAGAACTTAAAAAGATGATTGATGATGTAGGATATTTTGAGGCATTTCCAGAAGAAAAAGACAGATTAAACAAGATCAAAAAAGGCAAGATAATAGAGATTGCCATCTAAACTCCCATACTTTCATGGCGAGATGTCAAAAAAATTCTTAGAAAAGCAAAGTTCTATCAAACCAGACAGACTGGAAGCCATGTCTTTTTAACTGATGGAATTCACAAGGTTACGATTCCACGCCATCATGAGATCAAAAAAAGGAACCCTTCTCTCAATAATTACACAGTCGGGCTTTACAAAAGAAGAATTTTTTAATCTTTGATGCAATAATGATTCAATCTGCAGGTAGAAAACACCATTTCTGGCGATCAGCATCAACAATCTAGGTATATAAATCGGCTAGGAAGGAATACGAAAATCAATAGTGGGCAGAGGGGGAAATTCGTTAAATACTATCTTGGAAAAAGCGCCTTGAGAGAGGTATGTCACTAATACAAATTTCAAATCAATCTACCAAGAAGGTAGGGAAAAAATCCACTATTCGTTTTACCCAAAGCATCTGTCCAGACTGCAACATGATTCTGGATGCCGAAGTTTTTGAGCGAGACGGCAAAGTCTTCATGACAAAGACCTGTCCAACCCATGGAGAATGCGAGGAGCTTTACTTTGGCTCTTATGATATGTACAAAAAGTTTAGCACTTTCTGGGTCGATGGTAAAGGCGCACACGCACCAAACGTCATGATGGAGGACAAGTGTTCGTGTCCAAACAACTGTGGTCTATGTTCTAACCACCTCTCCCACAGCGGTTTGGCAAACATGATAGTCACGAATCGATGCGACCTTACTTGTTGGTACTGCTTCTTTTATGTCAAAAAAGGCCTTGAAGGAGCATACATGTACGAACCATCCCAAGACCAAGTTCGTGCAATGATGAAGACCCTAAAGGCAGAAAGACCAATTCCAGGAAACTCTATGCAGATTACTGGCG
>JABAHS010090241.1_pt1 | contig 51002 bp, 39 predicted proteins | sample 7062111 | NCBI WGS metagenome assembly JABAHS01 (sample SAMN14534600, study PRJNA622989) | marine sediment metagenome | biome: marine biome [ENVO:00000428]; feature: marine pelagic biome [ENVO:01000023]; material: deep marine sediment [ENVO:00002113]; isolation source: pool of 4 deep marine... | reverse complement strand
GGCCTGGAAGACGAGTGGTATTTTCCAGCACTGCGGAAAGTGGATCCGCTGCCCGTGATCGATACACCGTATGGTCTAATCACGGGGCCTATTTGCTTCGAGGGCAATTTTCCATGGTATGTGCGTCAGCCGGGTAAATCAGATGTGGATATCATTCTGTCACCAAGTTATGACTGGCAAGCAATGTCACCATGGCATACGTACATAGCCTGTACCCGTGCGCTTGAACTTGGGGCCTCTATGGTACGTCACGCCAATGAGGGGCTTTCAATGGCCGTGGACTATCAGGGCAGAGTACTGGCAACGATGGACCATTTTACAACACCTAACGGCCAGCGCATAATGGTCTCACAAGTGCCCATTCGTGGGGTTAGCACGTTCTATGGCCAATATGGAGACATTCTGNNTTGATTGCCTGGTCTCTGAAGAAAAGCCGTACACCGGGCGTATAAGATGGACGGCGTCTTTCAGCCAATAAACCAAGGCAATTGTTGCATTTTATATAAGCACGTCGGTGAACTCTCAAAGTTCCGTTTGACATTTTTCACTTTTCATACAATAATGTGCCGGCCTGGATGTAGATTTTACAGCATGCCGTAAGGTGCTGTGTAATAGATGATTAACCGCAATTTTTTGCAGGAGGTAGTTATGAATAAAAGACGATGCCCTTTGCACTGTGATTCTCACCATAAACTCAATCGGCGTGATTTTCTGCACGGTTCGGCACTCTTACTTGCCGGTTCGTCGGTGTTTGGCGGCTGTGCTTCAATGTCGGGGAGTAAAACAGCAGTCGAGCCGATACGTCCGTGCGGTCCGGCCTCGAAGTATGTGCCGACTATCAAGGCGGCGTTCGTTCGCCGAAAAGAAGATTATGGGATGCTGTGGCCCGGAGCGGTCTACGACGGCAAGAGCACACGACGGATGTATACAAAAGAATTGAAAGAGACGGCCAAGGCGCTCGGTGTTAAATTGGAGCTGCGGCCGGAACCTATATACAGTGCCGCCGAGGCCGACGGTTGGTGTGCCGAGGCAAAAGCTACCCGGCCTGACGGTCTTGTTGTAATGGTCCACGACCGTCAGAGGCATTCGTGGCCCACAGCTCGCAAGGCTGTTGAGACAGGTATCCCGACCGTCATTTTTTCGCCGCTGGGGACATCGTTTACGACCAATACCATCCATCTGGCCGACAAACCGGGCTGTGTGATCTATTCGACGGACGATTTCAGTCAGGCCGCGTTTGGGATGAAGATGCTCAAGGCCGGAGCGAAGATGCGCAACACCCGCTGTGTGGTACTCAGGGGCAATAAACGATACGACACATCAATGGAGGATTTGGGTATTGCGTTGCATTATGTCCCTGCCAAGGAATTTCTGGATGAATATCGCAGTACGCCCGATACCGATGAGATTTTAGCGATGGCGGACGAATATATGCGACTGGCTCGCCGGCGCAGAGGCGCGACCCGGCAGGATGTTATAAACGGCATCAAAAGCTACATAGTAGCGGGAAATATTCTGAAACGAGAAGAATGTGACGCAATTACCATGGATTGCCTTGGGGCCCTAGGCCGAACAAAGGTCAGCCTGCCTTGCATCGCCTGGTCGCGGATGAATGATGATGGAATCCCGGCAGCCTGCGAGGCGGACTTAGGTGCAGTTGCGGCGCACACGATTGTTCAGTATCTATTCGACCGGCCCGGTTTCGAGCAGGATCCTGTGGCTGATACTTTGCACGATGCGGTAATCGGTGCGCACTGTTCGTGCCCGACACGTTTGAACGGATTCGACAAGCCGCCGGAGCCTTTTGATATTGTACATCACCACGGCAACAGGGACGCTGTTCCCCGCACTCTCTGGCGAAAGGGCCAGCGGGTCACGAGTCTTGATGTATTCGGCGGGGATGAAAAGCAACAACGCAAGACAAAGCTATTATTCTCTGTTGGTACCGTTATGGACAACATCGACGTGCCGCCGGCGGGTGGATGCGTGGTATCGGTCAGGGTAAAATTCGATGGCGGATATCCTGTATTGAGCTTCCCGGGCTTTCATCAGATATTCTTTTATGGAGATTACAAACAGCAGCTAACAGATTTCTGCCGGCTTTTTGACTTCGAGGCTGAAGTCGCCTGAATATATATCCGACCGCTATGAGTTGTTCCGCCTGATGGTATTTGATTTTATGCACAAAATCATGTATAATTGCAGTTGGGCAATAAGTCACGGGAGTCATAAAAGGGACTTTAGTGAAGTTAAAGTTTCACAACGAAATCAGGAAGCACTTCTTAGTTTTAGCTGCATTGTTTTTAGTCATCACCGGATCACCTTTGGAAGCTTTTGGAGCCAAGCCTGCATTCAAGTCATACAACCTTGAATCAAAATATGAGGATGTCCGATTTTTTGATTTCAGTGGTGACCGTCTTGATGATATTCTTATAATCAACGAGCCAAACCTTGTTTTCTTTTTTCAGGACTCGGTGCGTGGTTTTGCCGGGAAGCCCGACCTGGTCTACTCACTTGATGATAAGCCGTCGGTTATTTGGCCGGTAAAGTTAGGGAACAATCCTGGTCAGAATATTCTCGTTATGACCAATGACGGTGTGTCGAAACTGGCTTATGTCGACGAGGACAAGCCTCCCGTCCTTAGTAAAATCATCAACCAGCGGACGATTATCCCTGAGAAGTGTGAAAGTTCTCCGGTCGTCTTTTGTACAATGTCAGCCAGGACCGCAAAGGATCATCCTCTGATATTTGTTCCAACAGAGAAAGATTTGAAAATCTGGAGATATGACAAAGAATGGCGTTATGAATATTCGTTGCCGGGTATGCCCGAGACTCGGATTTGGGGGCTGTATAAAGCAGCCGGGTATACCAAGCAATACTGGCTGAATATGAAGATCGGTGATTTGAACAGTGACGGATTGGATGACCTTGTCATATGCGAAGAAAATAAAGGAAATACTTTATTTAAAGTCTACCCTCAGTCAAAAGAAGGCACTTTTGCCACGAAGCCATCACAAACCTTCGAAGATGAGTGGGATTGGCGGACCTGGATTTGTCTGAAGGATATTAACAAGGACGGTAAGGTCGATGTTATTAAGAACAAGTGGCTGCAGGAACCCTGGTTTATTCCCGGGACATATTCAGGGAAGGTTTTGGTGCAAATTTTCATGTCGGATTCAGGGGGAAATATACCTAAACAGGCCGTCTTTACATTTCGGAAAAGTGACTGGATTTCTTCAATGCCGATTGTTGATGTAGATGGGGACGGTTTTATGGATTTGGTCCTGGGGTATGGTCTGTTTGACAGCCGGGATGGGGTGAAGAGATCTTTGACGGCAAAAAAGCTCGATCATAACCTTCGGGTACATTTTTATCACAGCAAGGGTTTTAGCCAAAGGCCTGATTTTCAAAAAGATATAACTATTGACCTTGGCCATTTCGGGATGCATTTGACGTGGTCTCGAAGACACTACCTGCAGAAGTCAATATGCGTTGATGGAGATTTTGACGGCGACGGCGAGAATGATTTACTTGTTAAGGACCAGAAAGACAAGGCTTCGGTGTACCTGTTTATTTCAAGGAAAAAGGGATTCGGCAAGAAAGCTAATATCCAGTTTAAAGATATAAAGCGTGTAGAACAGTTTATTGCGGACGACCTTAACGAAGACGGCATCAGCGACCTGATAGTTACAGGTTCAAGGAAGGATGTGATTAAGGTTTTTCTCAGCAGGAAATAGTAATGAAACATTGGATTGGGAAAACCTGTTTTTTGTTTTTGCTTGTCGGTATTGTTTGTGCTGAGAGTGTGCCTTCTTTTCAGAGACAAGTTATTCAGGTGCCGATGAGTTCACCAGTCTGGGTACAGGCATCGTGGAAAGATATTAACGGAGACGGGCTTTTAGACCTTCTGGCACTTGTCCAAATAGATAACAAGGCATTTATATACATTCAGGAGGGCTCCGGTTTTCCTCTATCGCCGACCCAGAGTGTAGAGTTACCCGAAGGTACGGCGTGGATTAGTTTATATGATGTCAACGAACATCCCGGCAAGGAAATGCTCATTTCAACTTCACGAGGACTAGTTTACTATCGTCAGAATAATGGTGTTTTTGAAATACAGCCGGAACAACTTATTGAGGCCAGGCAGGTCTTTTTAAATGAATCCCGGCCGATTTTTATCGACCCGAATAAACGCCCGGAAGACTTGAAAAATGCCATACCGGTTGTTTTCTCCGACCATACTATGATTTTTAACATCGATGAAAACTATCGACTCAATCCAGGGGAAAAAGTTCAACATCAATTCAAAAGCTCAATGAAGAAATTTAATTGGAACAGTTGGAGTGTCGGGGGGAGAGAATCCGACCAGATTCGTATAAGGATACTGGCGCGGGGTGAATTCGAAGATGACGATTTAAAAAAACCAGAAGAGGACAATGAATATATAAGAAATATGGTCGAGAGGATAAAAGAAAAGGAAATGCAGGCATGTTCTGCCGTCAGAGAGGACATAAACGGGGACGGTGTTGAAGATGTTATATTAGTGCATCTTGTTCAGGATGTAGATGTTAGGACGAACTTTGCGATATTTTTCGGACAAAAAGCCGGGAAGCTTGCAAAGAAACCCGACCAGGTTCTCAGGTGCCGTGGAATGCCTGTTTGGGGGGATTATCCCGGTCCATCATTTTTTTCGCCTTTTTTTGATATTAACAAGGACGGGTATCCGGAGATAGTGATGATAGAGTTGAAGGAGCGGCTTATCTCGATCAGTAGTCTGGTTGAAGCCATCGTTTCAAAAGGGCTGGATTGGGTCCTTACAGTAAGACAATTCAAAGAAGGAAAAGGATATTCAAACGTGGCTGATTTTAAGATGGACATTACTACTATGCTGCCCGTATCCGAGGAGTTTGCAGATTCAATCAATCTTGAGGGTGACTTTAACGCCGACGGCCGGCCGGACCTTATAATCAGACGTGACCGGGCTCTATGTGACATATACCTTAGTTCACTTTCCAACGGTTTTTATGAACGTGAATCCAAACTGCAACTCGATGTGTTGCCGGGAGGTCGATTGTTTGTGGAGGATTTTAATAGTGATGGCATATCTGATATTTACGTGATAGATTATGAGAAAGGCAAGATTGCCGTGTACTTGTCTGAATCTCCTTAAAAGAAAGGACGTTTTGTATTGAGTATCAATAATGATGCTGCTCTTCGTTTGGATGACATGTGCAAATCCTACGGCAGGATACGGGCGGTAGACCATTTGTCTTTGGAAGTGCTGGCGGGGGAGATGGCGGGATTCCTTGGTCCTAACGGGGCCGGCAAGAGCACAACTCTTTATATGACTTCCAGACTTGTTCATCCCACAGGCGGGGAGATTGAGATATTCGGCCGAAACGTGTGGAGTGATTTTAAAAGTGCCATCCAGTATGTCGGAACTATGGTGGAAACACCCTCCTTTTATGAGTATCTTTCCGCCCGTAAGAATCTGGAACTGATGGGCAGGCTGCGAGGTGATGTCAGCGATAGTGAAATCAGTGAAAATCTCGAACGGATTGGACTTTCTGACAGGCAAAATGACAAGGTGTCCACATATTCGCATGGTATGAAACAACGGCTTGGTCTTGGCATGACGCTGCTGGGGCGGCCGAGGTTGCTGGTCCTCGATGAGCCGACGAATGGTATGGATCCGGAGGGTACGCGGGAAATTCTTAGTTTCCTTCAGGAAAAGGTAAGGGACGAGGGATTGACGGTTTTTATTTCCAGCCACCTGCTCTATGAAGTCGAGGAATATTGTGACAGAGTTTTCGTAATCAATCACGGTCGTCTTATTTCTTCAGGGAAGGTACAGGAAATCCTTGCCCCACACGAAAATGTTGTACTCGTTAGTTTCGGCGGCAAACTTCCCGACACAGGGGCCCTCATAAAAGAGGAAGGAATTGAGCATATAGAGAATTTGCCGGGCGGGGTGTTTGAGATTACTTTGGCAAATCGAGATTCCGCCTGGCTTAATGATTTTCTGTTGAAGAGGGATTATAAAGTCTCCTCTCTTACGCCCAGGCGAAAAACGCTGAAGGAATTTTTCCTCTCGATAACAGGGGGGAAAGAATGAGTAATATGGTAATACCTCTTCTGCGTAATGAGATTGCCAAGGCGGTGCGCACGAAACTGCCTTACTTTGGCTTTTTAGTAATATCCATACTTTGCGTTCTGATTTTCATTGTTACAGGATCGATTCTGGACAGTGAAAACCTGAACGCGTGGGGATATACGAGTTTGTCAATGCAGTTGATATTTACGGATATCGGTCTGATTTTTATCGCAGTATTTGCGTCAATGCTTATTGCTGAGGAAACCGCCTTTGGCACAGCTCGGGTGGTTTTGTCTTGTCCTGTGCTGCGATGGGAATTTTACGCCGCGAAGGTGTTGACCGGTTTGCTTTACGCGGCGGCCATGTCTGTCATTTCACTGATAGTTTCCACCTGCCTGGGTTCCTGGAACTATGAATTCGGCGACGTGGCCGACTCTATGGGAATGATATATTCCAATAAAGAGGTGCTTGTGAATTTTCTCATGGCGTTTTTTCTGAGCTGGATTCCGCTGGCCGCCCTTGTAATGTACGGCATTTTCATTTCCACAATCGTAAGGAGATCGGGGCAGGCTGTTGCGGTGACGATAGGGACAATTTACCTGATTGATTTTACGAAACACATAGTCGGAATCGACTCCTACATATTTACAAAGTATATCGGATTTTCCTGGCAGGTATTTAACCAGGTCACCCAGGGTGTTGACTATCAGTGGAGGCCCCAGGTCTGGTACATGATCGCCATGTCACTGGTTTATTGCTTTGTACTGTTTGCAGCGGGCCTGGCTATCTTTTCGAGACGTGACATAAACGGATGATAAACGTCCCCGGACTCATGGCCCATGAGTTTAGGGTTGGCCGCTTCCCTTCATACCTTATCGTCTTTGTACCTGTCTCTAAACATCAAGTGGGGTAGGGGAGCGGTGTGGTTTTATAGCTTTTCTGTAAATAAAAGCCGAGCAAGCTGACTTTTTTGCTTGCTCGGATTAATTGTTATTAAAAGTAGTCTGCGGCAGGTTTCGAATCAGTAGTTTGAAGAGCGCTGTGCTTTTCGCATTCTCCGGCGGTTTTTTTCCGAAGGTTTCTCGTAATAGGCATTGCGCTTCATATCACGAATTAAGCCCTCTTTTTCACAGAGCTTCTTGAAGCGTCTTATCATTTGCTGGACGGATTCGCCTGCTCGCGATTTGATTTTTAGCATAAAAAAAAGGTCCTTCCATATTAAATTCTTAACACAACGACAATAAAAGCTGCTTCTAATTTATTTCGGCAAAAAATACGAAACCATTTATTTTAATCAATTTTTTATCATTTATCAATGTAAAAAGGAAAAATTTTTTATTGAGGGATTTTTTGCCCACAAAAGAGTTATTTTAGCTGAAAAGCGCTAATTATTTCGGTACTACCGCTTCTTTATGTGGTAGTTTTTGGTTTAAGTTGTATGGGTATTTTAGGGCATTGGGACCGGGATGAAAATTGTTTATCGATTTACTTTAGGGGGTTGGGTGGAGGTGTCAAATTCTGTGACAGGGAGTTCGAGCACAGTCATTTGTTATATACACAAGCTGCGAAGGTCAACAAATAGCGGGAAAAAAAAAGATGAGCGATTGGGAGGAGAGTATAATATTTCGCTTTGTTGAGAAATATTAGTAGATATGTTAGAATACGAAGGCGATTTGGCATATTAGAAGCCGGCATACTGTGAATGTAATTATATTTTTGAGGTGTATTTTAATTGGAGAAATTTCGTCAGACTCTGAAAGTTAGAAGAGAGCGGGCCGTCTTAGTGGGCGCTATCCTGCGTGCCGGGAATGGCTCCGACGATTTGGCTGAGCTTACGGCCCTTGCCGAGAGTGCCGGGGCAATTGTTGTCGATAGGTTTCAACAGAAAATCCGGACAGTAAATCCCACCACCTATATAGGTAAAGGCAAAGCGGGACAGCTCGGAGAGCGAGTCAAACGATTCAAGGCAGATGTTGTTATATTCGATAACGACCTGTCGCCGCGTCAGATTCGTGAGCTTGAAGAGATTATCAAGGTCAAAGTGCTGGACCGCAGCGAGTTGATTCTTGATATATTCGCCGCGAGGGCGAAGACAAAGCAGGCCAAACTTCAGGTCGAGCTGGCACAGTTGGAATATACATACCCTCGATTGACGAGGATGTGGTCGCATCTTGACACGGTTGCCGGGGCAGGCGGGGGTACGGCGGCAGGCGCCGTCGGCGGGATCGGCACACGCGGGCCTGGCGAACAGCAGTTGGAAATCGACCGGCGACTGGTTAATAAGCGAATCACACAGCTTAAACGAGAGCTTGCAAATATCGACAAGCGGAGGATTCGTGAGATTGACGGGCGAAGTGGACTTTTTAAAATCTGTCTCATCGGCTACACAAATGCGGGTAAAAGTACGCTGCTAAATACTCTTACCGGTGCCGGTGTGTTTGTCGAGGACAGGCTCTTTGCGACACTGGATACGAGGACGAGGAAATGGACGCTTGGCAGGGGGGCTGAGGTTCTTTTGAGTGACACGGTCGGCTTTTTAAAAAGTCTTCCCCATCAGTTAATCGCTTCGTTTAAGGCGACGCTTGAAGAGGCCATTAATGCCGATTTGCTGCTGCATATTGTAGACGTATCCAATCCGGATGCGCTGGGGCAGATAGAATCGGTTGACAAGGTCCTTGCGGAGATAGGGTGCAGCGAAAGCCCGGTATTGCTGGTTCTTAACAAGGTCGATATAGTAAAAAAAGTTAGCGACCTTGAGATGCTGCAAACGCTTAATCCCGATGCAGTGTGCATATCAGCCAAGACTGGCCTTGGACTTGAGCAGTTGGCCGAGGTAGTGTCGGCAAGGTATAAGGGGTCTGTTGTGGTAGTACGGGTAAGCTCAAGCCAATCGGACGGCAGAATCCAGAGTTTTCTGCGTGCTTACGGTGAGATTATAGAAGAGCGGTATCAAGATGGTTTTGTTGAGATTGAAGCCGCGCTCGGCCGAAACCAAATGCCCGGTCTGAAACGCCTCCACCCCGAAAGCGTCGAAATTGTAGAAACTTGAATCGAGCGGAAAAAAGCCGCTAAGAACGCAGAGCAGCTTAAGGATTCAGTGATAAAATCAATCGGCGTAAAACGAAAGGTCACCGCAGGGTTTTTGTGTGGTGATATTACCGGAAAGATACATTTAAAATGGTCACAAATTAGTTTTAGTTTTGTAAAATTTTTTATGTATTTTCCTGTAAGCGAGATATAATAATCCCTTTTTGAGGTTTTTTTGTACGAGTAGTTCCGCTTAATTGCTATCGAGTCCAGCTTCGTTGTCGGGCCGGAGTTATTGAGGGGAAGAGAAATTGACGTTGTGAGAAATAAAAGGAACACTGACAATGACAAAGCTGGGAATTAATCTTGCCTTACTGACTGTTGTGGTTTGTTCGCTGTTTTTGAATGGCTGTGACCGTAGCAAGGAGCAACAAGCCCTTGCAAAGACGGAACTTGCCGCTGTTATTCAGGAGCGCAACAATCTGCAGGAGCATGTCGACGAACTTATTAAGGAGCGGGACGAGGAGATTGCCAAGTTTAAAACCGCCCAAATCACAATGAATAACCTGAAGAATCTGTTGGCGGAAGAGTCGGAAAAGGTTATTGAACTTGAAGACCGGAACGGGAAGCTACAGGCGGCTGTTGAGCAGTTACAGAAGAAGTTAGGTATTGAGGTTAAGGAAGTAGTGCCAAACCGCAGGCCGGACGTCGTCTTTGTCCCTACACCCCAGGACGTGGTGGACAAGATGCTTGAGTTGGCGGAAGTTACAAAGGATGATTTGATCTACGACCTTGGCTGCGGTGACGGCCGGATTGTAGTGACGGCGGCAAAGAAGTACGGATGCAGGGCAATAGGGTACGATATAGACCCGAACCGGGTGAAAGAGTCGCGGGCTAACGTGGCAAAGAACAACGTTGGACACCTGGTCAGCATTGAGCAGAAGGATATCTTCACCCTCGACCTCAGCACGGCAAATGTAATCACCCTCTATCTGCTTCCGAAACTGAATGTGAAGCTGATCCCGCAGTTGGAGAAGCTCAAGCCGGGCTCACGGATTGTCTCTCATGACTTTTCAATGGAAGGCGTCAAGCCGGACAAGGCCGTTAAGCTTACTTCTAACGAGGACGATTATCATCACGATATCTATTTGTGGACCATACCACTCAAGAAGATACCCAAGGCGGAGGTGCCTGAGTTACTGAATGATTTTCTTAAATGGCCGTGACAAAACAATTCGCTCTTGGAGACCCGCGTTTTCCTTATAAAATTTAATTGAATTTTCAGTTTCGGACTGTTCCTTTGCGGACAAACCGCGGAACTTCTGTTTTCTCTAACGGGCCTTTGGGGCAGCCTTAATGATCGGGGCTGTTTGCGGATTTGTTCTTGTGGCTTTACTGTGTAAAACTCCATTGGGGTCAAACCACATCGGGTCAATACAAATGAATCGGTCCCATCCGACAGCCGGCCCTTTTTTCTGATGGTAGACGTGCCATAAGTTTCCGGCAGAATCCTTAGTGACGGAACCATGACCGGGCCCATATATGCGGTTGCCTCCTTTTATAATCGGATTGCCGGGATATTTGGTAAAAGGCCCCATCGGATTATTTGCAGTTGCGTAACCGACGGCATAATGTTCGGTGTTGGCCCCGTATCCTGAATAGAGAAGGTAATAAATATTGTTATGTTTAATCATCCAGGGCCCTTCCGTGACCCTTGCTTCCCACGGTATGGATGGTTTAATAATCAATTTCGATGTTCCGGTCAGATGCAGCGGATCACTCATTTTTTGGACATGTATTTCGAAACCTCTTTTGACAAAGTACAGGTAGTACCGGCTGTCGCTGTCCTGGAACATGTGCGCATCTATAGCGCCGTCAATAAAGATGCCTTTGTCCCTGAAGGTCTGGTCCGGCTTGTCCGAAACGGCAAAACCGATTCTCCAGTTGGCGGTATAGTATAGATAGAACCTGCCGTCCGAGCGGTTATAGAAGACATCGGGGGCCCAGATGTTTCTTCCGCCGGGGATGAAAATCCTTCGTCCCTTTGTCCAGTTTACCAAATCATCGGATGTGTAGACGTGGTAGCTTCTGTTGTCTCCGGTCGGATACAGATAATATTTGCCTTTGTATAAAATAACGGTTGGGTCGGCCGGTCCGATTTCTGATATGACCGGATTGGAATATGTCCGGGCCGCTTTTAGTAATCCTGTCGAAAAAACAAGAATCAGCAGCGAACCGACTATGAATATTTTTACTTTTTGCAATACATTTTTCATTCCGGTCTTCTTTCTCCATTGTGGATTAAGATCTATCGTTTCTGGATTAAGACGATAAGTATTAAACCGAGATTTCCCGGGATAATCGCCTGTAAACATTCTATAACATTCCGATAAACTATTCCACAGGGTTTATCTCAATGCCTCTGGAGTTTTGTGCGCATCTTGCTGTGCGGCTTTGGTATTTTTATGACCGTTAAGAAACGTCGAGATTTGCACAATTTTCTTGACTAAGGTTGTGATTTTTAGTATAGTATACAGGTTGCGATAGGCGGTTTCGCCTTACATAGTAAATGGTCCGAACAAGGCCGATAAAGGTATATCGCAACAGGGAGACAGGGTGACAAGCAGTTAGCTATCAAAAGACCTGCGTCTCCCTTATTTTTTGCATGTTATGTCTTGTGTGATCTCAACCGTCTCATTGTTGAGAAACAGGAGCTTTGATTTTTCAGGTTCACATTCGCAAATTTGTCGTAATATTTTATCGTTGCCCTGTCATAAGTTCTGGTTTTTAATCTGTTATGTCAACCTTTGAACTTATATCCGCTCGATGCTTATTTTTCCTCTCTGCTTTGCCCGGCCCTGGTGGTATTGGGAAAACGGCCCAAAAAAACCTGAAAAAAATTTATTTTTTCTACTTGACTCGACCGGCAAATGATTGTATTTTGCTTTTTTTAAAGCGTGCATTTAAGCTCCTGTTCGTTATCTCGCTTTCTCCTCTCCCTCCGCCGGACAGGGGCTTTTTTTACTATATTTTCAGGTGTGACAGTCTGCGCATTTGAAAAATAATTCAACAAATGCAATCTTTTGAGACCGTTGTAGGATATTTTGTAGTTGTTCCTTTTGTGAACAAATGTTGCTTGTTATTTTCGATTCATATGCGGCTTTTGTTACCTTATACAAATTTATTGCCTTAAATAAAATGAAGACAAATGATGATGAACAACAGTTGCAGCTTTGAGTTAGGTGAAGTTATGAAAAANNGGGTGCATAGTCGTGGTAAAGGAAGAAAAGACATATCCCGCGAAACCTGATGTTATATATGTTCCTGCCGATGCCACTATCGAAGAGATAGATGTTATTGGCAAGCTCTCTTTCGAATCCGACAGGCTCAACGGTTACAAGCGTATTGCGGCCCGGCATGAACTAAGCGATGCGGCACAGGATTATTTAGTGCAGGCCATCTTTGGGAAGTTGTCATTTGATTCCTCCAAAGAAGTTGCCCTTATGACTCTCATCGAAAATCCATGCTTTAGCGCAGCGGGCCGGCATGCAATACTGAGCCGGTTGGAAAGATTGCATTTTGAGAATTCCAAAACCAGAATCCTAAAGGCCATCAATGAACGCGGGGAGATTAGGGAATAGATTAGGGATAAAGTGTTTTGTTTCTGCCTTTCATTTAGTAGATGAAGAATTTTTTGTCAATCAAATTTTTCCCTGAACCTTTCAATACGTAAAGTAAGCAATTTTTGGCGGTTTTGCAGGCTGTTTTGTAAAGTTTTTGTAAAAAGTGGCGGCAAGTACGAAAAATGGTGTAATATCTTTGACATAATTCCTTAGCTCAGGTATATTACTGTTGTAAAAGAAGGATGGTTAGAAAAGTTGTTTTCGCAAGCTGCGAGGCTTTCTCCCCAAATAAAGCCGTTTTTTTCTAACCGAATTCGTTTACAAGTTTTCATGGAAGGGGCAAGTAAGTCAGGAGCAGGAGGAAAAGTACAAATCCATTTTGAGTATATACAGGTCTTGAAGTGTATAGCGTTACGGAATTAAAGTCTTAGATGCGAAAAAAACCACGAAATTTTTGTAACAATTTTGGCTTTGTTACGTCTTATAAGTGTAGAAGGGTTCTAATCTGAGTTGATAAAGGCCTTCAGGTGTGTTGGAAACCGGGATATTGACTTCAAGGACCGGATTTTTAAGCGAAACTCCAGTGCGATAGCCGCACTTTAAATGTCAGCAGAAAATCAGGAGAGAATAAGGACCGGCAGCACGAAATGCTGCCCCAGAAAAACAAGGAGAAACAAATGAGTGTATTCAGGGAACGACGAAATACGATGTTTTTGTTCGGCAAGCGTGCCATAACACTGGGAGCAGCAGTGGCTTGTATAGTGTCAATTTTAGCATGGGAGGGTGTCCGTGCAGTTCAGCCGGAAGGCAGTATGGCGAGGTTGCAGGGGCAGGAAGATGTGTATGTGCCGGGTGAGGTACTTGTATTGCTGTCGGCGGACGTGGATGGAAACGGTGAAGTGGAGGCAGGGGAGGATTTGTCTGGAGTGGAGGCCGAGTTGGACGGGACGATCGAAAAGCGTATTGCTTTTTCGCGTGGTAAAGAGGTGCTCCGGGTTGCACTGCCGGCCGGGAAATCAGTGAAGGATGCGATAGCGGAGAACTGGGGGGCGAGGGACCGACGCATCCTTGTGGTCGAACCTAATTACCGTGTGCGTATAGCGCGTACGCCAAACGATCCTCGTTTCAGGCAGTTGTGGGGTATGCACAATACAGGTCAGACGGGAGGAACAGAAGACGCAGATATTGACGCTCCTGAGGCCTGGGATATCGCCACCGGTGTGCCGGACGGCTCAGACGTAATCGTTGGTGTCATCGATACCGGCATCGACTATCTGCATCCGGATTTAGTCGACAACATGTGGGTCAATCCCGGAGAGATACCCGGCAACGGTATCGACGACGACAATAACGGCTATGTCGACGATGTGCATGGCTACGATTTCTACCAGGACGATAGCGATCCCAGTGATGCAGCGGGTCATGGAACACACTGCGCCGGGACAATTGCCGGTGTTGGTGATAATGGTATCGGCGTAGCAGGTGTCAACTGGCGATGTAAGGTGATGGCGCTGCGATTTCTTGATGCGAGCGGTTATGGCGATACCTTAGATGCTGTCGAGGCGATAACTTACGGTGTTGCCAACGGTGCCAAGATTCTCAGCAATAGCTGGGGCGGCTATGGATACTCGGAAGCATTGGAATACATTATAATGCATGCACGCAACCACGGTGTGCTGATGGTGGCGGCAGCTGGTAATTACGGGATGGACAATGACTCAGAGCCTTACTACCCGGCGAGTTATGGATATTCTAACGTGATTTCGGTAGCTGCAACCGACGATGAAGATTTGTTGGCAAGCTTTTCCAATGTCGGAGCCGAATCGGTTCATGTTGGTGCGCCGGGAGTAAGTGTTCTCAGCACCGTTCCCACTTACAGAACTTTGTTCTTTGAGGATTTTCAGGGTGCTGCCACTCCGGGTTTTGGTGGCACACAAATGACGCGGGAGGGTGTTGTCAACCGCTGGGGTACAGTGCTGTCGCCGTCATATTATGACGTGAACAATATAGCCGCCCGTGGTGACTGGAATCACTCCTGGCCTTATTCAACCGGCAGTTACGGCTCCATTGTAACGCCTCCCATTGATACGCGGGGATTACGTGGACTTACAGTGGAGTTCGATTATATGTACGAGATTGGTGATGGCGATGAATTGAGCGTTTACGTTTGGGATGGTTCGATCTGGCGGTTGATTTTATCCATAAACGGCATCTACTCTTACTTTGAGGGCTACTACTATTGGATGCGTTTTGATATCCCTGATTCATATCGCAATGAAGGTATGAAGATAAGGTTCCGCTGGACCACCAATGGCGTGGATAACGACTACTTCGGTGCGGAAGTAGACAATATTCGTATCCAATGCATAGAAGACCATGCCGAAAGCTACGCCTGGTCCAGCGGTACGTCGATGGCGACACCGCATGTGGCGGGTGTGGCTGCTCTGGTATTGGCAAATGTTCCCGGTTCTATCGGGACTATAATGTCGATGGATGAATTGAAGACAAGGTTGGTCTGGACCGGAGATCCGTTATCGGCATTGGACGACAAAACAATCTCCGGCTGTCGCCTTAATGCGTACAATGCTTTAACCGCCTCAGCCGGCTTGAAGGTCGTTTCTCCAAAGGGCGGAGATTCCCTGAAACTGTCATCCAGACACAAAATTAGATGGTATTCATTAGGCGGCGGCCCCTTTGTTGATATTTATCTTCTAAAAGGCGGGAGCGTTTACACGCAGTTGGCGGACGACGTACCCAACAACAACAAGTTCACCTGGAATATACCTCCAGGCCTGCCGGCCGACTCGGATTACCGTATAAGGATAACCGACGGAACATACACGGACGAAAGTGACGAGGACTTCGAGTTGTTTTGTCCGTCCATTGTAAAACCGGATTACCCTGATCCGTGTGATGGCGCGAGAGATGTTGCTTTGGATATCAAATTGGAGTGGAAGTCGGAAGGTGCGATGGACCCTGTGACGATTACTTTTGACGAAATACCTTCCGGCACGATGATCCACGGGTTGGTCGTTGGGGAGGTGACATTCGGTTTCTATAATCAAAGTGGAGCTTATAGTGATGCATATGTAAGCGGTGGTTCGGGTCAAACCTATTACGTCGAGTTTCCCTGCATAGAAGGTGATGCTAATGAGACTTATGTGACCCTGGACTTTGATGTACCTGTCTACGGTATCTCCTACGGCTTCGTATTAAGCGCTCTGGGCTCACATACGGATGCAAGCACGATGGTTTTTCTTGACAGTTCATTTAACATGATCGGCACTTTTTCTGCAGATGCAAATGATATGGGATTCGTTTGGATGGAGGGATTCAATAGCGGCACAAGTACGACGCCGATCGCTCATGCTATCATTTCCTTTTCCAATCCCGACCCGGATTTCAAGCGGTTTTTACTGGATAATATTACTTACACTCCAACCCCCGGCGCACTGCCGGAGCCCCAGTCACAGGCCGGCGGTGGAGATATGATTGAAGGAGAAAGGGGAGGGAGTCGAGAAACAAACAATCTTTATGGCGGTATTCTGCCCCTGTTTGAGTCTGATTTGACACAGTCTGAGTATTTGTTACAAGGTGTTCGTTCCGGTGTTGAGTCTGGTGATAAAGAGTCGGAGGCTCCGGCGTTGGTAGTTATGATTGAGGGTGTGAGTATACAGCACAGCGGTGGTCCGGATGCCGGTGAATACATTTTCATTGACAGCGACGAGCCGAACGGTCCGTCTTTCGATTGGATTGAAATAGCTAACGGATCTCCGCCTCCTCCTCCGCCACCACCTCCTCCGCCACCACCGCCACCCCCTCCGGGGCCTGGTGAGGCTAATTCTGTAACGCCGGAATCCGAGGTGTTAATGGCAGGTCTCAATCTTCGTCTTACGGATGACAGTTGGTGGTACCCCATTATGCTGCCTTTTGAATTTAATTTTTACGGTAGTAAATACAATAATTTGGCGATTGGCTCGAACGGAACGATTCATTTTGTTGACGAGTATATGGGCTATAGCAACTGCTGCATCCCGTGTAATCCTTATTATATGCAAAGATTCATAGCAGTTTACTGGGATGATCTCACTCCCAGTAGAGATGGGGAGGACAACGTTTACGTCGCTGTGGTCGGGCAGGCGCCCAATCGTATTCTCGTTGTACAGTGGGAGAACGTCAGGCACTTCGGTTCGCAAGACGACAGGGTAACTTGTCAGGCACAGCTTTTCGAAGGAAGTAGCGACATCCTTATGCTGTACATGGATCCCAGCTATGAAGCCGGTTCAGGTGCGACAGTAGGGATTCAGAGGGACCCCGGCTGCGGCCTGAATTATCTGTGTAACAAGCCGGAACTGCATCCCGGTTTAGCAGTTCTGTTCAGGCACCAGCCACTGTGTCCTATGACCTGGGATGTTTACTTCGGCACAGATCCGAATGCGCTGGAATTGGTTGAGAGTGGTTTGACCAAACCGGTATGTGATCCGACGCCGGAGCCCGGCCGGACGTTGAGGCGCGGCATGAGGTACTTCTGGCAGGTGGTGGCGAACAACTGCTGCGGTGCAATCGATGGAAATGACTGGTCGTTCACAACGGAGAACAGCCCTCCGGTCGCTGATGCCGGGCAAGACCAGACTGTCGAAAGTGCATGCAATACCGGGCAGGGGACACAGGTTACTTTAGACGGCAGCGGTTCCTATGATCCTGATGAGGATATCATGACCCTTGTAGCCGAGCATGCGCCCAAGCGAGTGCTCGTACCCACTGGTCCCGTCACGGGCGATTGGAAGAGTGACCCGGCTTTCGATGATTCCGGATGGAACGATGGAACACCCGTCACCCCCGGAAAAACAGGTGGTGTCGGATACGAAAAAAGTTCGGGCTTTGAAGACTATATTACTTATGATGTCGAATCATCGATGTATGGCAACAATACCTCCTGTTATATACGCATTCCATTCACTGTCGATCTCAATGACTTGTCCGGCTTCAAGTACATGACGCTGAAGATGCGGTACGACGACGGATTTATTGCCTATCTTAATGACATCGAGTTACATTGTCGCAATTTAATCGGAACACCGGATTGGAACTCTAAAGCAGAAGGCCAGATTCCAGATGCAGCCGCTGTCAAATTCGAGTACATTGATGTTACCAGCTTTATAGGTGCTTTGCGCCCGGGTGAAAATCTACTGGCCATCCACGGGCTAAACGTCTCACTTACGAGCGACGATTTCCTCATCTCCGCCGAGTTGATTGCCAGCGAAACGGAAATCAGCCAAGGCTTACCACCCAGAGTGCTTAATTGTACCTGGACGGGGCCTTTCCTCGAGAGTCCCATACAGGGAGTAGCTCCGACTGTTACCCTGGATAGTGGATGCCCGGGTGAGTATGTCATAACGCTGGTTGTCAGTGACGGAATAGATGACTCGGAGCCCAACGACGTTGTGGTTACGGTTGTAGACACAATCCCGCCGGTCATCACCTGCCCTGCGGATGTAACACTCGAATGCCCGGCTGATACCGGCGTTGAGGCAAATGGTTCGGCGACGGCCGGTGATAACGGTTGTGTTGTGACAGTCACTCACAGTGACCAGTGGCAGCCCGGCTGCGGCAATACGGGGACGCTGACTCGTACATGGACGGCTACGGATGAATCCGGCAACAGCTCAGAGTGTGTACAGACGATAACGGTGGTAGATACGAGGCCGCCCGAGTTCGAGTTGTCCGTTACACCCACCTTCATGTGGCCGCCGACTCATAAGATGGTCGAGGTTACGCCGAGTTGGACAGTGAGTGACGAATGTGACGCTGAACCGCAGGTTTCTCTCGTCGATATCGTGATGAGCGAAGATGATAACACCGTTGGCGATGGGCATACAACCGGAGATATTGAGACAGGTGAGGGCGGTGAAATCTATGTAAGGTCCGAGCGCAGCGGGGCCAATAGCGGCAGGATTTACACCATCACATATCAGGCGGTGGATGATTGTGGTAACGTGACCGTCAGAAGCGCAACGGTTAGCATACCGCATGACTTCAAAGTTTTAGCCAAAATTGCTGATAGATGGCTTTTGTCCGGCCGGGAAGGTTTGATTCAGGTAGACTTTAACGATGACGGTATTGTCAATCTCGAAGACTTTGCGAGGTTTGCAGAAAACTGGATAAAATAGGCAGTTAAAACTTACAAACTTGTTGGTGAAACTTTGTTAAGACCGGTATTAGCTCCGGACACCGGCAAGGTCTTCGCGGCAGTCTTCGAGAGTGCCGTGCCATTTCTACTCGGTTTTGATACGGGGATCGTGAACAGACGAAAACCGGCTCCTGTAAGATGGGATCGGTATTGTCTATTGCTGATAATCTAAGCCTAAATCAGGAAGTGAGACGGAAATTAGTTTGTGCAATTATGATCCTTGGGTAACTTGGCAACGACTTTTACATCAGCCTTACTTGAAGTAAGGTGTTGTATTTCCATCTTATTTGCCCAGTTATGGGAATCGACTCCGTTGTATATGTCAGGCCCGCATTTAACCGGGCATTTATCTTTATGCTTTTTCATTCTTAAACCCCTCCTTTTGGGCATTTTATATGCAAACCTTACTAATGTTTCGCACCTGCCCTTATATAAAGTATAATCAATTTGTTTCGAGATGCAAAAAAGTGGCAGGGTATTTTTGCCTCTTAACAAAGGATATAATTCGATCCCGCAAATCCGGTATATCTTATTGCCTGATTTTTGTTCTGCGATGGTATGAAAAAGCTGAGAAGCGTCCCATAATATTCTAACTTGGGGAGTCCTGAGCTTATATGGATCTAAAGAAAACTCAGAAACAACTAAGGTTTATAACACTGTCTAACGCTTGTTTCTCCTTGACTTTCAGCTTGAATAATGTAGACTCATGCCGTTTAAGCTATCTTTTTTAGCTATGTATTCATGGGAGAAAAACATGAGATATATAACTGTATTCCTAAGCCTTCTGCTCTTAAGTTGTAGTTCTGAGACAAATCGGCCGAGCAAATTCAGACATGACGCCGACATTGTGGTATATGGCGGGACATCTGCTGGCGTCATTGCAGCCGTTCAGGCATCTCGAATGTTTAAATCCGTTATTATGGTATGTCCTGAAAAACACCTCGGGGGTCTGTCATCCGGTGGACTCGGGTGGACCGATACCGGCAGAAAGGAAGTCATCGGCGGATTGGCACGTGAGTTTTATCACCGCATTTGGATTCATTACCAAAAACCCGAGGCCTGGAAATGGCAGAAGCGGTCCGAGTACGGCAATCGCGGGCAGGGTACACCCGCTGTCGACGGTAAGGAAAGAACGATGTGGATTTTTGAGCCCCACGTTGCTGAACGAGTATTTGAAGACCTCATCACCGAGCACAACATCCCGGTGCATCGAGATGAATGGCTCGACCGCGAGCACGGCGTCGAAAAACATGGCAACCGTATCATATCAATCAGGATGCTCAGCGGGAAATCTTATCGCGGCAGTATGTTTATTGATGCCACGTATGAGGGTGATCTTATGGCTGCGGCAGGGATTAGCTACCACGTTGGCCGTGAAGCAAACAGCGAATATGGCGAAACCTGGAATGGCGTACAGGTTGGAGTGCTACATCATTCACATCACTTCAAGAAACCGGTAGATCCTTACATAAGACCGGGTGATCCCTCAAGCGGGTTGCTGCCGCGTATTTCCGGCGATGAGCCGGGCAAAAAAGGTGACGCTGATCATCGCGTTCAGGCTTACTGCTTCCGCATGTGTCTAACGGACCATCCTGACAATCGTGTCCCTTTCCCTTTACCCAAAGGTTACGACCCGAAACAATACCAGCTTCTTCTGCGAGTATTCGATAGCGGATGGCGCGATGTATTCGGCAAGTTCGATCCCATCCCCAATCGCAAAACCGACACCAACAATCATGGACCATTCAGCACCGACAATATCGGTATGAATTATGACTACCCCGAGGCGTCTTATGAGCGACGCCGCCAAATCATAAAAGAACACGAGATTTACCAGAAAGGGCTGATGTACTTCCTCGCAAATGACCGCCGGGTTCCGGAGGATATTCGGGAAAAAATGTCGAAGTGGGGCCTGGCTAAAGATGAGTTTACAGATAACGGCAATTGGCCTCATCAACTCTATATCCGGGAAGCACGGCGCATGACAGGTCACTATGTCATGACTGAGAACGATGTGCTCGACAAGCGCGACGTTCCTCAACCCGTCGGCATGGGTTCCTATACGTTGGATTCGCATAATGTTCAGCGTTATGTCAAGCCGGATGGTTACGTTCAAAACGAAGGCGATATCGGTGTACGCCCACCCAAACCTTATCGAATCGCATACGGTTCGTTAATCCCAAAAAAGAACGAATGCCAAAATCTTTTTGCCCCCGTCTGCTTGTCGAGTTCACATATAGCTTTTGGTTCAATCCGCATGGAGCCGGTGTTTATGATTCTTGGCCAAAGTTCGGCCACCGCCGCCGCCCACGCTGTAGATCAAAGCTGTGCCGTACAGGATATAGACTACAGCAAGCTGAGCGAACAACTGGTCAGGGATGGACAGCGTATTTAAACTAAGCAGTTTGACCTTTCCAGTGTATTTAGTATTAATCCCATTTTATTGACGATAGCTCAGCGGTCGTATAGCCCCACTTTTTTAGTTCCTAAGATAACCATTCTGTCAGAACCTATTTATGTCTTTACTCGTAGAAACTATAGAAGTTTTGTTTTAGGCCCCTGCTCCTTCCTCTCTCCCTCTCCTCGCAGGCAGGGGCTTTTAAATTGCCTCGGATTGAGTTAACAGCCCTTAAATCCCCCATTTTAACATGCGCCCGGAACCGCCTGCAGGATTACCTCTTCTGGTTTTTAGGATGGTCATATAGTTTTTATCCAAAAAAGTGGAATTTTGTTGATTAAGCGGATATTGAATTCCCCAAAATTTTAGACCATTTGATGACTGCGAAAGCTACGAAAGGCCGGAGAAAAAAAGTCATGAAAAAGAGCCAAATTGAAGTATTTTCGCCGATTTTTTGGTGGTTTCCATAAACAAACGCTAAATATGGTAAAATAAAGTGTAACAAGTCGCCTTAATAACTGCACATAGTTATAGCCGCACGTATTGTCGGTATTCTATGGACGAGGATAAAGATTACATCGTGTTGGTCAGGCAAGCTCAGCTCGGCAGCAGGGAGAGCCTTGAGACCTTGGCAAAGTTGGTTCGGGCAAGATTGTATGCGTATGTCTATCGGATTGTATTACGGGAGCATTTGGCCCAGGACATTGTACAGGAGAGTATGCTCGAGATGTTTAAAGTATTAGGCAAATTGCAAAGAGCGGATAGATTTTGGCCCTGGCTGCGGGGGATTGCATTCAACAAGATACGCCGGCACTATACTGAAGAAAAACATCGACGGACAGTGCCGGTATCGAAGCTACATAAGACCCAGCGCTGGTCAAAGGAGGCCCAGGCAGGTTTTGCAAAACTCGTCTCCGAGGAGCTGAAGCAAATTGTCATCAGTACAATGGGCGAGTTGAAGCCTCAGTACCGGAAAGTGCTGATTATGCGCTGCTATGAGGAGATGGAATATTCGGAGATTGCGGAGTTGATGGGGTGTAGTGAGTTAAGCTCGCGTGTATTGTTTTGCAGGGCTAAAAGATCGCTTCAAAAACATCTTTCTAATAAAGGCTTTAGAAAAGGTTTTCTGGTGACTGCTTTGGTTTTGTTTGGAAAGATGACGGCACCGAGCGAGGCAGCTGCAGCCGGTTTGTCAATAACGTCGGCGGCCACTAAAGTTGGTGTGGCGGCAGGAGTAGCGGCGGCGGTCAGTAGTAAGACAGCCATCGTATCACTGACGGCGGCCGGGGTGTTGGCCGTTGGTGCTGTGGTGACAACAACGGCTCTTGATGAGACAAGGAACCTTCCGGAGAACAAGCCTGTAAAAAGTTTACAGATCACTGGTCAGGTGGATCCGGTACAAGGGGGGATTGAAGAAAGATGGTACTACTATCCACAAAATGTAGATGGGCCGGTTGTGTTGAGATTGGTCAACTGGGATTCGCAGCGCAAAAAAACTTACGGCCGGTGGTGGCAGGATGACCGGGCAAATTACTGCTTTGTGAAAAACAACAATACCATCTACATTAACAATTTTAGGATGTTCAACAGCCGGCTTGACGTGCAGACCCTGCCGACCGATGACCCTGGTTTTATAGACTTTGTTTCAACCGTCGAAGGTCAAAATAATGAGATGAAATATGTGTCCGGCAGGGGAGAAGGCTTGCTGGTTATTACAAGGCGCGGGGGAGAGGAGAACGGCGATCAGTTTAGGATAGTACAACATAACAATGTACTGGACGAAGAATATTTTCGATACAAATGGCCACCTGAGGCACAAGAGGTAGATAATCGCGACATGATGCACAAACGAGGCTGGACGTATTTTCAAATAACAGGCCAGATTGCCGGCAAAGAAGTTGGGGGTAGAGGAAGGATACCGTTTTTATACGCAGCCAGTGGAAGGCATTGGCCGTGGATTGTATTGAAGGTGGGGGACAATGTTGTAAATCAAGCCAGCTTTGCCGGTCTTGGTCGACCCTGGATGGGCCTGCACACGATAGATACGGTGCGGCGGGATGCGGGACGAAAGTGGGTATGGTTTGAGACCAGATATACCCCTGACGAAGTTAAAGTCCAAGTCCTGGTGACCTACAGACAGGTCAAGCTTATCTATACCATTAATATGGAAAAGGACGTAATCGAGAAGATTACGTTTCTTGTAGAAAACGACCACCGTGGAGAGTTGCATTTTATTTACCTTCAGGAGATTGACAATGTTGGCAGCGAGTTTGCCGAGCCGAGAAGGCAAAGTGATAGAGAACCCGGGCAGGAAGGACCGGGTATATTGTGGTTGATACGATTAATAGAAAGTCAGATGAGCTAATAATTGGAAAGCAGTGAATTGCAGGGGATAAACCATAGGATTCAAAGGATACAATTTTAAGAAGAAAGACAGTGAGACTAAGGGATTTACCTTAGTTGAGCTTTTGGTTGTCATCTCTCTCATGTCGATGTTAATGGCTATTTTGGTGCCGGTGCTGGATAAGGCCAGGCGACGTGCTCAAAACCTGCTCGGGATGATTAACCAGCGGGAAATTGTCACCGCGTTGAACTGCTATACATTGGACAACGAAGGCAGTTACCCGGAATCTATTGCCACGATAGGAGCGGGGGACAGCTGGAACTGGCAGGAGCCGACCATGCTGACGGGTTATCAGAGGCGCAGTCCGCAACTGCATCGTTCGATAAGCGCGTACCTTGGTAGTTATATTGATGATGCAGGTAAAATGTTTTGCTGTAACGCCCCCGTGGAATACGAGTACCTGCAGCAGGCCTGGGATGCCGGTGATGACTGGGACAATCCCCATACGGCGCCGGTTTCGGACCCTGTCATCGGGACTTATTGTTTTTACTTCAACTACATAGGTTTTATGGCCGAACCGTGGGGCATTTTTAGAGGACCTCAGAGTTCATCGGATGGGCCGGGGAAAAGTGGATTGCTGATAAGTGATTATTTCGGCTATGATCACTGGCGAAATCCCGGCGCCTTTGGAAGCTGTGAGAAATTTATAAACTCTACTCTGACACCGGGAACATACGTCTCATCGGCATTTCGTTCTTATCAGACGGACGGCGGCCGGGCCGATCTGACTATGATCAAGATTAAATTGAGTGCAGCCTATACTGACGCGCATGTAGAGAGCTATTATCCATCAGAAACGGCACCAATGGAAGTATCGATAACTCCTGATGGAAGTGAGCCCTATCCCAGCGGTGCGGGACCGGGCATTTTTTACCTGCCGGAGGATGCTTTGCATTAAAACGCAGGTGGTAAGAAAGGTGTGTCATTATGGATAAAAAAAGAGGATTCACCTTAATAGAGCTTTTAGTAGTAATTTCCATTATTGCGTTATTATTGGCGTTATTAATTCCTGCACTGGAGAGAGCCAGAGAACTGGCCAGGCGTGCTGTTTGTCTTGGTCATCTAAAGGACTTGTCACTGTCGTGGATTATGTACGCAGATGACAACGAGGGCAAGCTTGTTAACGGCGAGACGGCAGAACAACCGCGATTAAAGACGGCTGTCACCGGCAGTAAAACCGCAGTGTATGAGGAGATACCCTGGGTCTTCGAGAGCGACCCTGCCGCTTCAACAAATGACCAGCAGGCACAGATCAAAAAGGGGATACTATATACTTTCAGCAAGAACGTCAAAGTATACAGGTGCCCGGGCGGCAAAGCCGGACACATGCGTACCTACTCGTTGACCTGTGCTGTCAACGGTGAAGGCGGTTATCTTGTCGATAACAACGCGTTGTTATGGGTCAAGAACAGGTCGCTTATTCGCAGACCGCACGAAAGGGTCATTTTCATCGATGAAGGGCGGACGATTATTAACAACGACCCGGACCCGACTAAAGGACACAGTTTTAAGATTAGTTATTTCAAACACGAATGGATAGATTCACCCCCGGCACGACATGACGGCGGTACAACCGTTGCCTATGCAGATAACCACACCGAATACAGAAAGTGGGCCGGGGTAGATACGGTAACATATGGTCTGTTTGGAACGAGTGGTCCACCTTCTAACTCTGATGGCAGTCAGGATTGCAGGGACATGAGGAGGGATATATGGGGGAGGTTACCTTAGTATGTATAATTATTGGATTGTTATTGATTTGGTCCGGCCCCGAATTGGAGATAGTAGAGAAGAAAGGAGAATTATCATGGATAGACAAAGAGGATTTACCTTAATAGAACTTCTGGTCGTAATTGCCATTATCGCGTTACTTTTGGCGTTATTGATGCCGGCGCTGGACCATGCCAGAAATCTTGCCGTACGTGCGGTCTGCAAGGCCAATCTCAAGGATTTGGCGATTGCATGGATTATGTACGCCGATGACAACGATGGCAAGATTGTTAACGGCCGGCCCTCAAAGAAAAGGGACGGAACACCCACGCCAGGAACCGGAGAAAATTCCGACCTCAAGACAACCGCCGATGGGAGGTACGAGATACCCTGGGCACTGGCAATACCACTCGACGGCAATGGTGATCCCACGATAACAGAGTATGACCAGGAACAGGAGATAAAAAAAGGTTCGCTATATTCCAATACAAAGAACGTAAAAAGTTACAGGTGCCCCGGCGGAAAGGCAAAACACCAGCGGACCTACTCTATCGTTTGTTCCCTGAACGGTGAAAGAGACCCGGTCGCAAATCTGAATGAGAGGAATTTGCTCTGTGTCAAAAACAGGTCGCTCGTTCGCAGACCCCACGACAGATTCGTTTTTGTTTGTGAAGGGTGGATAAACAACGTCAGTTTCCAGGTTAAGTACAACAATCCAGGAGCATGGATTGACCCTCCCCCTGTGCGACACAGCGAAGGTATGACCTTTGTCTTTGCCGACGGCCACAGTGGACACTGGAAGTGGAAAGGACTGGGAACGGTCGACGCCGGAAAGAGACGCGTGTTTAACTATACACCTGCGTCCCCGGATGACGCGACGGACTTGAGGAATATGCGGATAGCAGTTTGGGGGAAAATACCGAATAACTGATTATAAGCACTGCTCTTGGCGCTCACTATTTTGATTGTCAACATTGTTATGCTTATGAAAGTCATAATGAGGCGCGCTTTGCACGGTTTGACGGCTTCTGCTACTCCATTAAAGCTGAAATATATAAACAGGCCAACACTTCAGATAAATCAACCGCTTCACATATCAGAGTAAACCAACAAAAAGTCACGAGTGCCTCAGGACCTTAAGTAACGTATAGATGCTCGTCTATCGATGTGCAAAAAGTTCTTTCAGCTATGGCTGGAAGTGTATAAAATTGGGCAGGAGCAGGAGGCTCTGTTCAAAGGCAGGCTGTGAGGGAGCCGAATACCGGGATTTAGGACGGATTACGGCATGATTTTGAGATTTTTTAAAATAAAACGTTACGTTTCGTGCAGACTGTGGTCTTTTTAGTGGTTCATAAATTTTATATGGGCAACAAGGGAAATTACATTCAGTTGGTAAAACAGGCCCAGTCCGGCGACGAGGAATCTATGAATCGTCTGGCTGAAGTGGTGAGAGAGCCTTTGTGCATATATGTTCACCGTCTTACGTTAGATGATGCTCTGACGCAGGACATTTTACAGGAGACCTTGTTAGAGATGTTCAAATTTTTAGACAAATTGGAAAAAGCTAATCGTTTTTGGCCCTGGCTGCTGAGAATCGCCACTAACAATGTTAACGACCACTACAAGCGGGAGGGGCGGCGAAGGCGGGCTTCGATGTCGAAGATGCCTGAGAAGGGGCCTAAAGAAAAGCAGGAGGCATTAGAGAATCTGATAGGTCAGGAGTTGAAACAGGTGGTTTCTGAGTCAATGTCGGTTCTGAAGCCGCAGCACCGGGCCGTATTGACCCTGCGCTGCTACGAGGAACTTGCTTATTCGGAAATTTCCGAAGTGTTGGGGTGCAGTACATTTGGTGCGCGTATGTTGTTCGTTCGGGCCAAGAAGTCATTGGTGAAGCAACTTTCCCGCCGAGGATTTGGCAAGGGTTCGCTGCTTCTTGCCTTGGCTTTGTTCGGGAAGATGTCGGCACCAAGCGAGGCGGCTGCAGCGGGGGTATCTGTAACGGCTGCTACTACTAAAGTTGGTCTGGCGGCCGGGCTGCTGGGGGTGGTTGGCGGTAAGGTGCTTGTTGTATCTCTGACGACGGCGTCTGTATTGACTGTTGGTGCTATAGTGGCTACATCAGGTCCAGAAAAAACAGCGGCCGTAACCAGGCCAAACAAGGCTGTCGAACTTCCCGTTGCCGGCCAGGCCGAATCGATGAGCCGGATGAGCGGGGAGTATTGGTATTTTTTTCCAGAAGGCGCGGGCGGGGCGGTGATGATGCAGCAGATAACACAAACCGGCCGGCAATGGCTGCAGGATGAATATGCAAATTACTACAATCAAAAAGATAATATTTCCATGAGAAACTGCCGGATATGGCACAACGACCTGAGTGTGTGGCGGCTGCCGACGGACGGGCCCGAATTGACGGCGTTTCTTTCCCGAGTAGAAGGCAGGTCCGTAGAGATGGAATACGTTGGCGATAAGAGCATAGGACTGCTGGTAATCGCCAGCTCCAAAGAGGCCGGCGAAAGAAACTTCTGGATGACCCGCCACTACAACGTAATGGACGAAGATTATTTTCAAAGTGACTGGCCGAAGGACACGCCGACTATCGATAATCGGGACCAGATGCACAAGCGGGGCTGGACGTATTTTAAGATAACAGGCCGGATTAACGGAAAAGAGGTCCGAGGTAGAGGAAGGATGCCGTTCGTATACGCGGCAGGCAGGAGGCATTGGCCGTGGGTGAAATTGATGGTTGGGGGAAATGTAATAAACCAAGCCTGCTTTGCCGGTCTTTCCCGGCCGTGGATGGGACTGCACACGATAGATACGGTCCGGCGGGATGCGGCCGAAAAACAGATTAGCTTTGAGACAAGATACGACAAGAGCAGCGGCAAAGCACAAGTAGTTCTAAAGCCCAAAAATGGACAGATTGTTTATACAATTGATATGGAAAAAGATGTTGTTGAGTCAATTACCTTTTCCGGTGATACCGGGGGGCAAATAAAGTTTGATTACCTTCAGGATATTGACAGTATCGGTGGTGAATTTGCTGAGCCGAGGAGGGAAACAAGGCTGATAGAAAAAAGTAAAGGCATATCGTGGCTTTTGGAATTGGTAAGAAATGATTAGTTAGAGAAAGGAAGGGAGCAAAAAATGAAAACGACAAAAATATCTTTAGTGTTGTTGGTTGTTTTAGGACTGTGCAGGTTTGTTTTGGGCGCATGGTCTGAGCCGGTGCCGGTGAATGAGGTTAATACAGAATACTGTGAATGGACGCCATTTTTGTCATTTGATGGTCTTTCGCTTTACTTTGCGAGGGGTCGTCCTTCCGTCGACGAATTTCGTATTTTTCAGGCAACTCGTCCGGTGCCTTGTGGGCCATTTACGTCGGTAGGAGAAGTCAGCGGTACACTGAATTCTTCGTCTGGAAATGTTATGTCACCGTGGGTTTCGCCGGATAACTTGCGGATGTACTATTTTACAGAATCAAGCTTGGTGTACGATCTGAAGGTAACAGAGCGGGCATCGGATAATGATCCGTGGCCGATTGGCATGAATATCCCGGGCCTGGACGCGCTTGGTGGTCGTCCTCAAGCGCCTTGTCTTACGGCCAATGAGTTGATTATCGTCTTTTCTTCATACAATGCCCCCGGGGGAGTTGGAGGTTATGATCTCTGGATGGCGACACGGCCTGATGCGAATTCATCATTTGGAAATGTGAGGAACCTTGCGGAAATAAACACTGTATATAAAGAAAGTAAGCCATATATCTCACCTGACGGCCTGACGTTGTACTTTCAAACCGACCGTAATGGTTCCGGGCAACTGTTTAGAGCAACGCGTGCTTCCTTAAGTGAACCGTTCGGAAATCTCGAGCATCTTTCATTCTTTGATATGCCGAGAGGAGGCGGTCATCCTTCTCTTAGCAGTGACGGGACGGCCCTTTACATGGCCAAAACGATTAATGGAGTAGAAAATATTTATGTTTCGTATTTAGGTTCGGGTGCCTCGAATCCAACCCCGGCTGATGGAGATGTGATTGCCGGTGAGATATATGTGGACAACATATGGACCAGGCTTATTTTCGTTCCGGGAGCGAACTCAGTCGAGCATACGGGGTACTTCAGTGAAAATTACGATGATGTGGCGGGCCGCATCGAGGACGCGAATCTCGGCTCACCTCCTTACGGACATCTGTCGGGGTGGGAATTCACGTTTATGGTAGGTAATCCTCAGGTTGGACCGGCTGTTGACAGTCTTGTTCGAGGCATGACATACTACTGGTGTGTTGATGAGACGGATGCACAGGGCAATACTTTTCCGGGCGATATCTGGGAGTTTACTGTTCAGAACTATAAGACCTGTTGTCCCAATCCGCCTGACGGGGCCGTAGTTTTAGGCCCGGATGTCCTGCTTTCCTGGGTACCTGGCTTCGGAGTCGAAGAGTACGATGTTTACTTTGGAACCGATTTTAACGATGTGAACGATGGCTCCTCCGGCCCTGGTGATCCTTCTCCACCGGCGGAATATCTGGGCACTTTGACTGAGACGAGCATATTAGTTACGGGTCTGGCAGAAAACACCTGGTACTACTGGCGTGTTGACGGAGTCGCCGGCCGCGTGCCGCCCTTCTTCATACCTACAGAGTTTTACAAGGGCGATGTCTGGTGCTTTAAGACGGCGGGATTGATTGCGCACTGGAAGTTTGACGAGGGCAGCGGGATTGATGCATACGATTCAGCCGGGAATAATGATGGCACTATATATGGAGCCGCATGGGCGAGCGGTGTAATTGACGGCGCATTGGACTTCGATGGCGTGGATGATTATGTTGATGTTGGAAATGATAAGAGCCTGATGACTAACGGAGACTTAACTATTATTGCGTGGATTAAAGCTCTCGAAAACAGGGCCTGCATCTATTCGCATACATGGAACGGTTGGAGATTAGGTTTTGGCATTGGTAATGATAATTATGATGGGAGGCTGGGATTCTATACATGGAATCATCGCCAATGGATTAAGGCCGGTAGTTCGCTGGCGGATGATATATGGCATCATGTAGCCGTTACCTTGAATGGGACTCAGGTTACCCTGTATACCGACGGGATTGAAATCGGCGGCGATACAGGTGCTCCTGCTTCCGATTTGACGGGAATTGGGCTTATTGGATTGTATAATTATGACTGGCATTTTGGTGGCTTAATTGATGATGTACGGATTTATGACCGGGCTTTGAGTGCCGGGGAGGTTGAGGACCTTTATCAAAGCCAAGTTCCTGTTGGCCAGACTTATCACGTTGATGGCGTTAATGGTGATAATACCAATGATGGCCTTACGAGAGAGACGGCCTTTAAGACCATCCAGCGAGGGATAAATGTGGCGGAAGATTTAGATACGGTCCTTGTCTGGCCGGGCGTTTATAATGAGGAAATCAGTTTCTGGGGCGATGCGATAACGGTCAGGAGTGCCGCTGACGCAGCGATAGTAGAGACCAATTATGGGTATGCGTTCTCATTTTTCTCGGCCGAAGGCCCTGATACAGTATTGAGTAACTTTGTTGTCAGGAACAGTCAATATGGAATCTATCTTATCAACGGCAGCAGCCCCACACTTAGAAACCTTACGATAGTAAATAACGACTTCGGCATCTCGGCCTTCAACGGCGCCGACCCTGATATCAGCAGTTGTATCTTCTTCAATAATTACTATGGCGACCTGTTCAGAGATCCGGTCCCGTTAGAAGCCAAATACAGTTGGGTCCAGGATGAGGTGAATGAGCCGATTGCCCACTGGAAACTCGATGAGGGAACGGGCAGCATTGCATACGATTCAGCCGGGACTAATGATGGGACTATCTACGGGGCTGCTTGGGCGAGTGGTGTAATTGACGGCGCGTTAGACTTCGATGGCGTGGATGATTATGTTGGAATTCCTGATAGTTCATCAATGAGAAACTTGGACGGCAGTTCAGCAGAATATACTATCTCTTTATGGGTTAATACTACACAACAAGGAGGACTTTTACATGATGCTCCTACAATGTTTGATAGAAGAGCCACGAATACACTTTCAGGGAAATTGCAGTGGCCTGTACAAATTGCTATCAATGAGAATGATGCGGTCCGGTTTTTTATCCATGGGGATGATCCAAGTTTGGAGCTAAATGATAATTATGCAATCAATGATGGAAATTGGCATCACATTATGGTAACGAGGAAAAATACTGAGTATGTGAAAATTTATGTGGATGGTAATTTGCGCCAAAGTGGTTCGACAGATTTAAATCCTTCCACGACAGAGGTCACGACAATAGGAGTCAGAAGAACCAACTATGATATTTATCGGGATTATTTCGACGGCACGATTGATGACGTGCAGATTTATGACGGAGCTTTATCTGATGAGGAAGTCCAACGGATTTATCAGAATTTAGCTGGTCCTCTGTTTGCGGATGCGGCCGGCGGTGATTATCATTTGAAGAGCGAGCGTGGCAGGTATTGGCCGGCGCATGATGTGTGGGTACTCGATGATGTAACAAGCCCCTGCATTGATGGCGGCGACCCGGCGGCTGACCCTCCGAACGAGCGGATGCCGAACGGCGGTAGAATCAATATGGGTGCCTATGGGAACACGGCTTACGCAAGCATGAGCGAATGGCCAATCAAGGGTGATACGAACAAGGACGGCCGGTTTAATTTTATGGATATCGCGATTCTTTTGGATGAATGGTTGGAAGAACTGGCCTGGGCTGGGTAGAAAGAGCGGTCCGCCGCGGAGTTCGGACCGGCTGGATGATAGAGGAAAAGTGGTTAAGGCTTTGGACAGAGCGTACAAAGCTGTCCGCTAAGTTTGTGCGCAATGAAAAAAATGTTGATAACGGATTGTAAAGGTAGTACTATAAGAATGTAATAAGATTTTTGCGGGAACCTGAAAAGAGGTCGATAAGTTGTGTGGGAGAAACATATCGAAGTCAAAGGTTACAATTTGGGCAGAGGAAGCCGCGAGAGACAGGGATTTACACTGGTTGAACTTCTGCTGGCCATTGGCATCATCTCAGTGCTGATGGCTATGCTGTTACCGGCCCTGGAAAAGGCCCGGCGGCAGGCTCGGATGGTCCTGTGCAAAAAAAACCAGCGGGAGATTGTCAACGCCGTCACAATGTACGCTGACGACAACGATGGTCAATATCCCGAATCGGTGGCTACTGTAGGATTCGGGGCGCACTGGAACTGGTCCGATCCGCGGAAGCTGACAGGTAACAGGACACGCGCGCCGGGAATGTATCGAGCGATGAGCGAATATTTGCGGAGCTACATTCCCGATGCGGACACTTTCTTTTGCACCAATGCGCCCACGAAATATAAATACCTGCAACAGTCGTGGGATGCCGGCGATGAATGGGACAATCCCGAGACATCCTTTCCGTTCGACCCGGTGGGTGGTACATATTGTTTCTATTGGAATTATATCGGCTTCCTGGGGGGACACAGAGGTATATTTAAAGGCCCGCAAAGAGCTGCAGGCGGCCCAAAGGAAAGCACAGTGCTCGTGACGGACTACTTCGGCTATGATTGCTGGCAAAGCCCGAATGCCTATGGAAGCTGTGAAGAATTCAATGGGGCATCGGCCGTAGCTGAAACGTGGCTTTTATCGTCTTACTGGTATTCTCTGAAGTCCGCCGGTGTTAATTTGAATACCATCGAGGTGCTGCTTCATGCAGGCTATACCGACGGCCACGTGGGTAGTTTCAAGTCATCGGAAGTTGTGCCGATGAGGATCTCTATCACTTCCGATGGCAGCAGGCCTTACCCCGATGGTGTGGGGCCGGGGATTTTTTATCTGCCGACAAGCGGCTTGAAGTAATCGCCGAACACGTCTTGAAGGTTCACGCTTCTGTAAATCCATTATGTCCGGTGTCGGCCGTTCATCTCAAACTTAATCCCGTTACCTGCCATAAAGTTATTGCCTTTTATAAATAGAAAGAGTTATACCGTTGCTCAGCCATAAAGCAGCATAAACTGAAGTGAAACTTTGTTTGGGAGATTGAGCAATGAAAAGGATATTGCTGATTAGTATGTTGGTCCCTTTAGTCCTGTTACTGGACGGCTGCACGGTTGTTAAAGAACACTATGTCCACCGAGGTCCGAGACATATCTCAATGCGAACACACAGGAGGCCAATCCCACATCCGGGGAGGCATCCGGTTCGAATCGGCCGACCGCATTATGGAAGGCGACACCGAAGGTACTACCACGTGCATTAGTGCTTATATCGGAAGCTTGCATGCTGTCCCTTATGTTCGGCTACCGGCCCGGTGACATGCCGGCCGGTAGCCACATTGCGGTATTCGATTCTGATTGTCATCGAAGAACTATCGGGAAACGATTAAACCGGAGAATAATCCTAATCCTCCATGTTCTTGAACCTAAGCTTCGATACGGTGATGATCAGAAAAAACACGGCTAAATCAACACACAGAATCGTCAGGATTAGCTCTCAGAGGCTTTTTTCATTCTTAGAATCATTTTGTTCTCCACCATAATTATTATGGATAAGTCCTCACCACCCTGTTCCATACCTTGTCGTCGTAAACTACATTGGAGAGTTAACAGAGCCGGGCGTTTTTGTTGTTTTGCCTGATAATAATAAGAAGACAGGAGGGCAGGCCGTAGCAACTTGTTTGTAGCGGTGGATACATTTAATATGGGATCTTTACAAAAATTAGAATAGTGTTGCATACTATTTAGAGTTATATATAATTATAAATTCACATGGAGGTTACAAAGTTAAGCAAAATGAAGTAAAGGCAGGGATGTTATTTCTTAATTCAATAAACCTTAAAGGAGGTGCATAATGGAAGAAAAAACAATTGTGGATGAGCAAACGGGCAAGATTTATGATTTGGTGCCGGAGAAGACCTGGGATATTATCGCAGCAACATTCAGTATTCTGTATTTGGTTGTTATGCTTGTCGTCTTTTCTCGCCTGCTTTTTGCTCTCTTGGCTAACCACTCTTTACAGGAAGATAATCCCATATACGTGCTAATGGCATACACCGCTATCGGCGGAGGATTAGGAGGTACAATCAATGGAATTCGCAGCCTTATCAAGTGGCATGCCGAAAGAAAGGCTTTTATGCGGCGATATATCTGGAAACACATTAGCCAGCCCTTACTCGGAGTTGCCTTGGCAGCATTGGTGTACGCATTTTTCCGTAGTGGTTTTGTTGCTTTTGGTGGAAACTTCGCGCCAAATGAAAACTTCCCTAATCAGGTGCTTTCGGCATTTGCTATAGGTGCTCTCTCCGGGTATGGTTCTCGCAGGGTTTTAATATGGTTGAATGGGCTTGTCAAAAAGATATTCAAATTGAAAAAAGAAGACAATAGCGGATGAAACTAATACTGACATCGTTGAAACAACAGAATCGGATTTGAAAGACAAATCCGAAGAGTAGGCGAAGGTTTTTTTGAAAGACATAATCTTATTCCGTATAATATCAGCAAAGAAACCACCGTGTCACGGATAAAGTCGATAAAGTAATGATCCAACCTCTTACTATCCGCCCTGGATGTGGTGAAGAGAGAGAAGATATGATAAATTTCACATCAAAATGAGCATATTTACTCTTGATTTTCAGCTATAGCGAGGATATACTCTTATCGGTTTGTAGCTTTTCGGGGGTAACTTACGGTGTGCAAATTGGAAATGTGTGGTGAAAATTCAATCAAAGAAAGGAACAAAACAATGAAAGAAAGAAAAAATGTAAAAGTAAAGTTGGGCTTGCTAAAGACCATTTTGTTGGTGACGGCCGTCCTCGTCATTTGGAGCAGTTCAGCAATAGCTCAGCAAAGTCTCCGTGACCTTGCCAAGGAGTACGGCGTTGACTGGTTGGCCGGCCGATGGACTGCCACAACCGACGACGGTACAACCATCCTGTTAGTGTACAAGTGGGAACTTAACGGACATCTTCTAAGCATGGATTTCAAGATGGGTCAGTATGCTTCGCGGGGCATGATATTTTACGCACCTGACGCCGAAAAGGCCAGCCAGGTAGGCGTTGACAACATGGGCGGAAGGTCCAAGGGACAATGGGAAGTAGATGCCGATGGCAACCTTGTTTCAAAAAGTGAGTATGTTAATGCTGAAGGCGATGTGCGAAGGAGTGGTGCTGTTTACAAGAATTTGGATGCCAAGACTATAAAGATCACGCTCTATGGCCTGAACGAGGACGGCGAGCTTAATGATGAGCCGTGGTTTACTACTGAATTCAAACGCCAGCCCGCCAAGAAAAAAGACGCCGCTAAAAAGTGATACCTCAAATTTGTGTTTTAATAAGGGCACCAAGTAGCGTTGCATTTTTAGTTCGCGGTCAAGTAGCTAAAACCTGTGAAAGGAATTGAGATGAGAAAGAAGATATTTTTTCTCTACGTGTTACTATTTTTTGCCGGCTCCGGCCTGGTATCCGGCAAGGAATCCGAAAAGGGCTGGTTCTCGCTGTTCGACGGAACGCTGGACGACTGGAAGGCAAGTGAGAATACGTCAAGCTTCACTATTCGTGACGGTGCGATTGTGGCAAACGGACCGCGCAGTCATCTTTTCTATGCAGGACCGGTGGAAAATGCAATCTTCACCGACTTCGAACTGAAGGTTGATGTAATGACTAAATCGGGCGCAAACGGGGGCATCTACTTCCATACCGAATTCCAGCCGAAAGGCTGGCCTGATAAGGGTTTCGAGGTACAGGTAAACAACTCTTATGAAAGAGATCCCAGAAAGACAGGCAGTCTTTATATGATACGTGATGTTGACAGGAAGACTGTAGGTGATGATGTTTGGTTTACCGAGCACATAATAGTAAGAGGCAAACGTGTCATTGTCAAAATAGACGATACAAAAGTAGTCGATTGGACCGAGGATGATCCACCTCGCCCGCCGTCACGATTTCCAAAACGAGTCTTATCAAGCGGTACATTTGCCCTGCAGGGACATGATCCGGGCAGCACCGTTTACTATAAGAACATAAAGGTCAGGCCGCTTCCCGTCATAGACTTTGGCCTCGTCGATTATCACGTCCACTTAAAAGGGGGTTTGACCATCGAAGAAGCCGTTAGGATGTCGAAGCGAAGGGGTGTCAAGTTCGGCATCGCACAGAATTGCGGACTTGGCTTTAAAGTCATTAATGACGATGGTTTAAAAGAATTCCTCGAAAAACTCGAAGGCAAGCCCGTTTACAAGGCAATGCAGGCCGAGGGACGAGAGTGGCTGGGAATGTTTTCCCCGGAATGGATTGCAAAATTTGATTACGTCTTCACCGATGCAATGACCTTCACGGATGACAGGGGCAGAAGAACACGGTTATGGATCAAAGAAGAGGTTAGCATTGGTAATGAACAGCGGTTCATGGACATGCTTGTGAAAAAGACCGTAGGAATCCTAAATAATGAGCCCATAGATATTTATGTTAATCCGACATTCCTGCCCGCAGAAATCGCGGGTAGATACGATGATTTATGGATTGAGCAGCGCATGATGAAAGTCATTGAGGCCGCTGTCAGAAATGACGTTGCTATAGAGATTAATGCTCGTTTTATGATTCCCAGTGCCAGGTTCATAAAGCTGGCTAAACAAGCCGGTGCCAAATTTGCGCTGGGGACAAACAACGGCGGGAAAGACCTTGGCAATCTCGAGTACTGTCGAAGAATGATAAGAGAATGCGGACTGAAAGAGAGCGATTTCTTCAAGCCCCGGCCTGCCGGTAAGAGGGCCATCGACCGTTGGAAAAGACGCCGCTAAGCAGCATTACGTATGCTATGGTTTTGTTTGTTAAGTTGGCTTTAGGAGAGATTATGCTGTGGAGGACTTGATTATAAATTTATCCGCTGGAATTCGGCTGAGGATAAACCTTCTTATCGCTATGATCGAATGCGGTAATTTTGAAACTGTATCGCAAAATCCAAAAGCAGAATTCTGTCGATTTGGGGGCAAATATCAGGATTGACATTTCTTCAAACGGCTGTTCTAATGCTCATACGATGAAACGTGAATCAAATAAATCACGAAACACGACTCACGAGCTGCTAGTGACGAGATTCAGGAACATTTCCGTAATTGGCGATGGTGCGATGGCCACCGTAATGGCGATACTGCTCTGTGAAAAGGATATATCCGTACGGATGTGGGGTTATGACCGAGAGCAGTTGGAACAGATAGAATTAGCCGGCGAGAACATCAAATTTCTAACCGGCTACAGACTGCCTAAAAACCTTGTGTTTGAGCCTGACGATGACCGCATAATGGCTGATGCAGACTTGATTGTCTCCGCCGTCCCTTGTCAGTTTGTCCGTCAGGTTTTCGAACGTTTAAAGGCCTATGTTCCTGAAGGAGTCCCTATTGTCTCAACCGCCAAGGGAATTGAAAATGATACTCTACTCCGTCCTACACAGATATTAACCACTGTACTCTGGGGAAACCAGGCAACCGTCGACGAGCAACGAGCGATGAGATTCGCGGTACTCTCCGGCCCTACTATTGCCGATGAACTGGCCAGGAAGCTGCCGGCCACCGCCTGTGCAGCCGCGGCCGATGAACAGTTGGCCAAAGACGTCCAATCCACTTTCAATTGTTCCTGGCTTCGCGTTTATACTAATACAGACGTTGTCGGCGTCGAACTGGCTGCCGCCTGCAAGAACATTATTGCCATCGCCGCCGGCATTATAGATGGTATAGGTGCCGGGGACAATGCAAAGGCCGCCCTGTTATGTCGCGGGCTTGCTGAGATTACCCGCCTCGGTATCGCCTGCGGTGCAAGGCCGCAGACTTTTGCAGGATTGACCGGTTTGGGTGATTTGGTAACTACCTGCATCTCGCCGAAGGGAAGAAACCGCTCTTTCGGTGAGAGAATTGGCAAAGGCCAAAACGTGGAGGCCGCACAGCGGGCTACTGAATCCGTAATTGAGGGCTTCGCCACTTGCAAATCAGTAATTACACTTGCAGAAAAGTACTGTGTTGAGATGCCGATAACGCAGGCGGTCTATGAGGTGCTCTTTGAGGATAAGCCGGTACAAACCGCAATCACTGATTTAATGAAGCGCCGACTCAAAGCTGAGTAGAATCCAAAACCCGGTGACTAATTCGCTTATAATGTCCTATAAGGTTTGTCTTTTTTCTTTTTGGAAAATTTGCAGAAAATTCTGTCCCCTGTGTTGATTCCTTTTTACCAAGAGAAGGCCAATATTTTATATGAGATAATTTTTTTTAAAAAGTTTTTTCACTTTGACGCTATCCACTCCTCTTACAAGCCGAAATTATATCATAAATAAGGTCTCAGTGGGCTGCCGAAACCGCAGTTATTATAGGATTAAAATAACTTGTTTTCCGGTTGCTGCAGTCCTGTACATCAGTTTGTTGGATAATGCCTCATTATTTACGGTTGGGGTTGGCCGATTGGAGGTTGTTTCTTATATTTTAGATGGCATCTTATCTTAATTAACCTATATCTGATTTGGTGTTGATTGCGAGGCATAACGCACGAAGTGAGGAAGAGTTTATGTTGCAATTTTTGAAAGACCGCACATGTTCAGTGGTGCCGATTTTGAGGAATGTTGCAGGTTTGTGTCCGGTTGGTGTGAACATGGGCGATGATGCCCTGACGATGGCACAACTTGCCGATAACGGTAAGGGCATAACTTTAGTTGCCGGAGATTATAAAAGTCTTCCGCCCGATATAAAAGCGGGCAGCGTCGACTGGCAGAGATGGGCTATCGAGACTATACGTCAGACGAATAGCCGAGGTCAGTTTCGGGGAAAAGACGTAATAGCTGCGATATCGCCGTCGGAGTTGTTTATCGATCATATAAAGATGCCTGTGACAGATGGAAAAAGCCCAACTAAAGATTCGGTTGATAAGGCTGTCATTTTGAAAATAAAACAAAAGCTGCCGTTTGATCCTGCTAATGCATTGATAAAGTACATCCCCGCAGAAGAGGGTCATGCTGTGGTGATAGCGGCCGAAAGAAAAATTATCGATAGACATTTGGCGATATATGAGAAGGCCGGACTGACCATTAAATCTATTGGCGTTTGGCCGATTGCAATGGCAAAGAGCTATACAAATTTTTTCGGCAGGCGTCAGGCGGATGTCAACACCGTTGTATACCTGATTGATATAGAGCCGAATTGTACGAACGTTGTAATTTGTCGCCATGAAAATCTGCTTCTTGCTCGCTCAATTTCTTTAGGAGCAGGACAGCTTGACAGTGATGAGATGGTTGCCAGGTTTGTAATGGAATTGGATGCCTGCAGGCGACACTTCACTTCGATGTACAGAAAGGCTCACATAGAGCGTATAGTCTTTCTGTCGGGCAGAGCGGTAGAAAAAGAAATATGTGTAACAATAGCAAAGCGGTTGGAAATGCCCGCGCAGATGGGAGATTGTTTGGCGGCGGTTCAGGTGGCCGATCCCTCTGAGACCGGTGTGGATAGAAGAGATGGTCAAGTTCACTGGGCCATCGCATTTGGGCTGAGCTTATCATGAGAAAGTTGAGAAAGAAAATCTGTCGAGCTTAAAGTTGTGTGCCTGTACCCGTGATACACCATGTATGAGAGGCCTTTAACTTTACTTTTTGGGATTATTCGACGGGAGGATATAAGAAATGCTTAATATCAATTTTGTACCTGATGATTATGTCAAAAGCAGCGAAACACGAAGAACGAATTTGATTTATCTTGTGTTGTTTGCTGTGGTTATGGCGGGTTTGGGCGGTACGTTTGTAACCATAAAAATAAGTCAGAGAACCATTGCCCAAAAGGAACAATATTTAAGTAAAAAAGCGGCTGAGGCACAGCAGGCGATTGAACAATATGAAGCGCTGCAGGCAAGACGCAAGGTGATGTTAAAGACAGCTCTTACTACTGCAGAACTGATTGAGCCGGTTCCGAAAAGTGTCATGCTGGCTTCGCTTACAAATAATTTGCCGTCGGGTGTATCGCTTTTGAGACTAAATCTCATTCAGAAAGAGCCCAGAAAAACGAATCAGGCTGCGCCGACAAATAAATACAGACAGGCGCAGGCTAAAAAGGCCTCTGACAATGAGTCACCGGAGAAACTGTTAGAGACATTTATTGATATTGAAGGTGTTGCGCCAACCGACCTTCAAGTTGCTGAATATATTAAGCAACTCTGTAATTCGGCTCTCCTGGACAATGTCGCTCTGGTCGAATCCAAGGAGCACGAAATCGATGAAATAACATATAGGCGTTTCAAGCTGACGGCAATGCTTAGTAAAAACATTCATCTTAGTCAGGAGGAAATTGACGGGATAAGATCCAGGGGAAAGACAACGGCATGGAATTTACGAAGATAACAAGGCGTGTAAAGCATAATACGGGATGATAGATATCAGATATGAGGTGAGATTATGAATGGCGGTTTAAGAAAAGCTATATTTTTCGTTTTGATAGTATGTGTGGCTGTGGCTGGGTACCAATATATGATTAGGCCCGCTAACAGGCATCTATATGAGACAAAAGAACGTGTTCAGGCCAAACTGGACAAATTAGAAGAGTTTGAGAAAGCCAGCGCCGCCGCCGAGGGACTCGAAAAGCAGCTTGAGCAATTGCAGGAGGCTATCACTTTTTTTGAAAGCAAGCTGCCGCCTACAAGTGAGATTCACAAGGTCCTCGAGCAGGTAACCGTAATTGCGCAAAAGCAGGGGCTGAAGCCCAAAACTATTCGAACTCTCCAGAAAAAGGACAACAGCGGATATGTAGAGCAGCCCTTAAAGATGGGTTTGGTAGGTGATTTTAATTCCTTCTATTCCTTCCTCCTGGAGCTTGAGAAACTTCCAAGGATTATGAAGATCAGGGAACTTAGCCTGGATAAGGAAAAGGAGATCGAGGGCAAGATAGAAGCTCAATTTATTGTGAGTATATTTTTCCAGAATAAAACCAGTTAATTCGTCTTTGCAGGTTAATACTCACCAATTAACAGTTATAAATTATTATCTTTGGTGGAGATTGAATATGTTATCTTTTTTACGTGAACATGGTTTCGGAGATTCGCAGGCGCAGGAAACGACGAAATCGTCAATCGGGGAGGCAGGCGATGGTCGAGACCGCAGGTCACCCGGCTCCTCTTCTGAAAAAGACCAGCAATATCTTACCGTGGCGGCTCAGGGTAAAGATGTGCGAAAGATGACTATGTTGCTTGCTGTTTTTTTTGTTATAGGTCTTTTGTGTCTTTTGTTTATGATAAAAAAGAGCGTGCCCCAATCAGCGACTGCTGCCTCGGATAATGCAGAAGAAGGCCAGATTGAGAAGGCCATCGAGCGAATTACAGGTGTTGGGTCGGAAATGTTTAAGAGGATGGACCAGATTGTTAAGAAATTTTATGAGTTTTCGGACGTAGAGCAGGTAGGCGTCAATGAACTCGCGAAAAATCCTTTTGAACGTCAAATATTTCTGGCTGACGGTCCTGAAACATCCGATAGTAAAGAAGCCGAATTATTAAGATTAAGGCAGCAGAGGTTGAGCCAGAGAAAAAAGGGCATGCAGTTGTTGACCATTTGTCAAACCGATCAGGGCAATTTCTGTATGATCGATGATAAAATCCTATATGAAGGGGATACAGTAAAAGGATTCAAAGTGGTTCAAGTTGGTGATGATTTCGTTAAGCTTGAAGCAGAAGGTGTTGAAACAGTATTNNAACAGTATTGAAGTTATCAAAATGATGATATCAAACGCCAAGAATGATGTTGGATGCGGGCTCAAAGATACGGGTATCAATGGGCTCAGTGTTCTTTATTTTCCATTGAAGAAGTCCTCCGAGTCACAGAGGTCTATGGCCGGGAGAGAGAAGAGATATTTGTTGAAAATGCCGCGTAATGAGCAAAAGGGTAAATGTAACTTATGAACAGGTACTCGCGTTAAAAAAGCTGCGAGGACTTATATTGTTAATTGAGGGAATGTGACATGGCAGGTACAGATGTAAAGGCTATATTAGAAAAGGCTATTGAAAATGAAGCGAGTGACGTACATATCAACGTCGGGATGCCGCCGGTTTTGAGAAAGAATACAGAACTACTCGATACGGATTTTCCTGAAGTCACCAATGAAGATGCGAAAAAGATGGTTCTTTCAATGATTGGCCAGGAAAGATACAAAAGGTTCCACGAATTCAGAGACCTTGATTTCTCCACAACCCTCGACGACGGCCATCGCTTCCGTGTTAACGCGCATTATCAGCGTGAAACTATTGCGATTGCATTTAGGGTGATTCCGAACGAGATCCCTACGATAGATTCCCTGAACCTGCCCCCCATAGTGCAGGAACTGGCGGATCTGCCCAGGGGTTTGGTGCTCGTAACCGGACATACCGGTTCAGGCAAAAGCACCACGCTTGCCTCGATAATTGGATTGATAAACTCAAAATATGGAAAGCATATAATTACCCTGGAAGATCCCATCGAATATGGATTAGAGAATGACAGAAGTATGATTGAGCAGAGGGAAATAGGCTCTGACTGTCCGGATTTTGCATCGGGACTCAAGCATATATTAAGGCAGGACCCTGATATCATCATGGTTGGTGAAATGAGAGACCTCGAAACTACGAGTTTTACTATTACCGCCGCAGAAACAGGACACCTTGTATTCAGCACGCTGCATACTATCAATGCCCCGCAGACGGTTGAGCGTATTATTGATATTTATCCGGCAAATCAGCAGAACCAGATTCGAACGATGCTCTCGAATACGCTGCAGGCCGTTATAACCCAGACCCTGTTTAGAAGGGTAGATGAGCCGGGGATGGTACCTTGCACGGAAATTTTGCTCTGCACTTCAGCTGTAAGGAACTGCATTCGCGAGAACAGAATCTACGAGATTCCCAATGTTATTGAGACCTCGAGAAGAATCGGTATGCAGAATCTCGATCACAGCATTGCTGAGATGTATTTCAAGGGTTACATAGACAGAGAAGAAGCAATTACAAGGTCAGGCAATCCCGGCAAAATGGAGAAGTTGCTTACTCCAATGGAGCAATTTGAAGTTGTACAGACAACGGAAGCCGAAGAGCTAAACATAGAATAAGCAGGTTATATAGATATGTTCGAAGAATCATCCCAACAAACTGCTGCCACTGTCCAGGAGCAGCAGCAAGTTCAGACGTCAGAAAATGAGGATTGGCCCAGTGATGCAAGTGTGCCGGTTTCCACCGAGCCTTACCAGCAAGACGATGAGCAGGTAAGCAGGCTGAAAAAAATACAGAAATTCAAATTTGAATTCGGACCAAGCAAAAAGGATATTCTAAGCTTTACCAATCAGCTTTCGGTTATGATTCGCGCCGGTATCAGTCTTCTTGATGCTCTTGAGTCGATTGGCGAGCAGTGTGAAAAGCAAAAATTCAAAGCCATCATTTACGATTTGAAGAACCAGATCGAAGCCGGACAAAGTTTTTCTCAGGCCCTTGCTGAGCATCCAAACGTATTCAGCAATCTTTATATAAATATGGTGGGTGCGGCAGAAGTTTCAGGCTCACTCAGTGAAATGTTACAAAAGTTAGCGGAGTATCTGGATAGGGAAGCTGAAACCAGTTCACAGGTTAAATCAGCTTGCGTTTATCCGGTCATCATTGCTGTTATGGCTATAGCCGTGACAATTTTTCTGCTCGTTTTTGTTTTGCCCAGGTTTACAGTCGTTTTTGCAGGGAAAGAGCATCTTTTGCCCCTTCCAACCAAGGCTTTGATGGCGACCAGTGCATTCCTGCGGACCTACTGGTATTTTTTGATACCTGCTGTTGGAGCTGGTTTGTGGGGATTTTGGTACTTTGTCAGAACAAATGTCGGCAAGATATGGTGGGACAAGATGAAATTGGTTGTACCGCTTATAAAGACGCTCTGCCGGTGTCTTTATATAACAAGATGCCTCCACACGATGGGTGTGCTCAGCAAGGCAGGAGTGCCTATTCTGAATACAATTTCGATAACCGCTCAAATAGCCGGAAACTTCTTTTACAAGGAGATGTGGCTTGGAGTTTACGATGATGTTCGACAGGGCAGAAAGATAGCGGATAGTTTACAAGCCCATGCAAGAGGAGCGGGCAAACGCTCCGGATTGATGCCCGGAAATGTCGTACAAATGATTAGAAGTGGCGAAGATTCAGGTACGATGAGCGACGTGCTCAGAGATGTTAGCGAATATTACTCCAGAGAGCTAAAAACCATCATCAAGACTGTGACTTCAATGATAGAACCTATAATGATAGTCTTGATGGGTATTTTGGTTGGCTTTATCGCCATGAGTATTATTCTGCCTATATTTAAGATGTCCAGTCTTGTCGCTGCGGGCAAATAACAAAATTGGTGGGGGTGAGATACCAAATGCAAGGTAGAAAATACGAGGGTGGTTTTTCATTTATTGAGGTCTTGATTGCAATCGTATTAATCGGTATTGCAGTTGCATCTCTTATTGCTGCCAACAGCTCATTTACAAGGGCTAACGCTGCCGGTACCGAATTGTCAACCGCAGAATTTCTCCTTGAGCAGATAAAGGAACTTACTTTCGTTTTGCCGGTAGTTGATCCTAATTCCGGTATTGCGACATTCGGTCCGGAAGCGGATGAGACTACGCTGGCTGACTATGACGATTTGGATGACTTTGACGGTGCGGTCTTTTCGCCGCCTATTAGTAGTTACAAGGCGACCTTGAACGGATTTGCCGCCTACACTCAGGAGGTTACTATTGAAAATGTCAGCCCGACAGATTTTGAGCAGGTTATGGCAGACCATGGCAGCAACTTTGTCAGAGTGACTGTAAAAGTCTTTTACTCCTCTAAGCCGATCGTCTCGGCGGACTGGATTCGAGCTTCGTATGTGGAGCCTTAGAGCGTATCTTAATCGAGGAGGGCAGGGGTTTGTTTTTGCGAAATACCGGGAAACTTCAGACCTTAAGAAAACATGAGATGAAAAATGAAAAACACCGGGAACAAAAATGGTTTTGGCATTGTGGAATTGCTGGTTGCTATGGCGATAACGTCTATACTGCTTGTCGCGGTAGCTGTGGCTTTTCACGCCTCGATGATGAGTTATCGGGAGAATGAGGATCTTTTCCTGGCCGTCAACAGGGCACGCCAGTCTTTGTTTAGGATAACAACGCAACTTCGCACGGGATATTGGGTTGACCCCAATGCGCCTAACAATGAATGCAGCTTTTTTACCGCCGATGGGAGCGATATAACGTATAGATTTAACACCACAGACAACAAACTGTATCTGATTACAAATGACATTACCACCGACAGTGATTATGTACTTTGTGACAATGTCTCTGCCATGACTTTCGGCAAGACCACGCGCACCGTCGAAGGAATGACTTCTGTTGTAAGTGTCAATATCTCTATGACCGTTGAAGTAGGCAATGCCCAGCGGACTCTTACCTCTGCAGCCGTCATTAGAAGAGATTTTAGCTTCTCCAACTAACATCGAATCGCCAGTTACATTATTCGCTTTATAATAAAACACACACATCAACCATTGTATCAACAGATTTTTATGAAGGGATAGAAAGGCCTCTTCGTTCATTTCTAAAACCCCAAAAAATTTCTTGACTTTTCTTTGTTTTTTAATCATAGTGTATTTTCCGCTTAACAGGGCGGTTAGCTCAGTTGGCTAGAGCGCCTGCTCGACACGCAGGAGGTCACTGGTTCAAGTCCAGTACCGCCCATTGCTAAAACCTTGTTGTCAATCGCAGACAGCAGGGTTTTTTTATTGCCTAACACGCTTGCTTTCAAGGGGTTATGATTCAACACGATTTGGTGTGGATTTGGCTGGCCATTGCCAATTGTGGATAATTCGTCTGTTGTAAAGACACCCGTGTGTGCGCCTTTTTGTACACTATTTTGCATATTGTGTGCGCCTTTTTGTACACCACCTTTATCGTTGTCGGTTCCGGTTGCTATAATTTCTGCAACTTCAGCCTTTGCCTGTGGTATTGGCAGAGCTTCAATCGCAAAATTCTCATCTCCATGTACAACATGAGTATAAACGGACATTGTCATATCAGTTTTAGAATGTCTGGCAAGCCTCTTAACAACGTGAGGCTGTATCCCTTTTCGCGCAAGCATAGTAACAAAACTATGTCGGCAGGCGTGCAGGTGAACAGTTTTTCCGTCAATGGTCTTTTCTATGCCAGCCCACTTAAGGTCTCTGTTGAGTACGTGTAGCATTGTTGATGGTACTTTCACAATGTTATCCGCAGGCATAGCTTTAGGGTTTTTGGATTTCCAGTCTTTTAGCAAAGATACCAACCAGTTATGCAGCGGCAGAGTTGTTGATTTGCTGTTTTTGGCCATCTTGGCCCGCACCATTAGATAAGGATTTTCAACTTCAAAAATGACATCGGCCCATGTTAGACCTCGCACCTCATCAACACGCAAACCTGTGTATAACATCAAGCTATAGATCAGTCGCCGTTCCACACCCAACCTTTGGAGTTTGTTAATCGTATTCACTGATAACTTCTGCCCCTGTCTGCACTCCAGTGGTCGTCGGTACGCAACGTCCAGAAGCAGTCCTATCTCTTGAGGTGTCAAGGGCCTGGCCTCCCGCACTCTGTTTGTTTTTTCATCTCGCCTTTTTAGTCCGGCAAGGGGGTTGTCCTCAAGTATACCCCTCCCTATTGCCCAATAAACAAAATAACGCAAGTGATCAGTATAGACATTTACTGTTCGGTCCGAAGCTCCGGCTTTCTTGCTCTTTATCACAAATTCTTCAACCGGATGTAACGTAATATCTGCTGGTGTGTCAAATCCACACTCTTCAACAATGGTTTTTATACAGCGTTTTACTTCTTTGCGATGTTTGAGTTTCGTGCCTTTGCTTTCAAGGTGTGTGATGTAATCCTCAAGGTGAACATCAACGATTGATTGTTTGCTTAATCGCTGTGCTTTTTTAGCCTGTCCGCTGGCTTCCAGGGCTTCTACAATTGGCTTTCGGATTAGTGGTGCAATTTCATCAACAGGCGGTATAGAACGACCAGCCCTTAGCAATTGCATATTTTTTCGTAATTCACCCAAAACCAATTCAGAAGCGGTCTTGTCTGTACAAAGACTTATCCTACAGCGTTTTCCATAATAGTTATTATAAAAACCCGCCCATTTATTCTGCTCATGTAGATATTTCTTGCCGTCAGCGGTAAGATATGCTTTGACTTTTCGGCTTTTACCCGTGTTGACCTCTATGTACTTTCGGCCTGTGTCTCTTTCAGTATGAATAATTACATTTTCTGGCAATGCCCTTGTATGTTTAGGTTTACAAACTGCCATAATTTCACCTTGCCTTTTTCTTTTTCTTGCCCTTTTTCTCTACCAGTTCAAGCCCTAAGACCTTTGCCAGCTTTGCCGCTGTTGGTAGTGTCAGGGTACGCTTGCCGTTAACAAAATAACTCAACTGTGATTCTGTAAGTCCCGATTCCTTAGCTATCCGATAGCGGCTCACTTTGGATTCAATAAGTGCCTGTTTCAATCGCTTTTCTATGTCATCGCATCCACATTTCATACTTGAAATTATACAGTGAACAAGCTACTTGTCAAGTACGAAGTACGCATTTTTTTGTTTTTTTTATATTTTGTTATATTCTTTTCAGCAGGTCTAATCAGAGACTTTATTCTAAGCTGCGCAGAGTATAGGGGGTGGAATATACGTAAGGCGCAGTTGCAGACGGCTGTTGAAGCGGTTTTTCCAATCTTTGTTTTCAAGCTGTTATCAAACATTGTGTCTTTGCTCTTATATTCTCAAAATACCTTCACGGCTGTTGCTCAACGGCCGTTGACAGACGTTAGTTTTATTTTTTGCCTGAGTTTTTGCCATAGCTGTTTCCCTTAGTAAAACCAAGCTGCTGTTTCCGCTTCTGCCTTTTCTTGACTACAAACTCATCAGTTCCAAACTTTTCCCAGCGGTCGCTGATAGCATACAGGCTCTTATCCTTTTGCAGCCCAAACCCTGACTTAGTTATATCAATCAGCCCTACGCGGACAAGCTCATCAATTCCTTTGGTAAACTTTTTCTGCGTTATACCCCACTTCTCTAATGCCTCATCGTAGGTAAATTGAATTTCGCCCTGATTGGCAAGATAGTATGCCTTCTTACGTCTTGGCGCATGTTCTATCGGCTTCCATTGGCACTTATACAGAAATATCATATACACCTGACAGGCAGCAGCGGTTTTCAAGCCCAGAAACGCTTTTGACGTAACAGCCCTGCGTTCCACAAACATCCTATTCCACTTGACATCTTTGAATTTCTGCTCTCTTGTTTTCAATCCGTCTATTTTGCTCTTTTTAGCCATACCAAACAAACCTTACTTGCGCAACAGTTAAGTTGCCGTTTTGTCAATATCCGACCATTAACACATATTCTCAAATCTCATTTCTAAACCGCCTCGAAACACCCCTTAGAGTACAGAATTTTGATAGCAAATTTAATTAACTGTTGCGCTTAGACCTGCTATTTCGATAACTTTTCCGCCTTCGCCTTCTTTTGCAATCATCACAATATCTTTGTCTGGGCTTAAGCTCCGCTCCGCAATCTGGACAAGGCCGGATATTGGCAGTATTAATTAGCGGATCATCTTCAGCAATACCAACATGCTTTTGATACAGTGAATAGACCAATTCTTTCAATCCTAAATCCACCGATGTAGGCAATACCACCTTTTCAAAATATCCGCACCGCTTACCCTGCACTACAAGACAACAGTCCTTAACCAAACAACCGCCGGAACCATGGTCATAATTGCAACAGCCAGGCATTTTGTTTTCAGGGCTTGTACTACCCCTTAAAAAAGCGATAAGGCCTACAGTTTTTTTCTGTTTAATCATGAGGTTGCCTCTCGGAAACTTTCAGATCGAAATATTGCCGTAACATTGAGTTAAATTGGTTCCATTATTTTCCCTTCAGTTCTGCTGGAGTTGAGATGTACGTAAGCTCGTTGACAAAGCCGCAGCCATCACAAGCTCTGCATTCCGCGTTATTCTCATCAGCCCCGCAATACCTGCAGACTGCATAGGGCAGAGCGAAACGAAATATCCGCTTTACATTCCCTATCTCCGCCGTCAAATTCTCAATCTTGATATACCTATAAAACAAATCCCCGGCTTCCTTGCCCTCCCGGACCGTCTTAAGCATGTCATTGAGCTGCTTAATCATCTGCCTGTACTCGTTGGCCCTCTCAAAATATTTGACAAGATGTTCGGGCACCTGCTGGCCTTTCGAATCAAGGATTTTTTTCTCCGGTACTTTCATTTCATATTCAGACTCACCTCGCTTGACTTTGCGAGTATCAGCCCGAGAAACCCGTTTTTCAGGCTTAGAATCAGGTCTATCCTCTGAACTGTTCATACCATAGCTTTTCAACTCGGACTGAATCATAAAGACATATCTCTAGGTAACTCCGACGTGATTTGCGATTTCTCTCGTCGATATTTTCGACCATTCCTCGTCCTTTAGGATTTTCTCGATGATCCCTTTTGCTGTCCCGGGCTGACGCGGGAAAGCATTCGTCTTGTTCGCCGAGAATGACAAATATATGGCATCTCGCTGAGTGCCTTCTTTAATATTGGCTTCGATATATTTCTTGCCGAGCTTCCTGGCTGCAGCTACCCTGTGATAGCCATCCCAAAGGTAGTTACTTTTTCCATCGGCGATGATTTCAACCGGAGGGAATACCGAACCATCCTTCATCAATGCGGCATAGCGAGCCACAACTTTATCTTCCACCGGACGCTGCTGTGTTTTGCCGTCTATCCAAATGTCTTTTAGAAATAATTGCTTTTTCATATTATTTTCCCTTGGTTAACAATACGTTAATGTTGGTTTAATTGAATATTGAAGGCAGATCGTCTTACGATTAAGCGGCATTTGCAGGGCAAGTAATAGCGTGCCGATTCGCAATTTAACCGTTGACGCAGGCGCACAGCTTTGGTATGATTCACTTTGTCGATTATTTTTGTGGGCTGTCGTTGGCACGGCAGCCCTGTTTCTTTGACTTAACATTGCTCCGCCGCCTTCCGTGCTTGAAACTTTGCCATATCGCAGTCGCATTCCAAAAACAGCTCGATATCTGACATTTTCCACCTTATGGCTCCAGAAATTTTTACTGTTTTTGGCAAATGCCCCGATGCCCTATAGCGCCAGACGCTTCTGACAGAAGTTGACAGCATCTTTGCCAGTTGTTTTGCACTGACTAATTGAGAGTTTTCGGTAGTCATTGTTGATCCTTTCAAAAGAAACAATAAGTTCTGTTCTAAGGCTTTTTGGCCTTCCTACTGTTGCGTCTGAAAGGCACAAATGGAGGATAAACAGATGACAGAACTACAAAAAAATGACTATGGTTGGACAGACAATGCCACAAGTCTTTTTAATTCAGGGGAATATGACATCGAAAAAAGTAAGAAAAAATTGGATGGGTTTATCCCTTAGGGGATAATGAGGGGACAAAACTTATCAGTGTATGTCTTCAGCAGTAATGAGACAAAAAGCATTCTAAATTAGGAGACGATTTCAACTCCT
>JABAHS010147906.1_pt2 | contig 51112 bp, 49 predicted proteins | sample 7062111 | NCBI WGS metagenome assembly JABAHS01 (sample SAMN14534600, study PRJNA622989) | marine sediment metagenome | biome: marine biome [ENVO:00000428]; feature: marine pelagic biome [ENVO:01000023]; material: deep marine sediment [ENVO:00002113]; isolation source: pool of 4 deep marine... | reverse complement strand
GGCCTCATGGGGGGAATTATCGCTCTCATCGTCGCTATTGGAATCCTCCTCTACTTCAAGAAGCGGAAGGAATCCCATTTTCTTGGATGGTACTCTTCCTTTTCCTTGATGGTGTCAAAACGTAAGGTGTCACTCCCGAAGGCAGTCCATTTTTTGAAGTGAAGGTTAGGTTATCGTCAACATGAAGGGACCGAATTCCGAAAGTACCACCTATGAAACCGATACTTTTAACTTTTCCCCAAAACCTACTCCATTATTTGTTGAGTAAGAAGAGGCATTACTAAATTAGCATGTAAGGTTTCGATGATAATGAAATCATAAACAAATAGACAAATAGTTAATTAATATGGTTTAAATCATCATGTTGATATGCACACAGTGTGGTAAAACGTATCTCCTCAATGAGAGGATTTGGAAGTGCCAGTGTGGCGGGACGTTAGCTGTGGACTTCCATGCGCGCTTTCCCCTTAAAAAGATAGTCAAACGAGCGCATACCATGTGGAGATATAGAGAGGCGCTTCCACTACAGCACGATGCTAACATCGTATCTTTTAATGAGGGCTTCACTCCTCTAGTTGAAGTTCCTTTGAAAGATACGTCAGTACTATGTAAGCAAGAACACCTCTTTCCCACTGGTTCTTTTAAAGATCGAGGCGCTGCTATGCTCATTAGTAAGGTAAAGGAGCTAGGGATCCAAAAAGTTGTAGAGGACTCGTCAGGCAATGCAGGAAGTGCAATCGCTGCTTATTCTGCAAAAGCAGACATAGACTGCCAGATCTTTATCCCAGAAAGCGCTTCTTCGGAAAAAGTGAACCAAATACACGCATATGGTGCAAAAGTCACGAAAATTCAAGGAGACAGAGGAGCTACTGCTGAAGTTGCCCTACAAGCTGCTAAAAGCCACTACTATGCGAGTCATTCATGGAATCCCTTTTTCTTCCAAGGGACGAAAACGTTCGCCTACGAAATTTATGAGCAACTTGGGTGGAACGTCCCAGATACGGTCATTTTACCTGTGGGAAATGGAACTCTCTTGTTAGGCACGTACATTGGCTTTAATGATCTTTTGCAGGCGCACCGTATCAATGCGTTACCGAAACTGATCGGAATTCAAGCAGCAAATTGTGCCCCATTATACCATGCCTACCAGGAAGAAGTGACTGAAAGCTCTAGCATAGAAAAGAGGGACACCGTGGCTAAAGGAATCGCAATTAAAAACCCGATCCGTGCCAAGCAAATTTTGAATGCTGTGAAAAGGACCGAAGGATGGTTTATAACTGTAAAAGAGGAAGAAATTCGTGAAACCCTTCTTGGAATGTGTAGGAACGGATTCTATATTGAACCAACCGCGTCTGCAACAATTGCAGGAGTGAAGAAATACCTAGAAAATGTACATACGGAAAAGGAGGTCGTCGTAACTGCTTTAACTGGGCACGGATTGAAAGCTTCTAGCACGATAGCAGATATTATTGACGGGTAGGTCTTCCTTTTCACCTAATAACTCTCCTGTCCTGCACGATCCGTTTGTTAAAACAAGAAATCAGGAGCTGGATAGAAGGGGCGCGCGCCTTAAGGGAGTCGAAAATGCAGGAACCTACTCAATTTACGCTTATTCCTTTTCAAGGACATTTGAAGAAACAGAAGCAAGGGCTTTACCAGCTTCAGTAAGTTCTACAATTTTCTCTCTTCCTGAAAGGCGTTCTTGCGTGATCAGGCCCTTTTTCTCAATTTTACTCAATAATCTACCGAGTTTAATCCTCCCACTTTTAGAATGGTCTAAGTTAAGTTCATCAAGGAGATCCTCAGAGCCCTTGACTTTTTCCCCTTTTTTATCGAGACTTACTAAGATTCGTTTTTCAAGGTCGTCTAACTGAGAAGTTCTAGGGAGGTACCATTCTTGTGGGGTGTTCCCAGGATCGCTTTGAAGGTAATCTGGATATTTATCAGGATTCTTCCCCTTCTTACTTGGGACATATCGTAGGATGACATCTTTAAAGAACGTAGTAACGAGGGCTGCGGCTATCGTGAATGCCTTCGGTGCGGAGGTGACATCTATCCAGATTTTACTTTCAGGGATCTTTTCCCGAATCCTGTGAATTTCTCTCCAAAGACCAACTAGACTCTTACTATACTCATCTACCGTTATTTCTCCGACCTTTATGTCCTCTTTCTCGTAGAAAACGTCAATATCTTCCATAATAACCTTACAATTTTCTTTGGTGACTTCTTTCCACCGTTCATTCTTACTCGGTTCTGTGGTAACGACGAGCGTGATGCTATCAGGTTTTAACTTGACGATCGATTTCTCCACTCGGTTGACATAAAGGCCAACTGGGATGATGAGGATTCTTTTCATTTTTATCTTTTCCTTCCTTTGTGTGATAATAGACTTAAGTTTGATCACTTAAGTTGGAGTTGAAATTATAGTAACGATATTTTTAATCTTTTTGTAACGGTTACTCTTCAACTGATATCGTTATAACACCTAACTTTAAGTTTTTGTTTTTGTTTACTCTCAATCACTTAGAGACTTCACCTCTTTAAAAGAGCTTTCCTATATTGTATTGAACAACGTGAAGAAGATGAGTAAGGATAATAGAGAGATACGAAAGCGAGATGGTAGAATAGTAAACTTTCAACAAGAGAAAATCACAAATGCTATCTGGCAGGCCATGCAAGCTGTGCAGGTGGGAAGTTATCGAGAAGCCAAACTCCTCTCTGAGAAAGTAACGTGGCAACTTGAAGAGAAATTTTTTAAAATTGCCAGCATTCCAAGCGTGGAAGATATCCAAGATATCGTCGAAGAGGTACTTATCAAGTCAGACTATGTGCAGACAGCACGTGCTTACATACGATACAGGAAAGAGCATGAAGATATACGTAGCGTGCGAGAACTCTTTAAGAACATCGAGATGGTAGGACAGTATCTAAATCGAGATACATGGGAAGTTAAAGAGAACAGTAACCAAGGTTTCTCGTTACAGGGAATGAACAACTACATAAAGGACCAAATTGTCTCCTCGTACTGGCTCACCAAAATTTACCCGCCTTCTATTCAAAAAGCCGAAGAGAGTGGAGATTTCCATATCCACGACTTGGGAACCCTTGGGCCATATTGTGTTGGTTGGGACTTAAAAGATCTTCTTAGGGTTGGTTTTAGGGGCGCTCGTGGGAAGCTTCAGTCAAAACCTGCGAAACACTTCGATACCGCACTGATGCAAGTGGTTAACTTTCTCTACACCTTACAAGGTGAGGCAGCGGGAGCACAAGCCTTCGACCATTTTGACGTTTACTTAGCACCATATATAGCCCGAGACGACCTTGACCACAAGAACGTCAAGCAGAGTATGCAGAAGTTCCTTTTCAACATGAATGTCCCGACTCGAACTGGTTTCCAAGCTCCCTTTACTAATATTACCTTGGACCTTAACGTACCCACCTTTATGGAAGATGAGCCAATTGTAATGCGAGGAGCCGGTAACTCGGTTTATGGAAACTACCAACGGGAGATAGATATGTTAAACCGTGCCTTTGCAGAAGTGATGATGGAGGGTGATGCAAGGGATCGTCCCTTCTCGTTCCCAATCCCCACTATCAATATCACTCCAACTTTCGAATGGGATCGAGAACCGTTACTCCCAACATGGGACATGACCGCAAAATACGGAATTCCCTACTTTGCAAACTTTATCAACGGAGACATGAAACCAGAAGATAGTAGATCCATGTGTTGCAGGTTACGATTAGATAAATCCGAGTTAAAGAAGAGAGGTGGGGGGCTTTTTGGTTCGTATGCCTTAACTGGATCGTGTGGGGTAGTGACAATCAATATGCCAAGAATCGGCTACGAAGCTAGTAATGAGGATGAGTATTTTGAACTCCTTGCTGAAAGAATGGACTTTGCAAAAAAGAGTCTCGAAATTAAGCGTAAAACCCTTGAACGATTAACAAAAAAAGGGCTTTATCCTTACTCAAGATTCTACCTACGGGATGTTAAACAGAGAAATGGAAAGTATTGGTCTAATCACTTTTCAACCATTGGCTTGAATGGTATGAACGAATCTCTACTGAATTTCATGGATACTACAATCGCCACAGATGAGGGGATCAGATTCTCTAAAAAGGTGCTCGAGTTTATGCGGGATAAACTAAAAGAATACCAAGAGAAAACCGGTGATCTATGGAATCTTGAGGCAACACCTGCAGAATCAACATGTTACAGACTTGCGAGAAAAGATAAGGAAAAGTACCCAGATATCAGGATTTATAACATGGAGGTGCATGATGCAGAGACTCCTTACTATACAAATAGTACCCAACTCCCTGTAGGACACACCGATGACCTTTTTAGGGCATTAAAACTCCAAGAACCTCTGCAAATAAAGTATACTGGTGGAACCGTACTCCACGGCTTTATTGGAGAACAGCTCCCCTCCGGTGCAACTGCACGTAGGCTTGTTCGGAAGGTGATGCACCACTCAGAGATCCCGTACTTTACCATCACTCCTACTTTCAGTGTATGTCCCACCCATGGCTACCTCTCAGGCGAGCACCAAACTTGCCCTAAGTGTAATGCCCAAACCGAGGTTTACTCTCGTGTAGTAGGCTACCTACGACCTGTTAACCGATGGAATAGGGGTAAACAACAAGAATTCGAGGAACGGAACACCTTTAAAACGAAAGTGGCCCAGGGACTTACTAGCACCACTAGCTAGAACTGTGGGAAAAAAGAAAGCCAAAAGGTAGAGGCAAGAGATCTACTACGTGAGATACCTTCTGTCCTCTTGCCAGATACTTTCCCCTCTTATTCTCTTTTTTTCGAATTTTTCTTTCATTCGTTCATAATATTTTCGTAAATCGTCAGTAATTGAGGAAGTAACTTTTTGAAGGGCAACTTCTACATCTTCCTTCCGTACAAAGTTGGCGGATACGTCTCTTCGTAAAGCGTTCATCGCACTTTCTTTAACTAACGCTTTTAGATCTGCACCAGTATAATCTTCCGTCTTTTCTGCGATCTCATTAAGCGATACTGTGGAATCTAGAGGTACATCTCTTGTGTGAATTTTAAGGATCTCTAATCGTTCTTTTAGGGAAGGAGCGGGGACGTACACGATTCGGTCAAATCTTCCAGGCCTTAAAAGTGCTGGATCAAGCATGTCTGGTCGATTCGTGGCTGCAGTGGCAACAACATTCCCACGTGCAGTCAAACCATCCATCTCGGTGAGAAGTTGCGAAATTACCCGTTCACTCACACCTGCACTACCAGTGTAGAGCCCACGTTGGGGGGCAAGCGCATCAATTTCATCAAAAAATATTACCGTCGGTGAAGCCTGCCTTCCTTTTCTAAATACTTCCCTTAAAGCTTTTTCACTCTCCCCCACCCATTTCGATAGTAACTCAGGACCCTTTACGCTAATGAAGTTTGCTTGCGATTCATTGGCTATGGCTTTTGCAATCATTGTTTTACCACAACCAGGGGGGCCATAGAGGAGGACCCCTTTTGGTGGTTCGATGCCCATACGTTCAAGTCGTTCGGGAAAGAGAATGGGCCACTCAACCACCTCTTTTAATCGCTCTTTTACCGTTTCTAGCCCTCCGATTTCATCCCACGTAACGTCAGGAATTTCCAAAAAGATCTCTCGGAGAGCACTCGGATGTGTAGCATCAATAGCTTTCTGAAAGTGCTCCATGTCAATTTTAAGCTTTTCAAGTGTTTTTTCTTGAATCCGGCTCGTTGAACTCACTTCTTCCTTGTGCTTTCTGGCAAACTCTCTTAATGCTCTCATCCCCGCTTCTTTAACAAGAGAGGCAATGTCCGCTCCTACGAACCCATGAGTCGTATCGGCTATCCTCCTCAGGTTTACATTTTTAGCCAAAGGAAGACCACGTGTATGAATTTTTAGTATTTCATACCTTCCAGTCAAGTGGGGGACGCCGAATTCTATCTCTCTATCGAAGCGTCCTGCTCGTCTCAAAGCAGGATCCAACGCATCAGGCCTATTGGAGGCTCCAATAACTAATAATTCTTCCCTACGCTTTAGACCATCCATTAAAGATAAAAGTTGGGATACTACACGTTTCTCCACGTCTCCCCTTGCTTCCTCACGTTTTGGGGCAATAGCATCAATTTCATCAATGAAAAGGATAGCTGGTGAATGTTTCTGCGCCTCTTCAAATTTCTCTCGTAAATTCGCCTCAGATTCACCATAATACTTACTCATAATTTCTGGGCCGCTTATAGAAATAAAATATGCACTTGTAGTATTTGCTATAGCTCTAGCCATAAGTGTTTTTCCAGTTCCAGGAGGACCATGGAACAGAATGCCCTTTGGTGCTTTCATATTCATCTTTTCAAATAGTTCTGGGTGCTTTATAGGTAATCCAACGAGTTCTCTCACTTTCTTTATTTCTTCCTTGAGTCCACCGATTTCATTAAACGTAGGTTTAGTTTTTTGCGTTGCTCGCTTGGGCTTTTCGAAGCGTAACTCCGTTGAACGGGAGAGGATTACGGGACTTTCAGGTACAGTCCGAGTAATCTTATACTCCAATTCTTTCCCAAGTTGGGGGATTCTTATGAGATCTCCCTCAAAAACCGGAATATTTTCTAAGTGCTTTGAAGTCTGGTTGTTGTCCTCAAGTAAAAAGACAGAAGAGGAGGTAGGGGTAAAAGTAACTTCTTCAGCAGGAGCCGCGTTGATCTTATATACTAATACATGGTCTCCTCTATTTACCCCGACGTTTTTCCTTGTAAGTTTATCCATCCGAATGTAATTCCGATTCTCGCGATAGTGTGAGTCTGGGCGATCAGGCCAGAGGTATGCTACTGTTTTCCGTCGTTTTTCTAGTGCAACAATTTCTCCCGCCTTAACATCAAGAGTTCTCATTTTCTCCCTAGGTAGACGTACTCTATGTCTTCCCATGTCTCTGTCATATATGTCAATAACTTTGAGGCGGAGCTTTTCTTTTTCCATTTTTGCCCTTTTTCAGTAGACCTTTTTAAGAAAGGGAGAATAGGTTTTAAATTTTCACCCCAAACAGTAATATCACTTACGTATCATGCTCAACACTCGTACTTTCCATACGTAGTTTACTTTAACCTAGCTACATCAACGGTGTCAAGACTGCAGTTGATTACATACTAACGTCTGCTACTAACCATCTCAGGTCTCCTGTCAAGGGCAGTTATTGTGACACTAACGTACGACACAAGGATAGCAGAGGGATGTTAGGAGTCTAGCGCATAGTAATACTCCCCCTTTTTCTTTTTAAGCTCATCAATTCTACTTCCAGGTTTATTGATACGGGGCCGGCCAGTTTGAGCATCTCTCCTGAATGTAATGCCGAGCATAGACAGAAACTCATTCATCCCCTCTCTTTTACCCATTGGTTTTTGGGCTTTCCCTTTCTCGCCAGGTTTACCCCTGAACACGATTAAACGATCTGTCAAATAATCGGCGGTAAGTAGATCATGTTCAACTACCACGACAGTCGCCTTTAGTTTCTCTGTTACTTCCCTTATTGCTTTTGCGATCCAATAGCGTTCCTCGGCAGAAATATACGCACTGGGCTCATCAAGTAGATAAATGTCTGCTTTTTTAGCAAGACAGTAAGAGATAGCAACTTTTTGAAGTTCTCCGCCGCTTAGCTCCCCTAAAGTAAGATCAAATAGGCGCTTGAGTTTCAAAGGTTTTGAAACGTAAGTCCTAAACCATTGATCTCTAAAAGCCCCTCTAGTCATTAAACCTCTTCGAACTGACATACTCTCTCTTCCTTGCAGTACTTCTTCCAGATATTGTGGCTTATAGCTGATTTCAAGGTCTTCTGAAAGGTTAGCATATCCTTCATCTGGTTCTAAGTCTCCAGCCAGCAACTTCATGAATGTTGTTTTTCCTATACCGTTTCTTCCAAGAATTCCCACAACCTCTTGCCTCTTAATTTCACCGGGATCTACTTCTAACTCAAAAGAGGAGAATGATTTTCGTAAATGAGGATACACAAGAAGTGTGGCTATTTCGGGAGTTTCCTGATCAGGAGAAGAACTCTCAAATTCTACCCTCATTTGCCGAAATTTTATGTTCTCTCCAGGAATGTACCCCATTAAAAAAGAATTGATACCCCTTCTTACACTTTCCGGACTTGTTGCAATCCCATACGCCCCTGGTTCTCCATAAAAAATAGATATCAAATCACTTGAGTAATCTAAAACGGCGAGATCGTGCTCAGCGATCATAACATATTTGTTTTCCTTCAACAGTTTTCGAATGACTTTAGCGACCCGTATCCTTTCAGATACATCCAGAAAAGAGCTTGGTTCATCGAAAAAGTAAAAATCTCCTTCTCTAGTTATTGATGATGCAATAACAAGCTCTTGAAGTTCTCCCCCGCTAAGATCTTTCACGTTTCTGTCCAGTATTCCTTCAATTCCGAGATCAGAAATCACCTCATCCATTTTCCCTCGTTCATCGTACCGTTCTAGAACGTCAACCACTTGCCCCTCAATCTTTTTAGGGACCCCTGAAAGATATTGAGGCTTATATACTGCCTTTAGGTCCTGCTGAAAAAGCTTTTGAAAGTAATCCTGGAGTGTGGATCCGCGAAAATGTGTAAGAATTTCTTCTTCTGAAGGAGGATCATCATAATTGCCAAAATTAGGACAAAGAATACCAGATAAGAGTTTCAACGCTGTTGACTTTCCTAAACCATTATTTCCAAGAAGACCTACCACTTTCCCTCTAATTGGTCGAGGAAGTTGATAAAATGCAAAGGAATTTGCCCCATATCGAAAAAGTGGTTCTGTTTCAAGGGGTTCTGGTAAGTTTACCACTTTTAAGGCCCCGAAAGGACAATGTTTAACACAAATCCCACACCCGATGCAAAGATTCTCTTGAATTCGTGGTTTTCCTGATTGATCTTTACTAAATATGTCCTTCCCAGTTCGTTGCACTGGACATACATTGATGCACTCGTAGTTACACTTCTTTGGATTACAGCGATCTTCTTCTAGAATGACAATACGATTATTACTCATTTCTAAAACCTTTAGGAAATTCAAGTGAGCTAAGAAAACGGAGGGCACAGTAGGGGGCAGTTAAGAAAAACCAATGAGAAATCCCTAGTAACTTGAAGAGCTACCTCCTTCAAGTAGCGAAAAGTGGCGTAATTTCACCTTTCCCGTTCAGTGTAGGCCTCCCATTTCTTTTTTTGTATAAACTCTGGGTGGGTAACTCCTCTCTTGAATGCTTTCTGAAATTCTTGCTTAATGGTGTTAAATTTTTGTTGCATACGTTCTATTGCTTCTTGAATCGCTTGAAGTGGGCTTTTTGTTTTCGTTTTAACTTCAAGGATGACACTCTCGAGGAGAGGATGTTCAGCTCGGTAGGCAGCGAATGTGACATCTTCATCACTCACTAGTTCTTTTCTCAAAGGAGAAAACAAAGTGTGTTTTTCCCCCTCAACTTTCAGTTTTAGTGAGTGCTCCTTTTTCTCCAAAATTTCGACTGTTAATGGCATCGTGCGCGGTTGCCAATAGTCTTTCTTACCGTAATATTTCTCAGCTACTTTATCCATTTTACTCCTTTTATCTATCACTCAAGGTACGTTTAAATTTTTTTACTTTGTCCTCTCTTGAGCGAAGGAACGTCCCCAAAGAGTTAAAAGAAGAGCCGGTAGATTCGTCCCTAGAACGAGGGGAAGGGGCAACGTAAAGGGATAAGAAAGGAAGAAAGTAGAATTGGAAGGTCCAAGGAACAAACTTGAGAAGAATGTAGGGTTGATTACGATAGAAAAGAGAAGAAAGAAGAGGAGAAAGATAAAGCTTAAAATAGCTTCTCCTCTTGTTTTTGACATAATTCCAACAAGAAATGCACTAAATAAGAGAAACAAAATTCCCATCACAGTTGGAACGATGGAAAAAGAGTTTAGCTGTTGAGTAATAAGTTGATGGAGGAACGTTGGAATGCCCATCAGAATGATCTCTGATGCCTCACGATAAGTATCCACTAACAGGAAACTCCACGTAAGGATAGATCGAAACCTAAAAACGGTAATAAGAAAGAACGCGGAAATCCAACTAACCAACGCTCCATTCAAGAGAGAACGAATAAAGCCCATCTTACTTTCCCAAGCTTTTCGCTAATGAAACTAACACCGAGGCCCATTCATTTTTCTCTTTTGTATTTCCTGTATAACGGAGTAAGGCTTCCAACGCCTTTTTATTCTCTTTCAATCCTAAATACGCCATTCCAGACCATAACCAGAGTTCAGGTTTATCTTCTCGCATCTTCCTAATCACAGATATGGTTTTTAATGCTTTATCCCATTCTTTTGATGCTAGAAGAGTTAGAGCCCTATTCTTCCACCCGTTGTAACTTCCATAACCCTTTTTGAGGCCCTGATTAATATAGACCAATCCTCTTTGGTAATCTCCAGACTTAACGAGGACCACACCCATATTTATAAGTGCTTCGGGATTATCACCCGTGAAATTTTTCGCTCTAATGAACTCCCCATATGCATCGCTCAAACGGCCAAGTTGGTAATATATTTTACCGCGCGTTACCAAAGAAATATACGTTTCTTTTTTATCAATTGTAACATTTATTATCTCGAGAGCTCTATCCATTTCTCCTAACGAAAGTGCTAAAAGAGCTTGATAGGAAAGCAAAAGGGAGTTTTCCTCGGGAGATAATTCTTTCTCCAATTCTCTATCTAAAATTTTCAAGAGAGAAGAGTGAATTCTCGCGTTAAAGTAGGGAAATACCTTTATATCCATAAGCGTGATCTTCAATCTGAAGTTCCAGAACGTTTCTCGTCCTCTGGTATCAGTTGTCCTTGAAGAGAGAACATCTTGTTCTAGATCACATGTAAGAATCTCTGATGCCAACTTTTCGTGGAGTCCTTCAAAGGCTTCTACCACTCGACCCATTCGAATCAGTATAAGGAATTTTAGAACCATTAACCATTCCCTTTTCACCAGATCGACTTTTTTTTCTTCTCTCTTCTTAAGCTCGGAATTAACGAGCCGAAAAGCCGTATCCACCTTCCCTTGTTTAAGTAACGAAAGAATTAAGTTCTGTATCACGGTTTCTGTCTCTATGCCCGAGTTGTACGCATCTCTAAAGAAATTCTCAGCTTCTCTAAACTCTCCAGAAAGAAAAGCAAGAAACCCATTGGATACACTTGTTGATTTTACTGTATTCCCAATCATTTCCTTTCTACTATAGTTTATCATAATTTTAATTAATTTAAATTAAAAGGTGTCACTCCTCTTCGACTATAAGCCAATTACCGTCCTTCCCCACCCGATAATCTTCTTTCAATTTTCTGATCAAGAAGTCGATACCGCTACGTCTTTTTAAATCTAAATCATTTTTTACCCATTTGAGAGAAACTACAGCGTAGGGATAGTCGTTATTAAACTTCTCTTCGATTTTTTTCCTAACTTTATTAAGAGCCTTTTCAACTGCATCTATTAGAAGCAAATCCCCCCTCCATACAGAGTGATCATTGTATTATTTTGGTGTAAAAATTACCTTAATAAATATGTTTTAGGTGAACTTATTGTTCAAGGAACGCGAGGATGCACCTTCCAAGAGGGTAAAGACTCGGATATTCTCGTTTCGATTTAGTAGAAATAGAAGAGTCTGACATCTTTCCAAATCCTTAGCACTATTCCCAGGAAAACTAATAGGAGATTGTTAACGGAGAAATGGTAATTGAAAATGGTAACTTACTGGAGGACGCCTTGGATAGATGCTAAGAACACCGTAAAGCAAGAGGCTTCCCACTTCCCATTTTTATTTTAACAGATCGTTTCTACATTGTTCGCATAAAGTAGCGTTCTTTCTATCAACTTCCTTGAGAGAATTAGAAAACCTCATTACGCAGGATTGGTTCGTACAGTGTGAGAGACCTAGTACATGTCCCATTTCATGTATTATTTCTTTTTTAACTCTTTCTTTGAATCTCTCATGTTCATCTTCCAACCTGGATACTGAAAGAATCGCAGCTTCTCCAGGAATCGCCTGTCCGAATACAAAGTTAAGACGTCCACTCCAAAGATCTTTTTCAGTAAGAGCAAATGCGTATCGTGATTTTTTCTCCTTCTTAACATAAGAAAGCAACGCTGGAGCATTATATTGCCCTCGAACTTCATTAAAGGTCTGTTGTGGAATTGGAAGCGAATTACGGACGACAGCAGTTACGGGATACATTTCTTCTAACACGTTCCCAGCCATTCGGATTAAAAGGGAGGAACTGCTTCCCAGCGGACGTATTTCGCATTCTTTTTTTCTTATTTTAACAGCAATCCCTACACTTCTCAGTTTTTCCTGCGTGGTAGATCATATTCCTCTCACTCATACCTATTCAAGTCTAGTAAAGTCTAGGGAGGCATATACCCCCAACGATTTGGCACCTCTTACAACGGTGGTTCAACCTTTCTTTCAAGATGAGTCTTTATCCCACTGCACTAAGATACTCTTCAGTACAGTTTTTAAAGAGATACCATAGAGAGAAAATAAGTTAATCTTGTAAGAGTACTCCTTTTTAGTTTTCGACTTTCACCAACATGGGACAGAAATGATTATAGCTGGTACGAAGAACGCGAAAGAGGGGATAAACGAAGGTATGAAAGTCTTAAAAAATGGTGGAACAGCAGTTGATGCTGTTGAAACGGCAGTTAGGGTCGTTGAGGATAACCCATTCGACTGGAGTGTAGGTTACGGAGGATTTCCCAATCTCTTAGGAAATGTTGAATTAGATGCCGCCATAATGTCTGGTAAAACTCTCAACGCTGGGGCTGTGGCAGGGATCACTCATTACAAACATCCCATTTCCATTGCGAGAAAAGTCATGGAAGCTACTCCCCATGTCTTCCTTATCGGAAAAGGTGCTGAACATTTCGCAGATCTCCATGGATTTGTAAGACAAGATCTTCTCACCGAACAGTCAAAGAGGGGATATGAACGATTCAAAGAGGGGAAAATTCCCATTCTCACTCGAAGAAAGAACCCAAGTAAGGAAGAAAAAGAAAAGGCTGTAAAATGGATGCAAAATTATCTTGAACGGAACGAGTTACGAACATTTTATGACCGATATCACTTAGTTAAACATGGAACAGTAAATGTCATAGCTAAAGATGCACAGGGAAACATTAGTGTGGGAGTCTCCACTAGTGGCATCCCTCTTAAACTACCTGGACGTGTTGGGGATACTCCCATAATAGGAGCGGGAGTATACGCCGATAATCGTACGGGGGGAACGGCATGTGTAGGGCATGGAGAACTGTCTATGAGGTCACTGACCGCCAAGAGTGTAAACTTGTATTACCATCAAGGGTATCCAATTCAAGAGGCATGCACGAAAGCGATAAGCGATCTTTCAGCCATTCATCCAGAGAGTGGTATTACGGTTCTTTCTCTGGACAAACACGAAAATGCTTATTCAATTGGGAATAAAAGAACGCCGACTTACTTCGTCATGGACGAAGAACACACTAAGCCAAAGAAACGAAAAGGCGAAAAAGTAAACCTTTAACATCAAACTACCTCCCTAGTTCCAATCAGTACATAGATACGGGGTAATGGATAAAAAGATAATTACTTAATTACACTGATGATCGAAATGGATTATCACGCTCTTAGCTTGGGGAAGAATGCTCCAGAAACCTTCCGAGCAGTAGTGGAGATCCCCAAGGAAAGTAGAAATAAGTACGAGATACACGAAGGAATGCTTCAACTTGACAGAGTGCTTCACTCACCACTTTCCTACCCAACTAACTACGGCTTCATTCCACGTACCAAGGCAAAAGATGGTGATGCTCTTGATGTCTTAGTTTGGTCCCGATTTCCATTGAATCCATGCTGTGTGGTTCACGTTCGCCCCCTAGGCATGTTAAAAATGCGTGATGAGGAAGGCATCGATAACAAAATCTTGGCTGTACCCGTAAAGGATCCCTTTTTCAAGTATGCTGAAGGGGTACATGATGTGCAAGAAAGTTTACTTAATGAGATGGCCCAATTCTTCAGGAGATATAAAGAGTTAGAGGAAGACAAAATCACGGAAGTAGAGGGTTGGTTTGGAAGGGAGGAAGCAAAAAAAGTGATTATAGAGGGGACAGAGCGATATAGGAACGCACTGGACTCATCGCAGGAGTGACGACCTCCTCTCTTCGGCTCTGTGATCCTCTCATTTATAGTGGTAACTAGAGAATGCGAGAATTAGTCTACAAAGCTCAAAAAGCATTTATAGGAGCAACCTCAACAGAAGGATCCTCTTATATCGATTGTTTTGATAAATGTCTAGTAAAACTTGGACTTGGGAACGTCTCAATCTTTAAAATAACGTCTATCCTCCCTCCGAATATCAGGATTGTGACTTCTCCTGACGAAATAAACGTATCCTCGGGGGTGAACATTCCTGCAGTCTACACATTCCATCTCTCGGACGCTCCCGGAGAAACTATAGCTTCTGCAGTTACAGTCGGAAAAACAAAGAATGGTCCAACGCTCGTCACTGAGTCCTCAGGTAAAACGGAGACAGGGGTTGTAAAACAGAGTAATGCTGATCTAGAACGCATGGCACATTCGAGAGACCTCGCAATACACGAACGTTTGGTTAAATCGACTGAATGTACGGTAAAGGAGAAAGCCTGTACCCTAGCAATCGTAGCTGAAATCGGTTAAGGTACCTTTATTATCAAAAAGCATAGTTCACAGCGGTACTGAACCTGCCCCCTAAAAAGTGTTTATTATTATACCAAAACGACCTACCTTTCTAAAAAATACCTTTTACCATGTGAAGACCAGATATGAAAACTGAAAACATGAAAAGGAAGAAATCCCTCGCATTAAGTCTCCTCTGCCTTTTGCTCGTTCAATCATCTGTTACCGCACTAATCTTCCATATCGCACCAACTCAGCAGAAAAAACACATCATTCCCCTCCCCAAAAACAAGCACATCCCGTCAACGCTGAAGAACATCAAACAGTACACCGAACGGATTCCCCAGCATCGATCCCTACCACATGAAACACGGTCCTGCCACCACGATCCCCACCAACACAAGAAACAAACATCTCTTCACGAGAATCACCAAAAAGCCAGTAGTACTACCACACTCACTTCCAATGCTTCTGTCACGTATTGGGTGAAGGCGGGAGGTAACGGCAACGGGACGCGTGACGCCAACCCAGCGGGCAACATCACTTACGTGCTCAACAACCTCGTCAAAAATACCACACACGACACGATCAAGGTCCAGCCAGGCACCTACAATCAAACTGTTGAATCCTTTCCCCTCCCCATGGACACCACCCACATCACCCTCACCACCACGACCAACGCTTCCACCACCATCATCAACGGCACGGGAACCACCACGGGTATCCACGTGACCGTCAGCAACACCACGATCAACGGCTTCACCATCAAAAACTGTAGAGACACGTGGTACGAGGTGGCGGCCATTTATCTTCACGGTGCAAACGACACCACGATCGCGAACAACCCCATCACCAACAATGATAATGGCATTCACCTGGAGGATTCAAGTGGGAACGCGATCACTGGGAATGTGTTGGTGCAGNNCACGGTGAATGGCAAGCCGATCTACTACTATGCAAACCAAGACATGCAGGGAGCGTCGGTCCCGTCGGATGCGGGACAGGTCATCCTCGGCAATGTTACAAACGTCACCATTGAAAACGTCAACGTTAGCTACGGATCAATAGGTATTGTACTCGGCTCCTCCTCCTACATCACCATAACTGGCAACAGCATCACCAACAATGATAATGGCATTTACCTGCGGTCTTCGAGTGGGACCACGATCACGGGCAACACCATCACCACCAACGAAGATGGCATTTCACTGTGGTTTTCAAACGAGACCACCATCACTGGTAACACCATCACCACCAACGAAGATGGCATTTACCTGGAGGATTCAAGTACGAGTAATCTTGTGTATCGCAATGATCTTCTTAACAACGGTGTGAACGCAATAGACCAGTACGGGGGGAATGCCTTCAACACGTCGACCATCGGCAACTATTGGGGGGACTACAATGGCACCGATGCAAACGGTGATGGCATCGGTGACGCCCCTTACGTGATTCCTGGAGGCGCGGGAAGCAAAGACTACCATCCCGCGATGACACCGTTCACCCTTCACCCTTCCCCCAGAGAACCGCGAGGGGATGACGTGCTACGTTTCGTTATCCCTATCGTGGTACTTGCGACTGGTATCCTTCTAGGCGTCCTGCTTGTGCGTTACGGGGGCGACGTGTTCCGTCGCGTACCATTCGTGCACCATGCACGATTGACGCCCATGATCACGACGGTGACAGCCTACGTTCAGCGTTTCCTGACGGGGCACTTCCACGAAGCACCAAACGGGCAGAATGCATTAGAGGCGACGGTTAACGAGCTGGGTACCCGACTTGAGGAGCCAGTACGGGAGGAAGCACGGTCTGATCTCGTCAACCTCGTGAGGAAAGCCTTCTCCCTCCTTGGCAAACGGTTTAATGTGGCCTGGAAGGATGCGTGGACGGTTGGCGAGTACGTATCTACCTTGATCGCACGGGCTGGCCCCGCCTACGCGAGCCTCCTACGAGAGGGCTACCAGTACTTTGAGGAACTACTTTACGCCGAACGGGTGGAGTGGAGAGATCTCCTTCAGTCTATCCATGACGTCCTCGTCACGATCACCGAGAAGCTGGACGAGAACCATTCATCTCCTACAGATCGTTAAAAATATCCTGCGTTCCTTCTTTCAGATTTTTAAGTCTTGTTATCTTATTTTGCCGATAAGGCTCTCTTTTGATCTTGGGATATCGTGGATGGTCTTTTTTGCCCCCGTTAGATTCTTGTTAATTTCTTCAAGAACCGTTTCTTCTGCTCGTTTTCTTGGCACTACCGAAACATGAAACTAATTCAAGTAGGCTTCTTCATTCTTCCATTCTTAAATGTGAACCTCTTCCATCCTCCATTCTTTAACCCGTTAAACATTTAACTTTATGTTAAACACTTTCAACTCCTTCTTAGCTACTCAATCTATCCTTCCAGTTCCCTTTTCGACTCGGTTATGGATATGCTCTACACATATACCTCTAAAATTGAAAGAGCAATTACACTTAACGAAGGAGGGGGTTTAAGGAATTCACATCGCTATGTCCTCTCTTTGTTAGGGATCCCTTTTCCGATAAGTTCTGAAATGTGACTGTACCCCTTCTTCTCTAAGTGTAGTTGGAGGCCCTTATTTATTCGTTTGAAGATTTCAACTCCTTTTTCCATGATTCCTGTACCAAGTTGCACTGCAGACGCTCCCGCCAAGAAAAACTCAACCACATCTTCCCAACCCATGACCCCTCCACACCCAATCACGGGGACATCAATAATTTGATAGATCTCATAAACAGATCGAAGAGCAATAGGTTTAATCGCAGGACCAGATAAACCACCAGTTCCTGTGGCTAACACTGGTCGCTCAAGGTCTATGTTGATTCGCATCCCCATTACGGTATTTATCGCAGTTACTCCATCAGCTCCGCCTCTCTCCGCAGCTTTAGCTATTTCCGTTATGTCAGACACATTTGGGGTTAACTTGACGAAGAGAGGTTCTTGAATCTCTTTTTTGACCGATCTTGTAATTTCTTCCACAAGTGACGGATTTTGTCCAAAGAGGCATCCAGTACCCTGAACATTCGGGCATGAAAGATTCAGTTCAATCGCATCACATCCAGCCTCACAAAGATTTTTTGAAACTGTTACATACTCGCCCTTAGTGAATCCGTATACGCTTCCGATAATTGGGGCCCCGATATCTATCCCGTTGAGTTCCTTCCGAAATTCAGTTACTCCCGGGTTTGGAAGTCCCATACTATTTAAAAGTCCACAGGGTGTCTTAGCAACCACCGGATTTCTATTCCCCTTTCTAGCTTCAACACCAATTGATTTAGTTACAACTGCTCCGGCCCCATTTTTCACCACTCTTCGCATTGTTTCAGTTGAAATGCCTAGGATGCCTGCTGCTAGGATGACTGGATTTTCCAGTTTCAAACCAGTCAGATTAATTTCTAACTTTCCCATTTTCTCCCCATGAAAAGCATGAATTTCTTTTTTCAATATGGCACTAGATCAAGATAATGTTTGAGAGAGTAACTAAAATTTTCGACACTTAGCAAAGATCAAGTGAAAAAAAGAGGGAAATAACAATGATTGACTTTTTACTCACTCTTTTTACGTTAAAAAAGAAAAAAAGAACAGGATGGACGCTACATGGCATTGAAACTCCAGAAAGTATTGCCGATCATATATTCGGTACCACATTTCTTGCATTTCTCCTTGCAAATGAGACATATGACGTTGAGAAGTGTATCAAACTCGCGTTGGTCCATGATATTCACGAAGCAATTTTGGGTGACCTTCCCTCTTCACGAGTCAGTAAAGGGAAGAAGAGGAAAAAAGAGGAGCAATCTTTTGAAATTCTCCTTTCTACCCTTGAAATTAAAAAGGAAACCATTCAAGAGCTTTGGTTTGAATACTTTCTTCGAAAAAGTAAAGAAGCGAAATTCGTTAGAGATATGGACAAAATAGAGATGATCTTCCAAGCTTTCCTATATGCCAAAAACTATGTTGAACATGGAAAAGATATCAGCCAGCTGAATTTAGATGAATTTTTTAACAGTGCCAAAGAGGAGCTTAGCACCTCCATCGGGAAAAAGATGTTCAAAACGATCAAACGGGAGTTTACCCTTCTGGATTGAGTCAGTAAACTTCTTCAGGTCTCCAATTTGCTTTTTTTACGTTTAGGCCTCTTGTGTTTTTTATTCATCTTTGGGGTTTTCAATTGGAAAAAGAGTAAACCCGCAGAAAAAAGACCGAGCAAACCAGCTAGGAGGATTGCAACTACCCCACCGAGGTGAAGTTCATCCAGTTTAGTTGGTGGTAGTCCAGTAGGTGAGAGAAGGATAAGGTGGGGGTTAAAGAGGGTAAGAAAGATACAAATTCCAGAGAGGAGTATCGTTAAAATGAGGAGAATTCGTGTTACAAACGAAGATGTCTTTAGGTAACTACTTACAGAGGGTAAAACAGCAAGTCCAAGTATTAGATAGAATAAAGTAGTTTCTCGTGTAGAATACCTCGTATATTTTATCACTGGAAGCATCTCTGAGGCTTTAGCATGTCTCACGGTTACTACATCAAAGTTAGTAATAAGAGAGAAAGCAACAACTCCAATGATAAAGAGAGAAATTGCTAAGACCTCTTTTCTAATTTCTGTCACCTACCATGTTAATCTATTCCGTACTCATCAGATATTCCCTATTTAAGTTCAGTTCCCACTCTCATGTCGAACAAGAAATGTACTTAAAGACATCTAACCTTCCAGAGATAAATTTCAAATTTCGTTGGAATAGAGGATAAAGAAAAGTGGAGGTCGAAGGAAGCTGTAATACAGTACCTCTTGAGACCTTACTTGGTGAGAAAGATGAAAGACAAGGAAAGGTTTGATCTCTCAACTCGTAATACCGAGGAGATTGTGACGAAAAAGGAGTTAAAAGCGCTCATCAGCAGGAAGGAGGCCCCTACTGTGTACTGCGGCTACGAACCATCAGGCCCTATTCACCTCGGACATCTGATAACTATACTAAAGTTACTGGATTTTCAAAAATCGGGCTTCGCAGTGAAAGTCTTACTCGCAGATCTGCATGCATTCTTGAATCGTAAAGGAGATAAACGTTACATTACCACTCAAACTACGAAATGGGAAAAAGGAATGAAGTCTATCGGTTTGGACCAGGCTGAATTCATTAAAGGAAGTTCCTTCGAATACTCAGAAGAGTACTTGAATGACCTTCATGAGATTGCATTGAAAACGACAATTAACCGTGGACTTAGAAGTATGAAAGAGATCGCACGGGATATTGAAAACGCCAAAATTTCCCAAATTCTCTATCCTCTGATGCAAGCAGTGGACATTAAGCATTTAGGAGTGGATGTAGCGCTAGGGGGGATGGAACAACGTAGAATACATATGCTTGCTCGAGAAAGATTACCAGACCTTGGGTATAGATCTCCCATCGCGATTCACACTCCGATAATCACTTCATTGAAAGGGCCAGGAGAAAAAATGTCTTCATCTGTTGAAGGGTCGTTTATCGATGTGTTAGATTCTCCTGAGAGGATAAAAGAAAAGATCATGGAAGCGTACTGTCCCCCAGAGGAGGTTCATCAGAATCCCATTATTGAGTTGACGAACTACCTTCTTCTTCCTCAATTCAGAGAGGTAACTATCCATAGGAAAGAAAAATACGGGGGAGACCTCACCATTCAGTCTGTAGAAGAGTTAAATGCCCGTTTCAAAAACGGAGATCTCCATCCAAAAGATCTAAAGGAAAACGTCGTACGATTGCTTGATGAACTCATCTCGCCAGTAAGAGAGCTTTTTCGATGAGGCGGTGAGGAATTCCCGCCGCCCGTTACCCGCAAACACTTTGATAAATGCGTACCATGTGGGATACACCTTAGGAAACGCCTTGTACAATAGCAGAAGAAGGTAAGAGAAGAATTTAAAAACAAAAACGACTAAAATAGATGGAACATGCAAAGACAGGGTCACCAGTGATACAAGAAGTAGAAGCATCAAATTTTATGTCCTACGACCATTTTCACATAAACTTGGACGAAGGGATTAACCTACTAGTCGGCGAGAAAGGATCTGGTAAAACTTCCATTTTAGAAGCGATACGACTAGCTTTTGGCGGCTTGGGGAGGGAACGGCAAGATGTACTTGCAGATTTTATAAAGGAAGGGAGAAAAGAGGCTAAGATCAAGGTTACTCTCTCCAATGCGACATCGACGTCTGGTCAAACTATCAAACTCATTCCTTCTCTTCCAAAAGATGCTTCGGTCGTGATAGAGAGAGAGCTTCATAGAAATAGAGCCTCCATGTATAAGATTAATGGGCAAAGAACCCGAAAATATACGTTAATAGACACTTTAGCGAGAATTGGGGTGACCCCCGAAAATAAGCTCTTTTTTCTGCCACAGGAAGAGGTAAATGAGTGGGTGAACATTGGGTCAGACAAGCGACTGGAGATGTTCCTCAGGGCTTTAGGTCTCCTAGAACTTAAACAGAAAATCGATCGGTTAAGAGAAGACATAAGAGAAAAAAAGAAAGAACGGAAAGAATACCTAGAGATAGTCAATAAATGGGAAAAACGGGCAGAAGAGAAGAAAGATAAAATTCTCCCCCCAGAAGTGGCTAAAAAGACAATGGAGCGGTTTTACACCTTCAAACTTGCTAAGTTGATCCATGAGAAAGATGAATTAGAGAGGAAAATCGAGAGTAAGAGGACATCGATTAAAGAGATGAAAAATGAAGTAGCACAGTTAGAGGAAGATATTGAACAGCTCAAAGAAAGAAAGAAAGAAATTGAAAGGGAGAGAAAAGAAACTAGCCGACAATGGCAGAACTTAATGGTTGAGAAGAAGCCTAAATTTAGTGACCAGAAAAATAAGCTAGAACGGAACATTAAGGAAAAGCAAGCCGAATTAGAGAATATTAGTGTAAAATACCGTAAAAAATTCTTTGAAATACGTGAAATACGACAGAAATGGCACGTCAAAAATGTGGAGGAGTTACAAAGTTTAATAGACGAGAAAAAAAAGGACATTGACGAAATAGAGGAAAAATTACTCATGGATTCCGAATATCGGCGAATAAAAGAGATGGAAAATGAAGCAGATGCACTGAAACGCAAGAGGCAACAGCTCAACAGTGAACGTAAGCGACAGAAAAAGAAACTGGATTCCTTATTACACAAAACGAGTATATCCGCTCTTCCTAAGATCTACCCCCGATTGCTCGAAGAAGGGCTTATCCGAAGGGAGGGCACATTTAAAAGGATTTTCGGTCCCCTGTGTTTAGAAATCGAAGTAGCGTTACCTATGAATGAAGCCAAAGAGTACAGTTTCGCACTTGAAAATGGATTAGGCGACTTAGCGTTTTCATTCTTAACGTTAGATCCTAAACATTACGAACGTCTCAGAGACTTCTGCCGAAGGATCAAAAATGGTCATAAAATCACGATACACGAAGTAACTCCCGAAAAAAAGACTGAGAAAGCCCTTAACCAAATTATTCACAGAGGTAAAAGAAGGCGGAGTGAATTAAAAGAGAAAGGGAAAAAAACTCTTGGTATGTATGCAGGCTCGATAGTGGCATGGTTACCTGAAATCATCGACGCACCGAAACCTGTAAAAGCGATAATTGAAGCATTAAACTGGAATGTCCCTATAGTTACAGAAATTTCCGTGGCTAAAGAAATAATAAGGGAGTTAGGAGTAAACAAAGCGGTCACCTTGGATGGAGAGGTAATCGAAGAGATTCCTTCTGAAAACCAGGACACAAAAATTTTGAAACGAACTCCTCCGTCTCTAGAATCCAAAGAGGATTCTATCATTGAGGAAGGACTTGGTTTCACTCTCAGTAGTTATCTGAGAGGAAATGAAAAGATTAAGCAAAAGGTAGAAACAGTTACAGAGAGAATACATGAAAAGGAAAGGAATATCCAAAAATATAGAGAAGAACTTCCTAGAGCTGTAAAAAAGCTTTTTGAACGGCAAACAGGATTAGAAGAACAAATAACTGAGCTAAAACAAGAACAGAACGCATTACAACGATTAAAAAGGCAACGTGAAAAGGAATTAGATAGACGAGAAGATCTTAAGCAAGTAATCAAGGATATGCGAGAACAAATAGATTCTATTGCGGATAAACTCGCTGAAATGGACAAGAAAATAGAGAAATTACGCGAAAAAGAAGAGAGACTCGTCGAGAAAAAAAGGGAGCTAACAGAGACAAGAGAGAAAAAATTCGCAAAGCTTGAACGGTTAAAGGGTAAAATTGAGGACGCTCCGTTACTGCTAAAGGTGTTGCAAAAAGAGAGACAGAGCAAAGAAGAGCAAATTGCCGATACGAAGAGAGAAATCATTGCATTTATGAAAATGTTAAAGAGGTTTGGTATCTACTCTGAGGAAAGCGTCAATTCACTTCTTGAAAAGCAAATCCTAACTCCATTAAAAGACATTGAAGACATGGAACTTGAAACGATTAAAGAAGTGTTGAACAGGCTTGAGGAATATTCAGAAGATTACCGGCAGGCGATCCAAGAAACTGAAGAGAAAATGGAAGAAGTCAATAGGATGAAGGAAAAAGCTGAAGAATATAGGAAGAAGATAAAAAAAGTCGAGAGAGAGAAGGACGAGATTGAAAAGCTATGCAACGAGGAATCCCAAGAATTGCTAGAGGAAATAAAAGAGAAAACTGAGACCATCAACAGGAATTATCAGCGAATCTTAGGGTACCTTAACGCAAAGGGGGCCATTTCGGTAGAAGGTACAAAAGTCGGAAGGCTTAATTTGAAAACGACCATTGATCTTCATCGAGATCAGCCAATGGACGTAAGTGCGGGAGGATTTAGCTCCGGCGAGAAAACTATTGCCATTATGAGTATGATCATAGCCATTCTTTTAACCTCACCCGCCCCAGTCTACATTTGGGATGAGTTTGAAGTATTCCTTGATATTAAATCGCTCTACAGTGTTATCACCCTAATTAAAAATGCTTTGGAATCGCACCAAGGCATCTTAACCACGACCCACCGAGATGAGTTAATTAGAGCAGGTGATAAAGTATTTTTCACGAAGTACAACGAAGAAAAACGAGACTCCACCATCATCCCCTTGACCAACAAAGCAGCAAGAAGAGTAGAGAGGACCGAGAAATTCGGGGCAAAGTGGTTATGACGCTAGGGAGAGAGGTCCCCCCTATCCTTCTTGGTTCTGGTAAAAAAGGTAGGAAGATCTAAAAAGTAGGAAGACTTTCAGAAATGGTACGTCAATAATGAATCTGATACTTATCTACCTGATCTTAGGAATTTTACAAGGAATTTTTGAATGGATTCCTATTTCTAGCGAGGGCATTCTTGCATTAGCGTCTAAATTTTTGCTCAAGGAGAAAAATCCAATTGATGTCGCGCTGTTCTTGCATCTAGGAACGCTTATAGCCATCGTGGTTTACTTCAGAAAAGCGTGGAAAGACGTTTTACGTTATAGAAATCGACATCTTTTACGGTTTTTGATACTTGCTACTATGACAGCTCTCCCTCTTGGTTTTTTGATTTACTCGGTTATAAGAAGTAGTACTGTGGGAAACACTCTCCTCTTGCTTATGGGTGGTGGATTGTTTTTTACCGCATTCTTTCAGAAGAAAGGAATACGGTTACACGTCAACGAGGATCAATTGGCGGTAATCGCAGGGGCGTTACAAGGGTTAGCGGTTATTCCTGGAGTATCTAGATCGGGAGCTACTATTTTCGGCCTTTCATTAGGGAATGTTCGACCTCCTGAGACCTTAAGAATTTCGTATATGATGTCTACGCCTGTCATAGTTGCCGCTATCATCTACTTACTATTTAAAAATCCCGCGTTACTAATAGAAGGGTGGCCTGCGTTAATTTCTAGTGCGCTAGTGGGCTACTTTAGCTTACACATTCTTCTCCACCTCAGTCAGAAGGTGAATTTTTTCAAATTCGCACTATCTTTTGCCGTAGTTTGTATAATTGGAGCCACTATCGGGTTTATAAGTGGTATCTAACGATCATGGGTATTTGACACAGATCTATTGAACGGAATGACCTTTATGACCAGTCTCCAGGTGAAGTACTGAGGAAGAGGAAGAATATATAAAGGAACGTCGAATAGAAAAGACTAACGGATATAGATAAATCAAGTAAATGAGTTCAGGTTCACGGTGCCTTTTGTGAGTAAGGAAACAAAAACAGCGAATATCACACAAATCATCACGGCGTTGATTGAAAACCTCAAAGAATTTAATGAGACCCACAGAGAGGAGTTAACCGATCGAATTTCACAACAAATCAAAGAGGTAGCTTCTTCCAAGGCACACGTTCGAGCGATCATTGAAGAAACAGAAATCGGCCAGAGGCTATTCCGAAATTTACAGAAGTACATAAACACTAGGTATTCTTCGTTACTTGAGCTAGTTAAATCCGACTTAGGCACCTTTTCACCACCCTCAGCAAGTGGTAGGCTTTCTTTCGAGGCTGGCATCCTTGGAAACTTCCCCATTACACAAACTGCATTATCGACAGGAATCACTAAGGCTACTGTAGCGGAGGCCCTTACCTCCCTCTTGGAAGTTCGCAAACCTAGAGAAGTGGAAAAAAGTACAGCAAAAGGAGACATAGGAAAGAGACCAGATCAAATTACGCACATTGAAAGGAAAAGGGAGATTTTAAGTCAGATCCGTAAGTCAGTAAAACGAGAAATAGAGAGAGTAGAGAATGGTATCCCACTTGAAAACATACTTTCACGACGGCGTAGAATGATATCAAATGAGGAGTACCATTACAGAGCTGTTGCCTTGATTAACCTACTTATCGAATATGATTTAAAAATTGAAGAAAATGAAGACGGACAAATTATCATAAGGAGAGGTAAATGGAAGAACAAGAAGATAAACGGATAATGGGTAAAAAACTTAAAAGTGCAATCCGTGAAGCATCTGCGCTTATCCTTTCCAAGCGATATCGAACGAGGGGCGCTCCCCTGCAGAGGATCGACCAGATCTTTAGAGAGAAAGGCATCCCCTCAGAACTTGGTTTACGAAAAACACGAGAAGAATTAGACGATATTGGAGTAAAACTGAAGGAGATAGAAGAGCCATGGGGCGGGAGCACCATAACCCGTTACATTGGAGTCATAGACCCCTCCCTTGGAATCGAGGACATCCGTCCCTATAATCGCAGAGACACAGCTATTTTAGCCCTTATTGCAGCAAAAGGAAGGAGAGTCCCCTTCTCAGAGGTCAATAAAGAAGTAAAAAAAATTGTAAACGACGAGCAAGAGGCTAACAATTTGTTAAGTTCTGCCGTCAGTAGGTTAAAGGAAGATGACGTTATCAAACTGGACAAAGAGAAAGGAACCATCGAATTAACCGACTTTGGTCAGGCTTTACTCCCTCCTAAAGAGCAAATAAAGAAGATAATTATTGACACCCTCATCTCAGGAAAAGGCAATTTAAAGGACTTTTAGGCCCGTCTATAGTTTCTCCTTTAATAAGGAGGGAGAATGAGGGAAAAATGCAAAGCTTAAAAGAAATCCTTCTATGAATTAATAGTTGGGGTTACAAGATTATTACACGTCCAGAGAAAAATTTACCTGCCTGGTACCTTCTAAAAAGAAGGCCAACGGATCTAAAACCAAGAGTATCCTTGGGAAAGTTACTTTCTCAAGGGAAAAAACGAATTGACCTGCTCATCTCTTTAAGGACGAAAGAAAAAATAACCACTGATTTCTCCCTTACTGAAGAAGAACTTATCGGACACTTGGCCCTACGAATTAGTGCTGCTCTTACTGACGATCTTGCTTTCGAGAATTGGCTTTTGGAAAGCGAAGGAGACCTTTTCGAGACCCGCTTCAGGAGTGAAAGAGGGAAGAATAAAAATATATTGCGAGACCTCTTCGGAGAGGTCTTAATAGGGTGGGGAAGAGTTATAGGGAAATTAGGGATCGGAAGAAAGAAGTTAACTGTTGAGCTAAATAGAGTGCTGGGGAGGCCACCTTCTCCTCATGGCATCGGTATCATTGCGTTCCCCTTTGAAAAAGTCCCAGAGTTGGTTGCAAATCGACGAGGACTCCTATTCAAGGGGTGGCTGATTACCTGCTGGCTTCAACGATACAAACGAGGATACAGTATTTCTTCTGCAGCCAAAAAAGAGTACCAGCGACAACTTAGGAAGCGAATAAACCAGATTGCCCAAAAGATGGAGGACCAAAGTGCCTCTACGGAGGATCTTCAGTCAGTTGCTCAAGAAATAGTCAACTACTGGAAAAGTAAGAGGAGGAAAGAGGTAAGAGGATGGAGAACGGGACCAAAGTTAAAAAATGGAAAGCTGTACGAACGGGTTGATCTGTTTCCCTTGTGTATGTCAGTTTTATATAGCAGAATTACCGAGGAAGGCTATTTGGGTCATGGAAACCGTCTCCAGTTAGGATTTTTCCTAAAAGCCATTGGTATGGAGGTGGAGGAACAATTACGCTTTTGGTACAAATTCAGCGTTGATGATACGGGTATGAGTTGGAAGGAATTTAAAGCCGGTCCCGGTTATCAAATACGACATCTCTACGGTTTAGAGGGAAGTGGTATAGATTATAAACCCCCCAAGTGTGACACTATTATAAACCGTTACTTTTGTCCCTATGCTTCGCTATCTCAAACGGAGTTAAAAAAGGAGTTAGATAGGGTGCTTCCTGATAGCGATCAAAAAGAACGAATACGTGAACTTTCAAGACGCGGAGAGTTCCAGAATGCTTGTGGTCTTTTTTTGGCAGAAAAAACTAATTCTTCAAATCGTAAAAGAATCTACCATCCGCTTCAATTCGTAAGACTAGCAAGCCAATCTTCAGGAAAAGAGGAGGTAAAACAAAATGGAGAGCCAGAAGAACGTTGAAGAACCACTTCCACTCATGTTTACTAGACTTCGAGAGACGGGATTCTCTCCCCGAAAACTGCAGGGAAAAACAACCTCTATAATAGGACTAGGTGGCCTCGGTGTGCTAGTTGCCAACATGTTAGTTAGGCTCGGGATCGGTCATGTTATTCTCATTGATCAAGATGTGGTGGGAGAAGAAAATCTTAACCGACTTGGTTATGGTCCAGATGATGTAGGTAAAAGTAAGGTTTCGGCCACTAAGGAGAAAATGGAGACCTTTCAAGAGTTACGAGGCAGATTCACTCTTCAAGTGGACACGTATAAAAGGAACATCATTGCCTGGGCTGGTCTAAAAGAAGTAGTCGAAAGAAGTGAGGTAGTGTTTGGATGTTTAGATAATTTAGAAGCTCGGTTAGAAGTGAACCATTGGATTCTCAAGCTTACAAAGCCTCTCGTTGATGGTGGAACTAGTCCTAATGGGTTGAGAGGACGAATAGATACCGTAATTCCCCCGCACTCCCCCTGTCTAGGCTGTTACTACGATGATTCTACCCTCACCTCCTTAGGAGAGGAGAACGACTACCTTTGTGATAGATCTGTACCGACGGTCATGAACCTCGTAGCTTCGTTACAGGTAGATCAAGGTATTCGTATAATGCTCAAAAAGAACGGAATCTATCCTCGAATCTTGATTAATCTTGAAGGCCAGGTTAAAGTATCTGGCGTAAAAAACGTGAAAAAACGAGCCAATTGCAGATATTGTGGTAAGATAGAGAGGTAAACCAATGGAACACGATAAAGAAGAGCATAAAGTTGAGGTACTTACCATTAAAACCCCTGCTGGAGAAATCCCTACTGCTAAAGCGCTCAAAAAGCTAGCAGAATATTGGAATTCTATTATAACAGAGATGAACGAGAGTAGAGAACAAGTAAATAGAGAAATAAGAGAAATAAACGAGAGCACTGACAAGATAGGACAATTAGTAAAAACCCAAGGCCAAAAAATTAAACTTCTGATAGAGAGTGTAAGAGATGTAAAGGTGAAAATGAATACCTTGGAAGATGTGATGGTAGAGATCCGAGAAAATATGCGTAAATGGAAGAAATCTCCTCGTGAAGACAAGAAAAAAACGATAGAGCAAACCGCGAGAGAGATCCTCCTGAAAAACGAGAAGGAAGATGAACCATAAGACGGATTCAGACAAAAAACCAGGCAGCAAGCACACTACCAAGAAAAATAGCAGCCAAAATCATCACGCCCCTTCCACCAATCTTCGGCCCTCCCGTTTCTTGATCATAAAACCGTAAAAGCCCTGCTCCAGTTGGGGGAGTAGAAACTTCGTCACTTTTTCTCCGTTTCTCCCCTTCTTCCTCCTCTTCTCGTTCTTGCCAAGATCCAAGCATATCAGCACTTGAAATCTGATAGCTCACTGCATCATAAGTTTCAATGACGTCCCCTACTGTTTGCTCAGTAAAGCTGATTGGTTGACCTTCAACCAAGACGCCAATCTTTGAATTTGTAAGGTCAAGTTTTTTTGCTGCCCGTTTAACTACTAATTCCATTCTTTCCTCACTAGTCGTTCTGATAAGTACATCTTTATCTAAATCATCAGTTCTCTGAAAGAAAAGGGTGACGATACCCATGTCTCTCTCCTTTGTCTCCTTCTGTACTTTTTCCTTCTGCTTTAGGATTTCTTTTGTCAACTTTCCCACCAAGCTTAACCGTCCAGGTTTATTTGTTATAGTAGGTAAGTGTCTTATAAAATTTATCACTAATAAAAAGGAATGCATAAGAAACCATCGACAGTACCTTGCCTCCCTTATTTATAAAACAAAAGATCTGTATTGAGGTGAGAGAAATGAAGCTTTTTCTCGTAAACTTTAAGAATTACAGTGAGGGATTGGGAAAGTCAGGCGTGAGGATCCTTCATACTATGGAAAAAGTCGCCAAAGAGTACCCTGAAGTTAGGTTCATTGCATCACCTTCGCTAATTTTTCTACGGTCGATGGTAAAGAAAGCAAAAAGAGTGAAGATCTACGCTCAACACGTTGACCCCGTCCAGTTAGGATCCTTTACTGGTCATATACCTCCTGAAGTCGTTCACACTATTGGAGCCGATGGCACTCTGGTAAATCACTCGGAAAAAAGGATGGACTTAGAAAAGATCAAGGAAGCAATCACCCTAAGTCAGGAACAGGGACTTACCGTTTGTGCCTGTGCCCCCACTCCTGAGATTGCAGGAAAAATCGCAGAAGAAGGGCCAAACTATCTCGCCTATGAGCCCCCAGAATTAATCGGTACGGACACAAGCGTGAGTGAAGCCAAGCCCCAACTGTTACTAGAAAGCGTGAGATCCATTAAGAAGCGAAGTGATGGGAAAGTTTTACCTCTATGCGGAGCAGGGATAAAGAAAGCTTTAGATGTGAAGAAAGGATTAGAACTAGGGGTAGAGGGAATTCTCATAGCATCAGGGATTGTCAAGGCGGAAAATCCCTACAAGAAGCTGAAAGAACTTGCAGAGCCAATGGTAGAATTTAAGTCGTGAGAAAAACCCTCATTTAACGAAGATAGCTAGCGGATCCGGTGGGATTTGAACCCACGACAACTAGCTCCGAAGGCTAGTGCTCTCATCCACTGAGCTACGGATCCAAACTTTTTCTTTTGATTGAGAGTAACAGAACGCTGAATGATATGCGTTTCCTTCTTCTTACATGCCTCAAATATTCTCTTCGAATTCCAACCATCGTAATGGGATAATTTGCACTTCTCCAGCAGGGGACACCCGATGAATGGTTATAGGTAATAGGTTGTTTTTTAGCTCTTTTCTAGCTATTTCTAAAGGATCCATCTCTCCCTTATGTTCTACTTCGATGAGGGTCGGAGCACCTTGAGCGATCTGAGCGGAGCGAGCACCTAAGATTCGAGCGATCTCATAAATTGTAAGACGCGTGGGACCAAGCTTTACCCTCCTATCTCCTAACTTCTCAACTATATCATCAATTTTGAGCATAGGAAATCCCGAACAAGAAAAAAGAATGAATTAAAAGGAAATACGGTCCTCCGTTCCCAACGAAACCCGAATTCCCATACTTTGAATCTCGTTAATCAACAGGATGAAGCTATACGGGACTACTACGTTACTTACAGTTGTTTCGTCTTTGTGAATGGGACAAATCCACCGTTCTCGTTCTGGATCGTATCTTGCCAGTGATCCACACGAATCACAGACGTATGCTTCGACCCCGTCCGAAGAATCTAAAAATCGCTCATGGAGCAACTGAGAAAGTCCATGGGCTAACAGCGCATCTCTCTCCATCTCTCCTAGGCGAAGACCCCCGCCTCTCGATCTTCCACCAGGGGGTTGGAGGGTGAAGATGGTAACTTTTCCCTTAGCTCGAGTATGAACTTTATCTTTCACGAGATGTTTTAACCGTTGGTAATAGACGGGACCCATGAGGATGTGTGCTTTGAAACGTTCTCCAGTCTTTCCATTGTATAATGTCTTTTCTCCGTAATAATTTAAGTTCACCTCTTTTGCTTTACTTTTCAATTCTTTCATCCAATTATCACTTTCGAACGCCGTCCCATCAAACCGTTCCCCAGTTTCAGTGGCGATATCTCCAGCTAGACTCTCTAATAACTGTCCTATGGTCATTCTACTGGGGATACTATGAGGATTGAGGATAAGATCTGGCACCATCCCTTCCTCAGTGAAAGGCATATCTTCCTGAGGGACAACAAGGCCAATTACTCCCTTCTGTCCATGCCTAGAGGCAAACTTATCCCCTAAAACGGGGTACCGAGGTTGTCTTAATTGTGATCTGACGATAGTTCGTCCTTCCTTTTCAGTAGTAATGAAAACTTTATCTACCAATCCTGCCTCGCCTCTTCGAAGGTTTTTACTGGTATCCCTCAGTAAACTAAGGCCTGCTTCAACACCTCCCGTAGAGGCTTTTGAAGGACTTTCCCTAGAGACGATGACTTCCTCATCTGAGAGATAGCTTCCTGTCCATGCAATTCCGTCTTCCCCAAGTTTATACCACTTACCTTTTGAAGAACTCCCTCTAATTTCGGAACCTAACATCCGAATTTCGTCTCTTTGGCTTCCGATATACCTCCTTTCTTCAGTATCGTAAGTTCTAATGAGGGAGCCGCGCATAAAGCCGCGTTCAATAGAACTTTTGTTAAAAATAAGGGCATCTTCAATGTTGTACCCTTCGTAACTCAAGATTGCAAGTATTGCATTCTGTCCAAAACCTCTTTCATCCACATTTGCAATTTTGGACGTGTTAGTGGTCACTAACGGTTTTTGAGGGTAGTGAAGGAAGTAGGTTCTAGACTCGGGTCGTATCCGGTAATTCAATCGCGGGATAGTCATCGCTTGCTTTGCCATACTGGCTTCCGCTGTTACTCTAGGACTCTGATCATGATTTGCAAAGGGTATAACTCCAGCAGCGATCCCTAATGTCGCTGCGGAAGCTATTTCCATGTGTGTGTGATCAGGAGTCAACTTACTCCTCTCTGTAGCGATGAGGGCATCCTCCTCTTCTTCGGGATCTAGCATCTCAATAAAGCCATGCTTCAAAAGATCTACAAATTCCCATGATCCATTCCGTAATTTTTCAATATGCTTCTTTTTTAAGAGGGCGTTTCCGTCTTCAACCACGATTAGCGGGCGTAAGATTCTTCCTCCGTCGCCATTTATGTGAATCTCTTTATACTTGTCCCAGTGTTTCACAGAGACCCGCCAATCAATTTCGCCTTCTCTTCTAGCATCTCGAAAAGCTTTTACAAAATCTTCTGGATCTGAATGGTGGCCTATGTAGCCCCCATTAAGGAAGACAGGTACATCAGGCCAAGTACTCAAGTCAGGACTCATGCCATCGGTATCCTTTTTCACAGAAAGTTTATCATGCAGAAATTGTTCCAGTTCTTTGAGTTTATTCCTTTCTAAAGGAGTGGTAACGTACGACATAAGAGAAAGGTGTTGAGTAAGGCCACATAACTCTCCCTCTGGAGTCTCATTAGGGCAGAACCTGCCATAATGGGTAGGGTGAAGATCGCGTGCTTCGACTTTCCCTCTTAGGGCACCAGGAGAAACACGTGCGAGGATATTCTTGACTTTTCGGAGGCTACTCTGGGTATCAATCAAGTTGATTCGATCCAGAGTTGTTGTGACCCCCATGATACCAGTAGGCCAAGAACCCGTTGATAAAGCCCTCATAACTTTATTTTGGAGCTTATCGACTCTCAAAACACTTTTAATAGAGGTTACCTCGCCCTTACTGGTCACCCAGTTTGTTAGCTTTCTTTTTGTCGCATACACAAAATTTCTCCAGGAATATGAAAAGAGATCTTGGAGGAAATCACCGATCAGTTTTAGTCGTTTATTTTTTAAGTGGTCCCTATCTTCTGCCTCTAACCTATCGAAATACATCAAGATTAGTCTTCTAGCCATTCGGGATAAATAGTATCCTTTAGTAGCTAACGCCCTCTCCCCCTTGCCGAAGTACGGAATAAGATTTCGCTCTAGTCTACGTTTAACCTCTTCGATGACTTGTTCTTTGTTTTCCTCATTAATGGGGATCTTAAAGTAAGACATGTACTTCGCCAATTCATAGAGAGCTTCTTCTTGACTTCGTAAAACGTTTGGAGATAATTTCTGAGTGTTTAATTGAATTAATGAGGTAACAGGAGCTCCTTGGTAGCTTTCCTCGTAATATTCCTCTGGAGCCATTGTAATTACGATGTCCCTGACAGTATAGCCAAGAGCACGCATGAGTAACACAAATGGGATTTTTTCCTGTTTTCCTGCTTTAGTAAAGGTACAATAGAGCCTAAAGTCATCTTCTCCAATATAGACCGTCGCTCTATTCCGATAAATTCCTGGTGAAACAATCCACGCCCTTGCATAGTACTTTTTGGCTCTTTGGGAGGACCCAGTAAGTCTTTCAGTTATTATGCGACCACGAACCGACTCTTCCCTTCCAATAATTCCCCTCTCAGATCCGTTTATGATGAAATAGCCATCAGGATCTAGGGGGTCTTCTCCTAGTTTAGCGAAGTAATCTTCGTCTTTGATCTTCCGACCTAAGTTGGGATCATACATCGATCCGAGGAGGAGCGGGAGGAGGAGCAATCTTATTTTCTGTCTTCTGATTGTTTCATCTTTACGCTTCCCACTCTCATAATTAACTTTCTTTAAAGCCACTTCCACTTGAATGGGGATCGAATAGGTCATATCTCGCAATCGGCAAACGTTAGGGGTTAAATTTTCCCCTCTTACGGGTGTACCATCATAATCATAGGTCAGGGGTTGCTCTACATCAATATTTATTTCTTCCTCACCATTTGGATTAGAAACTTTAAAATCAAAGTACCAACCAACATCTGCTTTAATTTCAGGATAGCTCTCTATTACCTTTCGAATACTCTTCTTAATGAACGAATCATAGCTCCTAGTATGAAATGCAGTTAGGTCAAATTTTTCCCGTAACTTCTTAATGAGAGACCATCTATCATCTTTAGAGAGTTTACTCATCGTNNAGTTTACTCATCGTTTCCTCTTTCGTCATACCCCTCCCCAGAAGAAAAAGTATCACTTCCTAAGAAGAAGAGTTAACTTTTAAATTTTACCAATTTTTCAGGTGCTTCTTAGCTGTAAAACGCTCATAGATTATAAAAGAAACTTTCAAATAGTTGCGTTCCTTCTTAATTTTTTTAGAAGGGTAAACATGATACAGGGGTGAGCACCCCTGTAAACCTATCCGTTTTTTGAAATAGGAAATTGGACAAGAAAAATTAGTAGATCTTCAACTTTAACTGTAGGAGATAGAATGCTTGATGAGAAGAGAAAATTTAGCGTGAAAGATTTGAAGGATCAGGTACTTTCCAAGCAACTCTACTTTCCAAGAGAAGGAATCGAGAGAATACGTAATGCCAAAGACTTCATTGAAGATACTTTAAACGTTCGACTTGAAATAGGAGAGCGTGAGCTAAAAATTATCTCTGACAAAAAGGAGATTGAAGACTTCCTGCAAGGAGAAAGCATTTTGAAGGCACTAAGTTTAGGTTTCTCACCAACAACTTCGTTAAAGTTAAGAAATCCAGAGTACGACCTCCAACAAATGGATATAAAAAAATATGGACAGGATGTCCGAAGGATAAAAGGTCGTATCATCGGACGTGAAGGGAAAACTAAAGAAAAGATCGAAAAAATCACGAACACCTCCATAGTGATTACAAAAAGACGTGTTGCGGTAATAGGAAGGTTTAGCAACATAGAATTAGCGTTAAAAGCTATTCAGAAAATAGCCTCTGGACAGAGACACCAAACTGTATATAGATGGCTAAATAATGAAAAACGGAGGCTGAGATGGGAATAAGCTCTTAGTTTGCTGGTTTTTATGGCGCTTGTATCTCTAAAAAAAGACGAAAAGAGGATAAGGTAGGTACACATGGCTAGATTGATGAACAAACTAGGGCTTTTTACAGTTCAAATTACTATACAACTCACTATACTAAAAGTATTACCGCCTTCCTCAACGGAATATCCTTGGCTTCTGCGAGTCTTCTTCCTTCTAAATTTTATAGTAATTCTCAGCCCGAATCTTACCTTTCTTGGGCTTAATAGTACTCTCTCTTTTACTTGTATCCATATGCTTTTCGTACTTTCAAAGGTGATTTTAAGCCACCAGATCTTAGCGTTATTGCTTCTGTACTTTCATCTTCAAACGATTCTTCTTCAAGGAGTAGGATTACTTATGTAGCGGAAGTCTCGTCAGTTCGAAACCTGGGTGGTCCAAGGGTATCTTTTCTCGATCTTATCCAAAACGGAGTAGACTTTCATCGTCTCATGTCCACCCTCATAGTAGAGAAAAATGACAAGGCCACCACGTGCTCGTTTTAAACGTTGATACATCGTCTTTACAGTGTTTACCACGTCATGAATAATTAATAAGTCAACACTTGGGAGATCTAAATCCCGCCCTCCCACGGGAGTTAAAACCAACACGCTTTGCTTAGAGGTTTTAAAAGACTCTAAAGTCTCCCATTTGTTGTAGCTCTTTCCTGTAATTAAAAATACATTAACCTGGTTTTGTAATTTTCTCTTGATCTCTCGGGCGGTTTTAATGTAACTAACCATCACTGCCACTTTTTTCTCTTCCTCTATCCAGCTCCTGGTTAGTTTCACAACTTTTTGGATTTTACTAGAGCGCTCTGGTACCAAAGAGACAAGGGCTTTTCTTTTATTAGCGTCTGGAAAGTTTGTAATGAATTTACGATAGTGGTTGGGAACACTAGCCACCACAAACTTCCGTATAAGCGATAATTTGAAGAATTGCCGTCTTAAAGGACTGTTTTCTGGAAGGAGTGAAAACCCTTTCTTCACATGTTTGAAATCTTTTTTCTCAAACAAATCAGGATACTCTGTATAGATTTTCTCTTTGATGCTTTTCATGCTCTGGGTAATTTCTCGAGTAAGTTTCTGTACTTGTGGGTCGGAAATTCCTATTGGACGCACTAAAGACATATTTTTTGGCAAATAGGATTGCAAATCTGTTGACTTCAACAAAGAGTTCATACTCACCACTTTAACTTGCTGGTGTGGCATGAAATCTTCGATAATAGTTTTAAGTTCCGATCGAAATTTCCCTGTGTCTCCCATTTTGACCATATGTTTATCTCTTAACGTTGCACTCATCCCAACAATACAAGTCTGCTTGGGAATTTGGTTTCTCAACCAATTCCATGGAAAGGTAAATAGTGACCTCTGTAACTCTCGTTCTTTCCCCCTCAACTCCCTCGCTGTCTGAAAAGTAACTGTCTCGGTATCTTTTCTCTCGAGGTATTTTACATCTTCAGGCCGAACAGCTGTTCTTCTTACTAATTTATCTACTTCGTTCAAAAGGAGATAATCAAAGTTCAAAGGATGCTCATTCGCACCTGCCAACTTTTTCAAGGTATGAGTAAGGCTGATCGGAGTAGCAATTAAAAATTTCGCTTCCGTTAAGGCTTGCTTTCTAAGATCCCCCCGAGTTTTCCCATAAATGTAGCCTATCTTTCCTAGGGACTTATCTTCACATTCCTTTAATTTATTGAATGTAGAAACTGTATCTTCAAGACTTGAACTAGTAGGTGTGATCATAATTGCGCGTTTATCGGGAGGGAGATGACGATATAATAAATAGGAGAGAATTCGTTTGCCCAACCCTGCATCTAGTTCTAATAGAACGTTTTCCCCATTTGCAGCAGCATTCTGAATTACGTTCACGAGTTTAAACTGATATCCTCGTCTTTCCAGTCCTTTTATCATCATAATTAATCTTAGGAGAATTTTTCTGCATTCGTTAATATTTGATCTTTGTTCTGTACAACTTCGCTTATCTCTCTTGTTGGGATAATGAAATCCTCTGCTCTTACTTTTTCTATTACTAAGTCTCTAACAGGGTAAATCTGGCTCGCTTCCTTGATCATCTTTTGGTTCCATTTTCTATCCACAGCCAAATCATAGATCAATTCTTCATGGGTCTCGGCATTGGTTATTTTCTCTTTTAGAAAATTATTATAAAATCGCCGAACGGCCTTCTCATCTCGTTTATTACACCGATGTACGGTCACAGCAAACATGCTGACTTTTACTGTAACCTCATTTTTCGTTTTATACCGGGTTACCAGTTCAATTTTCGTAGTTCGTCTCCTAACTTTTGATGAGACTTCCTCTTTGCCCAACTCTGCCCCCACAAGACTTGTGAACGCCCCCTGTGGTTGGACACGAATAACCCTGAAAAATAAGTTCAAAGCTCTATCTTGAAATCTGCCTGTTATTGTAGAGCCCTTAACTAACGTGATTCTATTGACTAGATCTTCTGGATCTCGAAATAAAACTTTCACTAACGGTTTGTCTTGCCCACCCAAGAACTCAGGGGGATAACAGGTAATCCACAATCTTCTTGCCCTTCTTCGAAGCTTTCTACTCATCTTACTTCACTCAGGTGTTTCAATATTCGTAAGGAGATAACGTTTTAAATTTCTAAAATGTACTAAGTTTTTGTGCTTTTACTTTTTCATGCTCTTCTCGTTCCAATCTTTGCGGGGAAGACCCTTAAAATATTGTTATTCTTTGAGAGGCAGTCTCGCTTTAAAGATTATTAATCTATATAATGGCACCTAGAACACTGTTTTGAGTATAATATACGTTGGTTAGAGGCGTAGGTAGCAATAAAGCATGAATTTAGAATTCCTACAAACCGAAGGGAAACAGGGATCCTGACCAATACGGAGTGTTCTATTTAGAAAACGGGAAGGAAAACTTTGTTTCCACCTATACGCTTAAGTAGGAGTCTATTATCAATAACGTACGCCCAAAGTGTTCCTAAAGCAGGAATAAACCCGTGTTCTTCCCAGATATCTCCCCTCCAAGGATCAAAGACACGTTTCTCTTTCTCTTTCAAGTCCTCCCGCTTTATAGTGGAACGAATCTGATTCGAAAGCACAATAGTGTCTCTATCGCTTACTTGTTTTCGTAGGAAATCTCCTATCTGTAGAATCTCCCTTCTTCGTTTATCTGGGTGTTCAGTTCGTGTGAAAAGATTAGTGATCGTGTCTACAAGAATGAAAATGGGTACATTTACCTTTTTCTTGAAGAGTTTAACTTTGGATACGAAGTCTTCTACGTCAAGGGGAGAATAAGTGTAAATGGAGCTCAAGACCTTTTGTGCATTATTTTGAATGATTTCTGGACGAAACGAATGATCCACATCCATGAAGAGAACTTTATACTCCTGGTTTTCAGCTACATAAGCGGCTAATCGATGTAAATAATTCGTCTTACCTCCTCCGGGAGATCCACATATCTCTGTAATCTCTCCAACAGGAATTTTGACTCCTTCTGTTAGTTCAAAATCCCGCTCGGGGACCTTAAACTCTTCCAATGTTGGTAGTATTCTTGAAAAATATGCCATCTTCATTTAAACCTTCTCTCGAAGGGGGACCCCCGTCATTTCAAACGCAGAAGCTCAGGAAAATTTATTTTTTTAAGGACAAAACATAATAGACTCATACTTGATAGTTTCCCCCATATTTAACTGAAACAATTGAGGGACAAACTTGAACGTAAAACCATAACGCGGGAGATTCATGATCCAAAAGCTTAAAGAACATCAACGATAGTAAAAATGAAAGTTTCTGTAGTGAAGAAGGTAAAAATAAGTTTACTCATACAAACATTTATGGTGTTTCCATATTATTCTTAGGTAATGAACTTACCTTTATGACACAGAAATGCAAAGAGAAGACAATTATCAAACGAGATTTGAACTGGAAGACCTAAGATCCCTTACTCGTCTTGTCAGTCTCGTAGCAAGAGAGAGCAATAGTTTTCCTCCTCCGATTCTCGCTTGTAAAATAAAGGGGAATGAACAAGTATATCGTTATTTTTCGTTTTTCTCCCTCCCCCTTGAACTTCCAACGAAAAATGCCTCTACAGCGTTGTTTGGTACTACTTCCAAAAAATCTCCAAAAAAGTATATACGGTATAATGCTACACCTACAGAACAGATAGAGTTTCGAGGGGATAAACAGCATCCAATAGGAGAATATCTGCCCCTTTTTCCTCTCTCCTCACAGTCTCAATACTCTCACAGTAAAAGTAACCAAACCCTGCCAAACTCTCGCAGTAAGGAATCGTATAATAGCAAGGGAAAAAATAAATTAATAAAGATGGAGATGCATACTCTTCGAGAGTTGGTTAGGTACTCTTTAGAGACAGACATCTATCCCGTAATCTTCAGCATACCTAGAGAGAATTCTCAGTTCTATTTCCTTTTTGGAAACGCCATTCCTATTGGAGGAGAAACATTTGGTCAATTGGTCTATTCCCAGGGGGAAAAGATAACCAATCCCTTTTTATCTATAAATAAGGATAATGAGTTGATCACTTCAGAGGGAGAAACCAGTAAAGCTTTCTCATACGCTCGTTTGATCTACACCACCAAAATACCCCACTTTTTAGTGACAAGAGGTTGAACCGATTGCAAAGAAGCGGAGTAGAAATTACATGTGAAATATGTGGACGAAATGTTAGTTCCCCCTCATATTATAGAGTTGATGGTAGGAAAATGATTCTCTGTAAAGTTTGTGCTAAAAGAGGCGGTTTTCAAAAAGTAAAAACTAAGCAAAGAAAGAAAGAGGTCCCTCGAAGCACCAGTAGCCAGATGAAAACTAAATCGCAGAAAGTCACCAAGAAAAGAAGGCACCGAAGGTATACTCAGGAGAGAAAACACCCCGTTAGAAACGTTGGAAAAAAAATTCGTGCTGCTAGATTACATGCGAATCTTACGAAAAAAGAGCTTGCCCGTACGATAAAAGAAAAAGTGAGCTACCTCAGCAAAATAGAGAAGGGAGAAATGACTCCGTCTATGGACGTGATAGCCAAGATCGAGGGGCATCTCGGAATTAACTTGACAGAAACACCTAAAGCAGAAGTTTCGAAAACATCATGGGGGAAGGAGGAGGAACTCACCGTTGGTGACGTCGTTCAAATTAGAGGTAAGAAGAAGGAAAATCAACAATGAGAGGCCTCAAACTTTCACTCAATGACAAAGTTTACTTACCGTTACCAACTACAACCGTACATTCAAAGTTTTACAATTTAGTTGTACCAACAGGAAAAACGTCTTATGCTTCTGTAAAACGCCTCTAGTGGAAATAAAGGAAGAATACAGTAGTTCTCCTGTTAATTATTGTCCCCTTCCTCTTTCTCCTTCTTTTCGTGATTTTTTTCCTTAATAAGTTTCCTATCTGGGATTTTCGGTAAGATCTCTTCCGTTTGGGCAGAAACCTCCATTGTAGCTTCATTTAAGAGGGCTTCGATCTTTTCTTCGCCGATAGAGCGGTCTCTAGAGGGAAGTCGCAAACTCTCTCTATCCAACTCTCTCGTAGCTTTTATTAAATCAGTATACGACGAGACTTCTTGAATCTTACTGAGGGCACGGGCAGTTTTAATTAATTCATTCGTAGTTCTCTGAGCAGCGGAGACTTCTCTAAGTCTAACTTTTGCATCTTTAATACGACTAAGGTACGTTCTAAATGTTTTTCTCTTGTCCCGTAGTCGTAGAAGCATTCGAGCGTAGTCTTTAGCTGCTTCTCGATCTCCCTCAGTTAACGCCCCTACTACTTTATCATAAACCTCGTTTTCTTCTTCTTTTGTCTTTTGTTCCAAACTTTGAATACGCTTTTCAGCTAGGCGTAAAGAAAATAGCAGGTCGTATGTCTCATCTTCCAATTAGATCAACCTGTTAATTCCTTAAAATTTCATAGAAGAGATTTTTGGATTAGCCCTTGTAATCAAACCAAGGATGCTAATTTAAACTTCTTAGGGGGGTTTAAATATTTTATCCGCCCCAATCAGAAGAATCATGATGCAAAGTCTCCGATGATATAAACAGAATTAAAAGTTAAAAAAGGAATAACTCTTTCAAGTATCGCTGAAAATTCTTCTCCCGGGCTTTCCATGAAAACGGTTTCTTTCAAAATTTCAAAAGAAATGTTGAAGCGAGTGGACAAATTAGTGAATAATGGGGAATTTCCAAGTAGATCAGAGTTCATAAGAGAGTCTATTAGAAGAAATTTAAAAAGATATGAACGTAAAAAGGAGTAAGGTGGCGAAAATGGCTTACAAATACATCAAAAATTTCAACTCGAAGAAGAATTCGAAAGCATACAAAAAACTCATGCAACAAAGAGTACGAAGGTGGCGAAAAGAACCAGCAATCGTAAAAATTGAAACCCCCACAAAGATAGCCCGGGCACGGTCGCTAGGTTGGAAAAGGAAAAAAGGCTTCATAGTTGTGAGGGCTCGTTTAAGAAAAGGAGGTATGCGTAAACAACGTCCTAGACAAGGTCGCAAAACTAAAGGCTTAGCCGTGAGAGATATCACGCCAAATGTTTCAATGCAAAAAATTGCTGAGCAAAGAGTCAAACGCAAATACCAAAACTGTGAAATCATAAACTCCTATGAAGTAGCTGATGGTGGCAGCCACAAATGGTTTGAAGTACTCCTAAAATGTCAAGATTCGTAATTTCTTTAGATCGTATAACTTCCTCTCCTTCATAATTTACTTTTACTTTCCTTTTTGGAAATCATGAACGAAAGAGCCACAGATAACCTTAACGCTTAAAAATCCATAGTCTAACTTCTACACATAAGACACTATAAGAGAAAAATGCCGGGGTTGCCGAGTCTGGTAAAGGCGGGGGCCTCGAGCTCTAATAACGGGTCAGCCTCTGGCGTTATGCCACGCGGGTTCAAATCCTGCCCCCGGCATTCTCTTGACTGGTTGAACTGTTTAAGCACAGCTAATTGAGAGAGAAGGAAGAGGTATTCCCCTTACCTTCGCTCTTTATCCCTTCATTACTACTTTGTTGTAATGTCATAGAGATGGACAAGGTACGCGAATATAGAGACGTTCCTGCAAGAATCAGGAAGCTTTGTGGGGAACTCTCTGAAAGTTATCGTCTTCAATATGACCGCACTATCCTGGAGGACAGACGTATCGGAGGCAACCTCTTATTATTGAAGTGAAAGTCCTAGACAGGATATCCATAACTTACACGAAGTTCCTCGAGGAATGGAAAAAAGCAAAAAAGCGTAGGGATATTTGTAAACGTATGTGGACCACAGAGTTGAAAAAATTTTTGTCTCTGGCGTACAAATGTACAGCTATCACAAGGCTGTAGAAACTAGGGAGGTATTTAAAAATTCCTTTTAGACAAAGGTTATATTGAGGTAGATTCACGACGAGTCAGGACTTGGAGGACCTAAAAGAGTTGACTGAAACTCTCAACTCACAAATTCACCGGGATTCGATAACGGGTCCCTTCACTCGATACTCATTTTTAATTACCAAAATAGCTCACCATCTGAAAAATTATTCTAACATTATTTGGGAACCTTCAACCAGAAGAAGAACAAGAAAGGAAATAATCACGTCTCTAAAACCAATCTACCAAAATTTAAGGAAAATTCCAGCGATGCTCTTCAATAATATCGATTTTGACCTATCTAAGCGTTTGATTAGGGAAATATACCTAGTCGGAGGGCGGGAAGAGGCTAAAACATTACTAGAGAAGTTAGAACATTCTACTGGAAGAAAATCAGCTATTGCTGAGTTAGCGATGGACATCGGACTTTTTCGTAAAAGTTTATCGTTACTGAAAGAAAGAAAGGAAAAATCGCAGATGAGTGTCCAAGAGGTGTATAACCTTAGTCTCCTCTTATACATGACTGGTAACACTAAAAAAGCATTGGAAAGTATTAAGGAATTAGAAAGGAGAATGGGGCTCTTGTCCTACGGCTCTACTTTGAAAGCATCCATTTATATTGCGCTCAACGAGTTAGATAAAGCGAAAGAAATTTTGAGTTCTCGCTAGGTCACTTAAACGACTACAGAACTTAATGAGTCTTAAGGAGATTGGTAACATGAATCCCGTCCCTCGAACCTTATTAAGAGAGCTAAGGAGGGTAAACAAGGAAATAAGAGAGCAAAAGTTGCGAACTAGAGACGCTCTTCCAAAGGATGAACCAGTACGGTATTGGAAGGGAGAAGAAACTCTCTATCTTAACGGAAAACTAGCTCATCTAAATTCTTTAACAATAATTTTCGCTACAAAAGGATGCACATGGGCCAGGGAGAATCCTGGAGGAGGATGCATATTTTGCGGTTATCTATATGATAATCCCCAAAGAACTGGCGATCTATTAAAGCAACTCAACTATTTCACTGAAAAATTCGAAAGAGTCGATAGGCAGAACGTTAAAGTACTTAAATTATATACTTCTGGGAGTTTCTTGGACGAAAAAGAGGTACCTATCCAAACACAAAGAGAAGTCATAAGCACACTCCCTGCAATTTTTCCAGAACTAAAAGTTCTCCAAATTGAAGCACGACCTGAAAACTTGCTAAAAGATAACATTGAAACCTTTCTTTCGATCAAGGAAGAAGGTGTAAATGTCTATTTTAACATAGGTCTTGAATCGATCAATACGACTGTGTTACGGTTAATTAACAAAGGACTTAACGTTAAAACATATCAAAAAGCTGTAAATCATGCAAAAAGCTATGGTTTCAAGATTAAAACGTATTTACTTCTAAAACCTCCATTTCTTACTGAAAAAGAAGCTATTAACGATACTTTCACCTCTGGAAAAAAGGCGATTCAGGAAGGAAGCGATTCGCTCTCTATAAACCCTCTTACCATCCATTCTGGAACTGTTTGTGAAAAACTCTGGCAAAGCGGTCTGTATCGTCCCCCATGGCCACAATCCATAATATTTGTGTTACGAAAGTTGTTGAACATAAAATCCCAAAACCAAGTAATCCTCTCCGAGCCTGTCGCTTTAGGAACCCCAAGGGGGGCTCATGGCACTGGAAAAAATATCCGACAACTGAAACATACTCTAGAAGAAGTAGTTCGTTCTCAATCTCCTAGAGCCGTTCCTCAAGATGCACGAAAACCTTGGCATGAATACCTTGAGAAAGAAGTGCAAGATTTAGCTTTTTCAACAGTGGTGTAGGGTGTTATAATGTTGGTTATAGAAATTCAAGAAGTACTCACTGAAACATCAAAAGAATAAGAGGAAGAGAGTACTCACTTAAAAGAGAAAAAGATAGAGAGTCTGCGATTTTTAGGTTCCTCTGTCTCAGTACCTATGTGTAAAACCTTGTAAGCTTCTTGAGTTCCTCTTCTTCCTCTTTTCTCTTCATTATCTTTTTAATGGCTTTCAAAAGATCTTTCTGTGAAATTGCCGTACCTTCCCTCCGAATCACGAATATCCCCGCTTCATTACAGGCTGCTTCAATGTCTGCCCCAGATGCTCCCTCCGAATGTTTTACCAACGCTTTTAAATCTAATTCTTTCCGCATGACTTTCTTTCCTCTGAGGTGAATCTTGAAAATTTCTTCTCTAGCTTCGACATCTGGCAGAGGAATCTGGAGAATTCTATCAAATCGACCAGCCCTAAATAGAGCACGATCTAGAAGATCGAAGCGGTTAGTGGCCCCAACGATCTTTACATCATCCAACGGCTTGAATCCATCTATTTCGGAGAGTAGTTGGGTTAATGTTCTGCTAACTTCTTGGTTGGCCCCTGTGTCGCCTAATCGTCTCCCTCCAATAGCATCTAATTCATCAATGAATAATACGGTAGGAGCATTTTCTCTAGCAACAGAAAAAACATGACGGACTAGCTTTGCTCCTTCTCCAATGTACTTCCTAACAAGCTCACTACCTGTGATACTGAGAAAAGTAGAATTTGAATGATGAGCTACCGCTCTAGCTAGCAGAGTTTTGCCAGTTCCTGGCGGACCATACAAAAGAACAGCTTTTGGTGGGCGGATACCAATCTTTTCAAATTTTTCTTTCTTTGTGAGTGGGAGCTCTACGGTTTCTCTTATTTCTCTAATTGCGTCAGCTAATCCCCCCACATCAGCATAGGAGATGTCTGGTCGGTCTTCCACTAAAAAGCGTTTCGCTCTTGGGTCAGTTTCTCTTGGTAACTTATCAACAATAACATAATTTTCCCTAGATAACGCAACTCTATCCCCCTCTTTTATTTTTTCTATGCCAAGGTGGCCAGGAGAGACGAGATATGATAGACCATCCCTCACATCAACGATGACGCCCCGATCCTCAATGATCCTGTTTACGCTACCCACTAATAAAGGTTTTTTCCCTAATTTGTCTATTTTCTCCTCTAATTCCGATATTCGAGATTTAAGTTGCTTAATCAAGCGATCCATCTTTAATCTTTGTTCTTCGATGGTTGTCTCGGTCTGGAAAAGTTCCTTAAAATCAAACTCGTCTTCACTCATTTCCACTCACGATGAAGTTTTAGTTCTTTTTTATTGTTCTCACAGACTTCTATTTTAATCTTTCCCTCACTATCACCCTTTTATAAAAGAAGGTTCTCAAGGAAGCCCATCTGCACCACTTTAAGACGCGAAAGCGTAAAACATAAGGTAATAGATTCAGTTTATTCAAAAAGTGCATTCAAGAAAAGTATTTACTGGCAGTTGCTGAAAAACATATAGAAAGATTAGTTCTCCGTGTGTACCTTGCGTATTTTAGGTTCAAAAAGATTGCTCTCACGCAATAGAAAACCAATTTCTCACAGAAGAAGCCCTCATACTCTATTAAAGATATTTTTATACGCTTCTCCTGAACAATAAAGTTAAAAAAGGAGGTACGGATAGAACTTAACGAACTTTACAGGGGGAGCAAAATCAGCAAAGATCTTATAAACTCCAAAGGAGACGGCGGAAAAAAGATTGAGGCTTTACTCTCCGGTTTAGATAGAAAAGAGACTGCTTTGAGGGGCCAATTTGATGAAATAAGAAACTTTCTGAAATCCTGGATGAGCTTACTAGCAGAAAATCTTAAGGATCTCGAGAAGAATCTGATTTCCCTCGCTAGAAAATTTGTTCGTCTAGAACTAAAGGCTGATAAGAGAGAAAAAGGCAGTTAGGCCTGTTCACTTTCCTTTATCGAAAGGATTATCTTTCCTATCATCGTTGGTTTCCACCCTTCGCCCCTTCCAGGTGAAGTAATTAGCTCTACCTCACTCTTTTCCATACTTAAAAATTCTCTGAATGCCATATTACATTCTGCTATGTATTTTCGAACCGCAGAACCACTCACGTCTAGCTTCTTTGACAGAGCATCTTGCGTGTTAACATCTTTTGAAATAAGGGAGAGCACATCCCTCTTTCTTCCCGTTAATCCTTCCTGAACGAAGTTTGCAATCGCAGAAGAAGGCGATTTAGCAATAAGCCTAAGTAAAACTTCAAGTGTTAATTCTATTTGGTCTATTCTTTCCTCGAACTTATTCATAGTCAATCACACAAGCTTCTCGTTTCCCTCTTACTCTTCTAAGATGATTCTTTATAAAACGTGGGAAGATTTCTACTTTACGCTACTCGCTCAAAGGTTTATGAATAAAAGCATTAGCACGCCAAACATAATGAAAATCACGCCTCCAATTTGGCTCAATCTTTTCTCTGGTAATTTATTGGCTTCTTTAGCAGCAATCCGATTTATCGGTAGGGCTATGAAACCTATTAATAAAACAGCAAGCCAATCTATTGCCCCTAATAAGCCGTAAGTAACGGCTCCAACCCCCGCAGTAGCCATCATCATCAAAGTAGAGGTTCCCACTGCTTTGTGAATGGGGTAATCTAATATGACAATCAAGGCGATCAAAAACATCAATCCCCCACCTGCCCCTTGAAATCCACAGAGAGTTCCTATGAGAACCCCCGACACAATGGAGACTATCTTTTGTTTCGTATCACCCATTTCATGGAAGGTAGGAATACCAAAACGGTCCAAGATCCCATCTCTGATTTTATCGATCTCTCCAAGCTCTCCACGTAGGAGAAACACCCCAGGAATGAAGAGGAAGAGAGCAAAAAGCCCTTGAAGGTAAGTTTCAGGGGTCTTCACTACGATCCGTCCTCCAACTTGTATCCCCACAAGCGCAGCCAACATCATCCAAACGCCCTTGCCTAGGTCAACGTTTCCATGTTTATGATACACAAAGGTAGTAATAGTAGCAGTTATCAGATCGACGCCTAAACTTGTTCCAAGAGCTGTGTACATGGAAAAATTAAGGAGAAGATGGAGAAATGATACGACTATCATTACACCACTTGCCCCGATAATTCCTGCTGTTATCCCACAGAAAATGCCGATTACCACCATGATAAGAAGCTCAATAGGGATCATTTTTCATTCCCTTTCTAACAAATGGTAGATGTTCGCCCTATTTTTTCTCAGAATGAGAAGAAATCCAAACGGATTCATCTTCTCGGAGTTCCTTTTTCCAGATCGGTATCTCTGACTTTATAAGTTCAACAGCTTCCTTGACAGACTGAAAAGCTTGACTTCTATGGCTAGAAGCAGCTAATATATACATTATCTCCGCTCTTGGTTCCACATCATCAACAACATGATAAATGATGAGATCTTTCACTTCCTTGTACTTTTCTAAGAGTTTCTTCCTGATTTTCTGTAATCTTACAAGTGCGATATCTTTTTCAGTCTCGAAGTGCAGAGCTTTAACTTTTTTTCCAGTATTCGTGGATCCTCGAACTATCCCGATGAATGAGACAATCGCTCCACATTGGTCAATATTTTCTGTAGCCTTAAGACGATCATAAAGTGATAAAAGTGAAATATTAGAGTTTCTACTGACGATACCTACTTTATTCTCTTTCTTTTGCACTTTTCCTTCCTCTCCAGAGGGCCAGTCGGATGCCTCTCTACGAAATAAAGTTACGAAGGGTAAGACAGGGAAGCTCGATGAATTTCAACATCTTTTTGAGGCCTCTTCCTCTGATAGTTTCTAATTCGGTCAAAGAAGTGATAGGTCGTTTCTTAAGTATTTTCCGAGCGGTAACGGGTCCAATACCCGGAACGAGTAGCAATCTTTCATAAGGAGCCGAATTGATCTCCACAGGGAATAATTCTTCATGTGCTTCAGCGAACGCCATCTTGGGATCTTCCGCAAGTAAATTTCCCTCTTCCTCATAGATCAAATCATCGTGAGCGAATCCGTAATCTCTTAGCAAGAAAGACGCTTGATATAGCCTATACACTCTCTCCCTGGAGCAAGGAGGATGATCACCAAGTGGAGTTCTGGGTACTGGTTCAAACCCAGAATAGTACACTCTTTGGAGACCAAACTTTTGATAAAGCTCTTCGGTAACTTGAAGGTAATCTCTATCGTGATCTTGTGTTGCTCCAACGATAAATTGAGTGTCAATTCCTGCTCGTACGCCACCCCACGGTTTCGAACGATCGATGTTCCGAAAAATTCTGCTTATCCACTTCATTCTCTTCAATACTCCCGTTTTATAGTCAAAAACATCACTTACTTTCAGTTCGTTATAGATTTCACTGTTAGGAGCCTCAAGATTTATACCAAGTCTATCGGCAACTTTAGCTGCTTGCTTGATCGTATCGAGAGAACATCCTGGCATCAAACGGAGATGCACGTAGTCAGTATATCCATTTTCACGAAGCATCTTTATGGCTTCCACTTCGCGCTTGGAATCGAATTCAGGATCGTGTGACAACGCAGAAGACAAAAACACGCCTTGGATCTTCCCTCGCTCATGGAGCTTCATAGCAGCATTAGCGAATTCCTCTGGCTCCATGGAATAACGATGGCATTGCCTACTATAGCGATTCACACAAAACTTACAATCATTCTGACAATCTGATCGCAACAACGTTTTGAATAATGGTATGGTTCTACCTCTGGCTTGTGCTGGGTATATCGGTAATCGTTCCCTATCGAACCTCGCCTTACTGGTGAGTCTCTTAATTTTTTCTTGTTTCATCTTCCCCTTTTTCTAGGTACTTTTCTTTTTTTATATTCCCTTAGCTCACAGCATTTTATCCTTGCTTTTGTGTTTTGTGGAAAGTTATAGCCATTCTTGGAAGAAACTCATCCTGTTTTCTCCATTAATTCTTAAAGAAGAGGATGTAGCAGAGATCCATGGGTTTAGATTAGAGGATAGAAACATCTCCTATTTCTTAATTCGCTTTACCGTTACTTTTCACCATAGGGACACACAGCAAAACAGATCCCACAAACAGGTTGTCCTAATTCTTTCTCATATTTCTTCAAATGATTCTCACATTTATGGGGATCAATTAAACGTTTTCGAGAGATCCCATACTCCCATAGATTGCCTTTAATTGCATTGACTGGGCAAGCTCTAACACATATCTCACAGTCACCACACATACTCTTTTTTTGTGGAGAATCAGGTTGTAATGGAGCATCTGTAAAGATAGTTGCAAGTCGTATCCGAGGACCATATTCAAAAGTAATTAACAAAGCATTCTTCCCAATCCATCCTAACCTACTTATAACAGCGGCGGTTTTATGCGGGAACCTTCCCCGGAGCTTGGTTTCATCGATTATATTTGAGGCTTGAATCCGTTCTGCTTCATAACCGTTTCGATGGAGTGTCTCTGTGATGAACGAAGTAATTTTGTCTAGCTTAGTATTTACTTCATCATAGAGGTTTGCGTAAGCCAAAGTGGGACCATCGTAGATTTCATTAATAATTACATCGGGAAGATGAATGCCTAGGGAAATAGCTTTCGAGAAGTGAGATAAAGAATTATCCCAAAAATCTACCACATGTCGGCTGAAATCTCCAATCCCTACAAGAGACGCGCCCTCTTTTTTTGTAAGCTTCTTTACCTCTTCTGTAAACTTGACATCATATGTTTGTGAACCGTCACGATCCTCTAACACTTCTTTCTCCTCAATTGTTTACCAAAGTAATAAGAACATTTATGTGTTACTTTGATTGGTAGAAATAAATGAAACTCATAGAGACTTTCCAACGCCTTGGTTAAGACGCCCTCAATTATGATTTTAGGAACGATATAGATGCTCGGAAATAGTACCAAATTAATTTTGAAGAACCTATAGAAGTGCAGCCAGGATGTAAATGTGCAGAAGTTAGAATGGGACAGGCAAAGCCAACTGATGGTGATCTCTTTAGAGAAGAGTGTTCTCCTCAGCAACCATATAGCCCATTATGATACTAAACGAAGGGATCTGCCAAATATGAGTAAAATTTGGTGGGAGGGAAGTCAAAGAAGGACTTTCAAGCTAAAGAAGGTTAGTCTATTAAATGAAGTTTTCCACATTCTGGAATTGTAGACAATACTATACGGTCGTATCGGTCTCTCATTTTCCCAAAAATAATACTAAGTATTACTTTCCTAAAGATATGAGTAGTAGTTCACTGATAGAGGGTAAAAAAGTAAGAGAAGAGAATGTCTATTGAAGATTTTTGTTGAGATAGTCTAGCTTTTCTATAATCAGATCTAGTTTCTCTGCAAGTACTTCAGTTTGAGTTTCTGTTGCATAAGCAGGTTCTTTTTCTCGCATTCTTGTGATAATGATTTGTTTGATTCTCTCTGGTTTTGGAATGCCATAAAGGATATAATATGTACGAGATTGAGGTACTATAACACTTTGTCCGCCTTCAATGGCTATACCTACTCCTGCTCCAGTCTTTCCTTTTTGGGCTCCAACACCAGTTCCAACTTTCACTTCCGCAGTTTTACTCCCTGTACCCATACGAGAGGCAGTAAGGGGGAAGAGATGTCCAAAATTAAAGATTTTTCCTAGAAATCCTTGTTCTTCAACTAAGTCTGTGATTTTGGAGTAAGGTAAGCTTCTTGTACTTGCATTAATGAATCCAATTTTAGTTATAATTCTAAATGAAGTAAGAATGTATTTATGAGATGTTCTGTATACATCGGAAAGTATTAAACCTAAAACTCCTAATCCAATAGTCGCATAAAACAACATTTTAAGAGTAGCATCGAACTGATAGAAAAGGAAAGTACCAATGCTAGAAAGGATCACAAAGCTGATAACCCAATTCCATCTAATTTTGAGTATAGAAAAAAGAAGAGCTGGAACTATCATCAAAAGCCACCATACGGCCAATAGACTTACCGTTATACCAGTGGCACCAAAGACACCTACAAACGT
>JABAHS010083504.1_pt1 | contig 51290 bp, 62 predicted proteins | sample 7062111 | NCBI WGS metagenome assembly JABAHS01 (sample SAMN14534600, study PRJNA622989) | marine sediment metagenome | biome: marine biome [ENVO:00000428]; feature: marine pelagic biome [ENVO:01000023]; material: deep marine sediment [ENVO:00002113]; isolation source: pool of 4 deep marine... | reverse complement strand
TCAGCTGAGGTGGCATTGACAGGTTCAGCTGAGGTGGCATTGACAGGTTCAGCTGAGGTGGCTATTTGCGGTAAATCATCAGAAATAGGTTTTGAGAGATTCCCAGTGGCAATATTGCTGGAATTTGAATTAAAAGAATCAGCGCCAATGCTAGAGTTTGAGATATTGGGATCTTCGCCGTATGCATTTGGCCAATAATTAGAAGAAATAGAAAGAGGACCTACAAAGGCAGAGCCCATAAGAATGACAACAAGCATCATACTTAGAATCTGACGATAGTTTTGTGGATTCAAGTTTTCATTGTCTGTGCGTACAAAAACATAGCCTGCAAAAGGTAACGAAAATACTAGAATCAAGTATTGAGTTGATGTGTTATTTGTTTTCCAATCCTCCTGATTAATTACAAATGGTTTTGGATTTTGTTGAATAGTTTCATGTAAGAATTGGTTGACAAAAGTTTGTATATGATTAGTTAAAGTTTGAGTTTCTTCCATTGGTTCAATTGTGTTGTCAATAGTAGACAATAATGATTCAGAAGGTATTTCATATTGGTTATTGATAGTTTCAAAGTTTTTAGAATTTATTGAATTATCTTCTCTCATTCGGTATGGCAAGATTCTTTCAGTAATTGCTTTTCTGTCTGAATTGATTTTTACAGCTTCCATTTGAGTAGAAAGTTCAGACGTCCCAACAAAAAGTGATTCCCGTAGATGTAAAACTTTTGTTGTAGTGGTAGATGATTCCAAGACGGTGTTATCGTTGTCTTTTTGATTATCTGATGATGTTACACTGATTTTTTCTTTAAGAAAAACCGAATGATGGTTTGTGGTTTGAATTGTACTATCATCAAACATATTATTCTGTTTATTTCCTGTTTCTAATCCTTGGACATCAAAATTAACAAGTGAAACAGAGGATGAAAGTAAAAATGCGATCAGTAAAATGGAAGTAGCCCTATTTTGGGAATTGGGTCTACATGCAAAATAATAGATCAGATTCTTTGGACAAAATACTAACAGTAGTGAGAATATCCTACAATGGGGACCGAATTGTCCAATCTGCATTATATGAGAGTAGTTTTAAAAATCCATTAAGCGCAGAGGAAGAATATTGCTTCTTGGCATGCCTTTTTGGCAATATCAAATGAATCATCTACCAAAATGGCACCTCTAAAAATTGCCTGAAAAATTAGTTTGTCAGCTCCAAATTTTTTCGTTGAAGGTCCATTTTTTGTTTATAAGAAAATTTGTCAAGGAACCTGCTAGTACTCCACTTAACAGGGCACTGGGATAGCTAAAATCGTTTCCTTCAACAAGCAGATATACCATACCCATCTGTATCAGTGCCCCAATAGAACTAAATGTAATAAACCTACCATACTGACTCATCGTAGATTTAAGATCAAACCTTCGATCCTCAAAAGTCCAAGTCTTATTTAGTAAAAAGTTGGTAGTCATTGATACAGCAATACCTACCACATTAGCATGCAGATACCAAACACTTACCAAACTCGAAGCTAACAGTAGGGATGCTAAATAGTTTATACCAACACCGGAGGCCCCAACAGTATAGAATCTTGCAGCTTTGTATAGAAACCTAACAGAGTTTCTCTCCCCCGCAGATACGGACTTTCCATAAAGGTAAAGCCTCCAAACAGATCTCAGATAATCTACAACGGTATGAAAGTCAAGCTTGCTTGAACCTAACTTTCTATCAGTAAAAGTATATGGTATTTCCAAAACCTTTACCTTGTGTGCCTTGACAAGTAATTCTAAAAGCATCTTGTAACCAATTCCATCAAAATTAATCCCTGCCATTATGCTACGTCTAAATACAAAAAAACCTGACATTGGATCCAATATCTTTATGCCAAGTAATTTTTTTGTAAAAATAGTGGCAATTTTGCTTACTAACTTTCTCTTTAAAGACCATTTTGTTATTTTACCGCCTTTAACATATCTCGATGCAACAACAACATCATACTGATTTTGGTTAATTATATTGATCATTTTTGGAATTATCTGAGGGGGATGAGAAAAGTCACTATCCATTACCAATATCATGTCCCCCCTTGAGTTTTGGATTCCTTTTAGGATAGCAGAACTTAGACCCGATTTTGCCTTGCGGTGAACAACTGAAATTGTATATCCTGCTATTTTCTTTAATTTCTGCAAGTGCTTCTCTACCAATAGCCCTGTCCCATCAGGCGAGTTATCATCTACCACTATTGCCTCAACTGGAAGAAGGTTCTTTGGCAAGTGATCACGGATTGAGTTAAGGATGCCAATAATGTTTTCAGATTCGTTGTATGTAGGAATAATTATAGAGACTAATTTACAATTACTATTAGTTTCTTCAGTAATCAATGCAATTGTACTATAAATTTGGATTTTAAATTTTATTGTCTGAAATTAAAGTTTGATTCTAGTAAATAAAATAAAAAAATGGTTTGGAAGCTTAACCTGAGCTACCTACTGTTACGGTCCATGTTACGTCTAGGGTATCACCAGAAGATACACTAATGGTTACATCCTGAGCGGCAAACAAGTCATCTGCAGCAGCAGTACCATCACAGATTCCCTGATTGATTGCTACTTGAGCAGTATGTGTACAGTCATCGTCAAACAAGGCCACTTGCTGAACGGTAACAGTGTTTTCGGAATCTGTAGCATTAGTTACTGGTGCACCAGCTCCACTTTGGAAACTGAAGCTTCGGTCGTTAGTTATAGTGGTTTGAGCTCCAGGTCCGGTGTCAGTGTTTGGAGTAGTGTCTTGAAGGACTGCCATCAAGCCATCTGTCGTAGAAGTAGCTGCGCTACCTATGTCTGTTCTAGTATCATCTATTGCTGTTGTGTCATTGCCAATTCCAATGTATTGGAAAACGGCTGAACTATCGCATGTTTCAGTACCAGTAGTAGAACCAAAGATCAGTACCGATGCACAGTCATCTCCGCGTGTTACAACTTGGTTGTCAAACTGGTGATATGATTTTATGTTGCCGGCTGCATCTTTGAGAGTTAGTTCAACATGTCCAATCATTGGCGTCCATGTTCCTTGTGTTTCTGCTGTCATAAGAGAAGTTGCAGAAGTTGTGATTACACCATACGTACCTAAAATCCCAGCTGCCATAACTGCGATTAGTACGAGTGTACTCTTATTTTCCATACTAGGCAATTGATCTGGTATTTATTAATCGTTTATGGAAAAAATCTTCACAAAAACGTTCCATTTTGGTTATATCTTAGGGGTTTTCTCTCATATTCAGAGATTCGGTAACTTCGATGGATAGATGTCTGCCTTCTGTCTGATTTTCTGGTTTAGGAATATCGGCTTCTAGTTGATTGGAAGAACTGTTAGAATTGAATGATGTTGTAGCTACAGCACCCACTCCAATAATTATTGGAATAATTATACCAATTATGATTATTATCTTTCTCATTATAAAGTCAAAAACGGTATTAGTCTATAAACTTGTTCATAACAGTTTTTTTATTTGTCAAGATATGAAAAATCCTGTTGAAGTCTTTGATGCTAATTGTTTTTATTTTGTTTTCCGGGTACATCCTTACTGCTTATTCCCAAGAACATGAAACTATAATGATTACAAAGTCAGAAGAGATGAATAAAGTAAGCTTTGATGGAAAATGGTCTTTTGTAACCGAATGGAAGAGATCCTCACAAGAGAGAATGCGGTACGATAATGGAACAGAAATACAACTAAGGATTGCACACCAGGATAATTTTGTATACGTTATGCTGAATCATGTTACAGATACCAAGATTGATGAAAATATTGACAAAGCAATTGTATGTTTTGATACAAAAAACAACAAAGGAAAAACTCTAGATTCTGATGATTATTGTTTCATATCAACATTATCACAAAATGATGGTATGGTACTGCAAGGAAACTCCAATCAAACTAGTGATCAGCTTGTTGAGATAGATCCACATGCAGAATACATCTCAATAGGTGGAATTTCAGATGAAAATGACCGCTATTCAAAGATACCACACTCGTCTTTTGAGTTTAGAATACCAACTGATCTTATTGGGCGTTCTGATAATTATGGTTTTTATGTTGCAGTTTATGAAGCTAGCTCTAACAAAACATACAGTTGGCCAGAAACAGAAAGACCTAACTTTGTTTCAACGCCAGTCCCTGATTCATGGGGTAATTTGATATCTCCAGACAAGTCCCTACCTGAATTTGGAGTATATCAATTGGTATTGTTACCGTTGATTATCTTAACTATAGTTTTGGCACGATTTTGGAATCCACAATTGCTCAAAGTCAGAAATTAGGCTTTTGTAAAGATAAAAAACTGGATGTTTTTATCTGATTAAGAATATTACAACAATTCAAATGATAAAGCATATCCTAATAATAGATAATGAAAACAAAAAGAGAATCTCGCCCTATACTCTACTCGTAGGTAGATGAAGAGTTTTCAGACGAAATCCCTGAGGATGATGGAACAGATGGGAATTTGTCTCCAATCTGCTGTTCGGCAACTGCAGATGCCTCTTGTAGAATCTTGTCTGTTTCTTCATTTGAAACATCTGATTCCATGTTAAACGAGTCTCCAGCAAGAGAGTCTGTCATCAAGCCGTTCAATGTTTGCGTCATAGAGTTTAGCTCAGAGTCTGCTTCTGGCATGAACCTGCCTAGTGATGATTTCAATCCCTTCATGGTGGACATTGCGGGTCCTATAGCTACCATTGCATCTCCTAAGTCATGTACCGTAGTCAAGCGTAATTGAACTTGTTCTAGTGACACCCTAGCATTGCCTAGCACTTTTGTAACCTTTCGAATTTCTGCCAACTCATTAGATAGAACTCTACTGGTGCTTGTATCGTGTTGCTGCATCGCAGCTACAATTCTCTTGAATAGTTGTGCGTCTCGCTCTCTAAGCTTTCCAAGCATAGAGTCCATCTTTGATATCTGAACCTGTAGCTTGTTTACAGCATTCTGTATTCTTGGTTTTAATGCACCTTGAGGTTTCACAGCGTCTTTGAGTTTGCTGGTTACTCCTTGAGTCTCAGTTCGAGCCCAAGTCTTGTCGAAGCTTGGCATGGCGGATCGTTTAGAAGTTTGCACTTAATGAATGGTGTATATTTAGATCGACTTTGGGCTAAATTTAGCTAACAAAAGATTATCAAATCGCTCCATTCTGCTAATATATGACAAAGATAGCAGTGTTTGACTCAGGTCTTGGTTCTCTATCTGTTATTGATCCAATCAAAAGATATTGCAATTACGATATCATCTATTTTGCAGACTCTGAAAATTACCCATACGGACTTAAAACACGTTCTCAGCTTCGTCGAATAATATCTGATACTATCAAACTGTTACAAGAAAGGTTTGAACCAGATCTGATAATAGTTGGCTCCAATACGCCAACTCTGTTATTGCCAGAGGTTATATCTGGGAGTGTTATCGGTGTTAATCCTCCACTAAAAGAGGCAGCAAAAAAAACTAAAACAAAAAACGTTGCAATTTTAGCTACTCAAGCTACTGCCAAAAGCAAAGAGCTGAATCATTATATCGACTCTCAGAAATTATCTCAAAAGATAAAGATCCACAAAATAGATTCCTCAAAACTTGTAGACCTAGTAGAGACAGGACGATTTCTTGATGATGCAGAGTATTGTAAAATGGTTATCAATAAAGTTCTGTACAAGGTGTTTTCTGATAATGACATCGATGTTGCTACCCTGTCTAGTACTCATTTACCATTTCTTAGAAAGATGTTGGAAAACCAGTTTCCAAGAGTGTTGTTTTTGGATCCAGCAGAAATGATTGTAAAAAAAATATCCAAGATGACTCCTAATAGCCAAGAAAAAAAACATTCACTGAGAATATTCACATCAGGAGATCCAAAATTATTTCAAAAAAAACTACAAAGGATTGGAATTAAAAACAGGGTTAACCCTTTGTCTTAGCTTTTCTGAATCCATGACTAAACGTCTTGTCATACAATCTTGAATACTCGTATGATTTTGGTTTAATAACATCGCCAATAATTACAATGGCCGTCCTTGTGATCTTTTGTTTCCGTACTTTTTTTGTAATGTCTTCTAGATTTCCTGTTATGACCTTTTGATCGTTCCAGCTTGCCCGATAAACCACACCTACTGGAGTATTCTTTTTGTAGCCTCCTTTTAGCGCCTCTTTTACTATATCAGAGAGAAGGTGAACGCTTAGATAGAATACCATAGTAGCCTTGTGCTTTGCAAGCTCTGATATTTTCTCCCTTTTTGGAACCTTGGTTCTAGATTCTGCTCGTGTAACAATAATTGTCTGGGTAATGCCGGGTAGAGTGAGCTGTGTCTCCAAGGCAGCCGCTGAGGACAAAAAGGAAGTCACTCCGGGAATGATTTCAGAGGATATTCCCTTCTTTGCTAGATTATCTATCTGCTCTCTTATTGCTCCATAAATGGTAGGATCTCCATCGTGTAGACGAACCACAACCTTGTTCTGTTTAGCTCCTTTGTACAATGTGTCAAAGATCTCTTCTCTGACCAAACCCGATGCATCATATAGTTTACCTTTCTTGCAGAGTTTTACGAGACTATTTGGAATCAAAGAACCAGAATAGACTAATACGTCGGCCTTTCTGATCAGTTTTCTTGCCTTTACTGTTACCAAGTCTGGATCGCCTGGTCCACAGCCAACAAAGTATACTTTAGACACGTTTTACCACCATAATTGAGAAATACTTTGTTGTCATAGCATCCTTTGTTACATCGCCGAATCTCATTCTCTTTACAATCTCATGATCTGTTCCAAGATCCTGTCCTATTGCAAACAAGGAATCATCGGAAAATCCAGCCTCCCTTAAGAGTTCTATTACTTGATCAAAGTACCTTCCATCCTTTAGAAATACCATTGTATCAGAGTTTTTTGCAAGCTCCTTTACCTGCGACAGATCATAACATGACGGAATTACAGTAAATTTCTCTGCACCTTCGGCCAAACTAACTCCAACCTTTGCTGCAAATGTAAACATTGAGACAATACCTGGTATCACAGATATTTTTATTTCAGGATAGTTTGCCTCCAACTCCCTGTGAAGATAGATCCATGTGCTGTAAAGATATGGATCACCAACTGTAAGGTATACCACATTTTTGCCAGCCTGAACCTTTTGGGCTATCAGTCTAGAGTTTTCCTTCCATGTTTTTTCTAACACATCACGATCCTTTGTCATTGGAAATACAAGGTTGATTATCTCTTGGTTCTTTGACTCCTCAAGAATAGAATCTACAACAGAAAGTGCAATGCTTTGTTTTCCCTCTTTAGATACTGGACATGTAATAACATCTGCTTTTTTTATGGCATTTACTGCCTTTACTGTTAGCAGTTCAGGATCACCTGGTCCACAGCCAATTGCTGTCAGTTCAGCCATCAAGGGCAAGTTTTCTTGCTCCCAATTAATAGTTAGATTATTTTTTTGTGGCAGATATAACAAAGACAGGGTTGCGAGCAAGCATCATAGTACCAGTTGATGTCTTGCGGCTCTTTGATATTGTAACCTGAATTATATCAGTCTCTTCAAACTCTAGCGCTTCTATAGTCTTGATAACAGAATACAGAGTCTCAATTAGTATAATCCCGACTACCATCCTGCCCCCGGATACCAGCTTTGTCGATGATAGTTTTACTATCTCTGCTGTATCCCCGCCAGTACCTCCTATGAAGATAGCATCTGCATTTGGGAGTGATGATATAGCATCTTTTGCGTTGTTGTGTATTACTGAAACGTTGTTTAGTTGAAATTTTGCAAGATTTTTTTTGGTTAGCTCTATTGCCTTTTGGTCATAATCTATTGCATGTATTTTCCCCTCACCTATCTGAAGGCCTGCCTCAACTGAGATAGAGCCACTGCCACATCCTATATCAAATACTGTATTGCCTTCTTTCAGTCTTGCCTTGCTTAGCTGGATTGTTCGAATTTCCTCCTTTGTTATTGGAACGTTTTCTGCTCTTTCAAACATCTCATCAGGTATGCCAGGTGTGGTATAATTCCACATTGTATCATCACTCAAGGTAGGGGTACAGATGTTACATCAGAGCTTGGAAGGTGTACTATGGTATAGGTAACAATCCACATAAACAAGTAAAGAAAGACATAGCTTCCCATTCCCTGTGTTACAATCTTTTTTCTATCAGATGATGGAAGTGGAATCTTCATTCCTTTTGCCATGATTGCAGAACCGATAAAAATTACAATCATAAAGCCAATCGAGGTCCATCTTCGCTCTTCTCCTTCAAGGGGCTCAAAGAGAAATGTTGCCACCGCCCCACCCATTAATGCAAGAATAACCCTAATCCAAAAAAGCCTGTCAAGTTTTCTGTCTTTTTCACTCTTTTCTTGTGTCGATACTGGCTCGGTTGGTGGTGTCTGGTCCGTTGTTGAAGCAGTATCTTTTGGTTGATCACTAGTTCCCTTTGGATTTTCATTATGTTCTTCTGGTTTTTCCTTTTTTTTAGAGTCATCTGGCCCAGGAGTTGGTGCTGATTTTTTTCTCTTATGTTTAACCAAGGAATTTCTAGGTTGGTTCAATTCTGCCTTGTTTAAAATCTTTGGCAGTTTGTGGTTTTGAGTAAGAGTATAATTCAGGAGAATGGGATCAAGCATTGTGGCACTTTCTGGACTGGAGATACGATACCTTGTTAATAGCATATCAGAAAAGACCCAAGGATACTATGTAAGCAACATTTACAGTGTGACAAGAAATTCCATTCTAATCAAGTTACACCATCCTGAAAATCCAGACATCTTTTTGATGCTGTCCACCTTTGGTATGTGGACCACTTCCACCAAAGTAGAGGAGATTGAAAAAAACAATCTAGTAACGAGACTGAGAAGAGACTTAGTTAGACTAAAACTAACCAATTTTGAACAGCCAAATGCAGAAAGAATAGTTTATCTCACTTTTTCAGGCTTTGACAAGGAGTTTGTTCTGGTTGCAGAACTTTTTGGTGATGGAAATATAATACTCTGCAACAAGGAAATGAAGATACTAGCACTTCTGCACTCAATTGATGTAAGACACAGACGTCTAGCAGTAGGACTCCAGTATGTGCTGCCCCCTCAGAGTGGGCTTGATGTGTTTGAAATAGCAGAAGATGAATTTAAGGGAATAAAAGATTCCGATATTCAGGCAGCAAAGTGGATTGGGCGAAACCTAGGGTTGCCAAAAAGATACACAGAAGAAATTTTTGCAAGATCCAAAATTGACTCCAAGATCCCAGGTAACAAACTAACAGATGAGCAAGTACAGTCCTTGTTTTATAAAATAAAAGAGTTGGTCTCAGAGATCACAACTGGAAACCATCAGCCCATTATTGTTGAAACCGACAAGGATATTGATGTCATTCCTATAAAGTTAAGCTCACTTGATGGTAGTTTTACAAGTGTGAAAACATTTGAAGATGGACTAGACCAGATTTTTACAAAAAAAATTCTTCAAAAGGGATACTCTGTTCAAAGTGATGATACATCAAAAAAGATTATAGAGCTAAATAACCAGATTGAAGAACAAAGAAAGGCAATCAGTACAGTTCAAGAAAAGTCACAAGCCATCTCAAGAGTGGCAAAATCGCTTTTTGAACTGAGTGCCAAGGGAGTAAGCTCCCTTGAGGATTCCAAAGCAAAGGAGTTTCTTGAAGAGCTTGACACAAAGATAACAACTGAGAAAGGCTCGCCGATCCTAGTAATCCATGAACAAAAGATTCCAGTTGATCTCAAGTCTTCTATTCCTACAGTAGCCTCCCTTCTTTTTGATGAGGCAAAGCGGCAAAAGGCGGCCACTACCTCAATTGAAAGCCATATGGAAAAAACCCAGAAAAACATAGAAAAGCTACAAGAAAAGTCAAAAAAGCAAAAAGATACTGTTACTGTCACTGAGATAAGAAAGAAGAAATGGTTTGAAAGGTATAGATGGTTTTTTACATCAGATGGTCTGCTTGCTATAGGAGGCAGAGATACCTCATCAAACTCTGCCATAATTCGCAAACATTTAGAAAAAAATGATCTTGTCTTTCACGCAGAGGTTTTTGGTTCCCCGTTTTTTATAATAAAGGATGGAAAGGATTGTCCCCATTCTACTCTTGATGAAGTTGCACATTCTACAGTATGTTTCAGCCGGGCTTGGAGAGAAGGATTGTATGGTGTAAATTCTTACTGGATAAATCCAGATCAGGTAAAGAAGGGAGCACCAAGCGGACAGTTTCTTCCAAAGGGTTCTTTTATCATAGAGGGAACCAGAAACTACATGAAGGTTTCAACCCTAAAGTTAGGTATTGGTTTAACAGAATACGAAGGAGATTATCTCATAGAGTGCGGATCACCGCAACCAATCATCAAAAATTGTTTCTGTTATGCAATAATAGAGCCTTCTGGTTCTGAGATGCCTGACCTTGCAAAAAAGATTCGAGGGGAGTTTGGTCAAAGATATGAGGGAATTGTAAAAAGCATAAGCATCGATGATTTTGTAAGGGCACTTCCTGCTGGAAAGGCTCACCTTTCAGAAATTAATGTAGAAAATAATGCCAGAGACTAAGTTCTTTGTTGATGCGATGCTAGGAACTTTGGCAAAAAAGCTTCGTCTTCTAGGTTTTGATGCCAGTTATTCAAGCAATATTGACGATGACGATCTAATATCAAGAGCAGGGAAAGAATCACGCATCATAGTTTCAAAGGATGAACTTTTGATTCAGACTGCCTTAAAGAAAGGTGTTTCAGCTGTGCTGATCACAAAAAAAGACGACCTTGAACAAATACTTGAAATACATGAAAAGTTTCCCTTGGGTAAACTAGATATTTCTCCCTCCACTACCAGATGTCCTGTCTGTAATGGCTCTTTGCTGGCTGAGGAAAAAGAACCACTCAGGAAAGTTGTCCCAGTTACGATTTTTGATTCATTTGATAATTTCTGGAGGTGTGAAAGATGCCACAAAGTCTACTGGCAAGGAAGTCATATAGATAACCTTCAGAAATTTGTATCAGAGCTCAATGAAAGAATCTAAAGAGATTTCAGAAGAACAAGGTGCCGTATTGGTAAACACAGCAAGGTTTGTAGTTACAAAATATTTGCGCGGTGAAAAATTTGATCTTGATGCTGACTTTTGTTCGAGTTTTTCGTTTAATTCAGGCGTTTTTGTTACAATAAACAAGGGCAAAGATCTTAGAGGTTGTATAGGATATCCCATGCCTGATGAAAAGCTGTATACGGCTCTCAAGCAGGCATCAATAGCAGCAGCCACAGAAGATCCGCGCTTTTATCCCCTATCTGCTGACGAGTTAGATTCGATTACTTTTGAGGTCACAGTCCTGACTAATCCCCAAAGGATCCTTGCAAGTGATCCAGACGAGTATCCCTCAAAGATAAAGATAGGACGGGATGGTTTGATAGTCAGGTATGGTTCCAATTCTGGTTTGCTACTTCCCCAAGTTCCACTAGAGTATGGGTGGAGTGAAAAAGAGTTTTTGAATCACACATGTGAAAAGGCGGGACTTGTCAGTTCGTGTTGGCATAATCCTGAAACAGAGGTTTTCAGGTTTGAGGGAATTGTATTTTCTGAAATGACCCCAAATGGACCAATTGTTAGGAAGCAGATAGAGTAAGCTTTTGGGTTTCTGTATCAAGAGTAATTGTTCCTTCTCTGATTGTCTCAAACTCGTCATTTGATACTACAACCATTGGTATTCCTGCAAGAGCGCAACCAGTTGCAACTGTAAGGTCTGCTTTTTTACAGATCATTGCTAAAGGAGCAACACCATTGGATTTTAGCGAGTATATAGTATAAGCACCTACGCTACTCCCTACCCCGTTTGGAAAGACAAGAATAGAGTCTTTCACTGACTTGCCAAACAGATCGTGGTTTTTATCCAAAACTTTACCGGTTTTTTTGTCTACTGCTCCCAAAAAGTTTATCGGTATCTCAGATCGCAATACCTTCCCAAAGGCGGTTCCCCCGACTATGATTTTTTTCATTTTGTTTCTTCTCTGATTATATCAGATAGCGGTTTCAGGTTTACACCAACCCCATTTGAGTTTCTAAGGTAGTATGCTCCCTTTATGCTGTTAGTTGTAACAGAGTCAGTGTTTTCTTTAGAAACTAGTGGTGTAAGACAGGTACAGCAGTCAGATAAAACCTCACAGCCTGCTCTTTTTAGTTTAGAGTGGTACCCCATTCGTTTAATCTGCTCTGTGACTGCTCTTGGACAAAAAACCATACATCTCTTCTTGAATCTCTTGCCTTCAACCATTGAGATCAGACTAGATATCTCCTCAAGCCCAAGCTGTGGACTTCCAAGGGTGATGATGTCACCCTTGTCTGCTGTGTTTAGTTCATCATAGATATTTTGGTATTCTTTTTTATCAAAATCAACTTTTTCAGAATCAGACTCGGTATCAGAAAGCAAAAATCTAGAACAGGTACCAGAAGTTCCCATTCCGCCACAAAGAGACTTGCACTGTCGTCTTTCCATGTGTGGTACACCAGACAGTTGAACCGAATTATCAGCAACTTTTCCAGCAAAATAGCCTAAAAGTCCGTAGGATAACTCGTCAGGATCATCTATTTTGAATCGTATGTTGAACTTGGGTTCCATCTCAGCAGTAGGAGAGTATGGACTTTTTCCAGTTATTGCACTTGCTAATGCACTAAAGGCACTTTCCTTGTTAGTTTTGAGGTGAGCTATCGAATTTGCATAAATTGCAGCGTTGCTTTCAGCAAAAGAAACCCGTGTTCCCTTCTCTGGTAGTGAAAAGATCTCATATGGTATGCAAGAAAAGGACAGGTTTACTCCCATTTTCCCATAAGATTCCTTTATGCTTTCTTGTTTTTCAACAAATTCATCGTCTATACCATAATCAGATACATTATCAGAATCATATCCCATTGGATTTAGTGTAGTGTTTACAGAGACTTTGGCGTCTTTGCTTAATTCAGCTAAAAATTCTTCCCCAGCATCCCCTATGGTGTTATAGTTTACCCCAGAAAGGTGTGCCCACTTTATGGGAGTTAGTTTCTCAGCGCCAGTTGCCTCTCCGGTTGCAACCAATATGCGAAAAGCCATTTCAAGGGTTTTTCCATATTTACCATTTAATGCAGCTTCTTCTTCTGTTGTTAGTTCCATAGGAGATAATCTAGCCTTGTACTATAAGATTTGTTCTAAAAAATTAACAGAGGTTGCCTGTAGCATCAGGGTTTTCGGTTGGATCTTTATCATTACAGTCGCCTGGTTGGAGCGAATGGGTGACACTAAGATCATCACACGTTTCTGTTACTTCTCCTGTAGCTCCCCATCCATCGTTATCTTCATCTAAATACCAAGTTAGAACAGTACAAGGAGGTTCCACATCACAGTGGGGATTCTTCTCTCCAGCCTTGCTCTTTCCTTTTCCTTCTGATTTTTCACATCCTTTTGCTTGTCCCGGATTATCATCCTTGACGTCAGCATATGCGCTGCTAAAGGTAGGTGCAATGAATAGCATACCAGTAATTAATGCGATCGTAAAGATTCCAAGGGGAGTGCTTCTCATTACGAGCTAATAAACTAATTAGCATATAAGTTATTACTTGCAATATTACTATAATAGATTATTATGACAGAATCTATCACCGATAGGCAGCTCATAAATCATAGCTTTTTGGTTTATAAACTAATAATGGTGAAATCTTGTGTTTAGTATGCCTTCTATGAAGATTATTCTTAACAAAATGATAGAAACAATGAACTCTGTAAAACCACCAAGAATGACAGCGCTTCGAGAACTTCATGAGGCTGAGACGCAAGGACCATTCAGTATTTTAATTGGAACCATTCTATCTGCTAGAACAAAGGATGAAAATACAACAAAGGTTGTAAAGGAGTTGTTTTCAAAGTATAGAACTGCCAAGGCATTAGCAAAGGCAAAGGTAAAAGATGTTGAAAAGATAATCAAGCCGATTGGATTCTACCACGTCAAGGCAAAGAGAATAATAGATGTTGCAAGGCAGGTTGATTCAAAATACGACGGCAAGGTACCACAAGAGCTAGAAAAACTAATCGATTTGCCTGGAGTTGGAAGAAAGACAGCAAACTGTGTTCTAGTATATGCTTTTGACAAGCCTGCAATTCCAGTTGATACCCATGTTCACAGGATCTCAAACCGATTGGGTCTAGTTGATACAAAAACGCCTGAAGAGACAGAAGAATCACTTATGAAGACTATCCCAAAAAAATACTGGCTTGAAATAAACGATACCTTTGTAATGTATGGTCAAAATATTTGCAAGCCAATCTCACCAATGTGCAGTGTCTGCAAGATAAGAAATTACTGCAAGTATTACAAGACTAGCGTTTCTTTGTAAGGTATAGTATTCCAGCTATTGCACCAACTACAATGGTGATGTAAAATGGAAAAAGATGGAGAACATTCTTGCTTGGATCCCCCGATAGAAATTCCACAGTCATCATACCAGAGTTGACAGCTGGTGGATCAGATGATGACTCCATTCCATAAACAGAGTATGAATCTATGGCAAAGTTTCCAATATCAAGGTTTGATACCACGATTCGCTCTCCGTTGTTTACTGAAAGACCTGCTTGATTCGTAAAGGAGGCAATAATTCTTGAAGATGGAACCCAGCCACGCTCTGCCTTGCTGTTTACTACCACATATCCCTCATCTGGCAAGTTTAGTGCAACCCAAAATTTTTCATCAGGTGGTGCACCCATTCCTATCTCCAAGAATTTTTCAGGAGATTCGTGATCATAAAGGCGCAAAACACCGTTACCATTTGGATTGGCATAGACAAGATCGTTTTCTATCGTAACTTGCCAGCTTATCTCATGGATTTCATTTAGTGACATCTTGCTTGCATCCCTTGCAACGATATTAAATTCAGACCAAGGAACCTCCACTTCATTTGAAACCAGAGAGGGATTCTTTGGTTCCTGAGCATATACTGGAGTTATACACAATAAAGCAAGAACCGCCAGATAGTATGTTTTCACAGAACCAGTCCTAGCATAGACGTTAAATATCTAGTCAACGAATGGGCTTGGATGGTTTAGGATCACTTGAGAAACCTCAGGACGCAGGATAAATTCTGAAGGTGATTTGCCGTCTTGAATCATTTGCCGCAACATCGTCCCGCTTACCTGTTCTCTCGAATCCTCATGTGGACAAGCTCTTGGATTTGTAAAAGTAAGACACTTTTTGCAGTAAAAAAATGCAGGAAAAAACACGGGCTCTATTTCAAGATCTGGATAATCATCAAATACTTTGTGAGCCGCAAACGGATCGTAAAAATTCCCAACTCCTGCATGATCCCTGCCAATTATTATGTGAGTACAACCATAGTTCTGCCTCAATATGGCATGATGTATTGCCTCCTTTGGACCAGCATACCTCATTTCTGTGTGTAGGGTGCCAAGCTTGCACCGATTCTCAGGATAGTAGTGTTTTATCATTGTTTCATATGATTTGATGATGACCTCGTCAACAAAGTCACCTGACTTTTTCTTTCCAATCAGCGGATTCACAAACACCCCATCACGTGTAGTAATGGCAGTCTTTTGCAGCATCTCGTGTGCCACATGAGGTGGATTTCTAGTCTGAAATGCAACTATCTTCTTCCATCCAGCATCGGAGAATGCTTTGCGCGTCTCCCTTGGGGTCATTCGGTGTTTTCTTATCTCTGATTCCTCTGGTCTCTGAATATAGTCAATCTTTCCTCCAACAAGATAGTCTTTCAAATTATGAGTCTTTGCAACGCCTGGATGTGCAGAGTCCTTTGTACCGTATATCCCCATAACTGCTTTTTCTTTCTCAAAAGAGTATGTTTCCTCTACGTGCAGTATAGCAAAGCCCAGTCCCTGTGAGTCTTTCAAAAGAATGTCACCAGCTTCTTTGAGCCGTTTGGATTCATTTTCATCTACATCAAACACTATTGGAATGGTCCATGGAAGATCATTTGATAGTCTACCTCTTGTTACAATGTTCTCAAAGTCCTGTTTTCCAACAAATCCCTCTAAAGGACTAAAGATGCCATCAGCTATATTTTCAACATCATTTGCCAAGTCATCATTAATGGTTATAGATTCAAGATCTGTTGGATCAGTCTCTGATACTCGATTAACTAGTCTACCACCATGTGGAGATATTCCCTGAAAATCCTCTGACAAAAATCATCATACCTCGTGATCGACATGGAGCCCACACTCTTTATGTTCGTTTGACTCCCACCACCAACGACCTGCCCTTAGATCCTCACCTGGCTTGATTGCTCTAGTACATGGAGCACATCCTATACTTGTATAGCCTTTATCCAATAATTTATGATATGGTACATTATTGTCTTTTATGTAGTCCCACACTTGATTCCAAGACCAGTCGAGTAGCGGGTTTATCTTGAGGATCCTGCCGTGTTGCTCATCTAACTCGATCAAAGAAGCATCCTTTCTAACATCTGTCTGGTCTTGTCGTATTCCTGTTATCCATCCATCAAGGGTTGAAAGCATCCTGTTTAGTGGATGAACCTTTCTTATTCCACAGCATAGTCTCCTATTTTCAACGCTTTCATAGAAAAGGTTGATGCCTTTGGAGTTTACCATCTCCTCAACCTCCTTTGCGTCTGGAAACATCACCTCAAAGTTTATCTTGTATTTTTTACTCATCTCATCCATAATTTCATATGTTTCTGGGTTTAGTCTTCCAGTGTCAAGGGTAAAAAAGCGAGCCTTTGGATTGATCTTTGCCATCATGTCAATGATAACAGAATCCTCTGCACCAAAACTTGATGCTTTTGCAATTCGTGGATGAAGATTATCTAGTGCCCATTTCAGCGCATCTTGCGGAGTTTTTAGTTTAGTGTTAAGATCGTCAACTTCTTCTTGATTGAACCGTTTCACGTTAAAATTGCATTTGATTGTTTTATAATGATTACCCAGTTTGAGTTGTAAATTATAAACAAGTCTACTTTAAGAATAATAATGTCAGAGATTTCTTACGTTGTAGTCTTTCCTTCAGTATTTGCAAAAAACAAGATACCTGCTCTAATCACTAACATTAAGAAGATTCTAAAAATAAGAAATCAAAAGTTTAACTCTGTAAAAAGAGAAGGAAGCATAGTAATTGTTGATGCAAACGATCCAGTTTTTGCATCTTCTGCAATCAATTTACTTTTTGGCATTGAAAAAATTGCCATAGCAAGGCAGGTCAGCAATGATTTTGATACCTTAGTTGATGAAATTACAAAACTTGGAGGCAATCTATTGCTCAAAGGAGAACAATTCAATGTAAGAGTAGAGGGAAGCCCTAAAGGGTATACACAAAAGGATCTTGAGGTTGCAGCAACCTCTTCAATAATTGAAAAAAAATCAAACCTTGGTGCAAAGCCAGGAAACGATCAAAACTATGATAAACTAATCTATACCTATGTTACAAAAAGGAATGCCTACATTTGCATCTACTTAGATGAAGGCCATGAAGGAATACCTTATGGATATCATAAAAAAAGTGCATTATGTTGTATATACGATGAATTATCAGCTGTTTCATGTCTTCAAACAATCAGAGAAGGATTTCAGACCAGCATAATTGTCTGTTACAACAAAAGATCCGATCTTACAAAACTAGCAAAAATACTGGACCGAATTTTGCCTGTAACTTTAGCTGAAAAGATACCAATTGAATTTTACAAACTAGCTTTCAAACCAACGTCAAAAAACTATCAAAAATTGGTTGGATTGATAATAGAGGTTCTAGTCAATGTTGCAAAAACCAAAGGATTCAATTATGTATCATTGCCCGTTTCACCTATAGTTTTTCCAATTTCCTACGTTGAATATGCAATGAACAGATTTTGGCAAGAAAACATTATTCCAATTTTTCCTTTGGGAGGAATAGGAAAGGAGGTATTCCAAAGTGCAAGGGACCTTGGCTTGGAAAAATACCTCAGAAATATCGAGGTTGTCATAACAAAAAGGTTTGGAGACATATTAAAGCCAAAGAAAACAGAGGTCCAAGTCTGTTTGCAAACCAAAAATACCGTGCAGGTAACAATCGGTCCCAACAACGTACATGATATCCTTGATTCTCTTGAAGAGTAATCATTGCGAATTTAAAGCCTAATTACTGGTGAAAAATACATGGTAAAGATAGGCGAGTTCATCTACCCGTGGGGCAGCGGTCATTATTCCAGAATGATGAGATTAAACAGTGTCTTGCCTGATTATGTAGAGGAGCTGGAAATTCACTATTCCAGCAAGGATCATGTTCTAAAAAAATTGCTAGAGCAATTTCCTGATCAAAAGGATAAAATTCATGAGATTTTAATGCCTACCCCCATAGACGGTGAATTTGGACCAAGCATATCGCGTTCATTGTTTAATTTTCTTGTGCCACTAGATAACAACCCCCCCTTGGTTCAACAGATTGCAAGCTATCTCAAACAAGAAGCTATACTCTATCAAAAGGAAAAGTTTGACCTAGTAATCAATGACGGCGATGTGGGCTCTAACGCAATTGCAAAGAATCAGGGCGTGCCAAGTATTTTCATAACCAATCAATTTCGTCCGCATCTTTTAACTTCCAGAATCTACTTTTATCCTTCTTTATTTTATCTCACAAAGCAAATGTCAAAGGCAACCAAGATAGTGGTTGCTGACTCTCCTCCTCCCTATACAATGTGCGAGTATAATCTTAATTTTCCAAATTATGTTAAAGATAAAGTAGAATATGTAGGTCATTTTACAAATGGCAAGTCTCTTGATAAAAAGACCAAATCAAAGCTTGAACTCTTGATAGAAAATGAAAAGTTTGGCTATTGGATGAGAACAGGAAACAAATCAACAAATGATGGTACGGGAAAAAGGTACAATGAGATCTTTAGGCAAGATTATATGAAAAACGAAAAACGAATAATATCGCATGCAAGGGATAATCCTTCAATAGATAGGGTTGTTGACAAAGACGGTAAAATCTACTCAATTGAAGAAGCTCTAGATAAGAAGGTAGATTGGCTTCAGATAGATGTTGGATTTCTTACGGAGCAGGAAAAAGATACTGTTCTGAATCTATGTGAATATGCAGTAGTTAATGGATCTCATACGGTAATGGGTGAGATATTGGGAGGCAAGAAAAAACCAATTCTAGGAATACCTGTGTACGATGAGCATGTAAATCAAATCAAGTGGGCTCAAGAAAAAGGGATTGGAATGCTTGCAGATAACACAAAACAGGCCATCGATGGGATAAAAAAGATAAAACAAGATTATGACATCTTTTTAGACAATCTTGAAGATTTTTCTGCTCATTTTGTAAGAAATGGGGCACAAAATGCAGCTAAGATAGTTCAAGAAATAATTGAAAATAAAAAATAATAGTTTTGAGTACTGGATGCCAGTATCTGGTACGCGGTTTCTCGATGGGCGAACTGACCTTAGGGGATGACGAAAATATCCGCGTACCAGATCGGTTTTACCACACGATTTGGGAACGCTTTTATGGAAAAAACAGAGCCATGACATTGTGCCAAGTTGCCCAGAATGTGTAGCACGTGAGAAAAAAAAGATTCAGGCTAAATATGAGGATGAAACCCCAGAAGAGAGTAGAAACAGAGAAGATTTGTTCAAGTTGTTTGATGAGATTGAATTTCCAATGAAGCTTGACCCTTCCACTAAACACTTTATCTGCAAAAGATGTGGCCTTTATGCAACAAGAGAGCAGATAGGCGATATCAAAGATAGGATTAACCGCAGAGAAAAGACGCGCCAGGACAGACAAGATGAATATCTTGAATGGTGGCAGAAAAGCAAAACTGCAAAACAACAATAAGCTGACTAGAGATGGCAAAGAAGAAAGAAGAGATCCCAGAGTGGGTTGCAGATGAAATCCAAAATGCAAAGTTTGGCAAGCCTGAGCAGCTAACTAGAACAGGCTATATCCTAGAAATTTATGAGCCTGACAAAAAGATGGATGTACAGCTTTATGATCCTGTAGAAGATGGAAGACATATTGTAACGATGGATATCCCAAAAAGCATCAAGCCATCTGAGCTTGAGCGTGGGGTGGTGTACGAGTTTGTTTTTGAGCAGCTAAAAGCTCCTCTGAGCAAAAAGGTAGTAGAATTTCTCAAAAAAGAAAAGGGGATTGAGATGGGTGCAATCTATCAATTTGTCTTAAAAAAACTGGAGCTCTTAGATATTGGCGCCGATGAAGCTATAGAATAATTCAATCCTTTTTTGTAAAAGATTTTCTTACCAAAGGATTGACAAGAAAAGGAAACGTGTGTTTTGACCAAACAGCAAGTCTAGCAATTGCTGGAACCGTAATCTCTAGTTTTGAAGATTCTGCTGCCTTTACTATCTGCATTGCCACAGTCTGCGATTCAAGAGAAAATCTGGAATATTCCATCTCTGAAAATGAAGGGTGATCAAAAAAGTTTGTTTTAACCATAATTGGGCTTACAACTGTCACATCCACCCCACTATCCTTTAGCTCATGCTTTAGTGCTTCTGAGAATCCAAGCATTGCAAATTTAGAAGCACAATATGGTGCAATTTTAGGAACGCCAAAGCTTGCTGCAAGGGAGGCAACATTGATTATCTTTCCAGAATGTGCAGAAATCATTGCTGGCAGAAAGCTTTTGGTGCAGTAAACCATTCCAAGATAATTGGTTGACATTTGTTGCTCAATGTCTCCAACGCTTTGATCTGAGACATTTTGGTAAATTGCAAAGCCTGCATTATTCACAAGAATGTCTAGTTTCTTGAAATTATCTAGTACTGAATCTGTCATTTTGAAGACAGATTCCTTATTAGAAACATCGCAAGGAAAAGTCATGATTTCAGAATCGTATTTTGCAAGATCGGATCTAGTCTGATCAAGTTTCTTCTGGTCTCGTGCGACAAGTATTACCTTGGCTTTGTTTTTTGCAAATTCAAAAGCTGCAGCTTTTCCAATTCCAGAAGATGCGCCTGTAATTAGAACTACTTTATTTTTTAAATTCACAGAAATAACCAATCTACTAGAACATAAAGTGATTTCTATGCCATATTTATGACACATAAACAAGTAAAACCTGTGCTCTCTATCTTATCCGCAAACATTGTTTATAATAATATTTATTTCATACATATACGGTAGATAACGCAAAATTTTGGTTGCTGTTATTGATAAGTTACACTTTGTGTCATAAAAAGATGTCTGTTTCAGGTTCTGTCTAATTAACGGCACCTAGACACAGATTTTATCTCTCAAAAGTCGGTGCTTTTTCAAACCTGTTTAAATTTGAGTAAAAAGCTATCTTCGCTTAATACTAAAAACACCTGCAATTGTCAGTATGGCCCCAGTAATCAATAACCCTGTACTTACAAAACCGAAAAGGTATAGTTCACCACCGTTTCCAAGCATTGGCAAAGTATGCCATTCAAGATCCATGCAATTTAAACATGGAATGTCAAATAAAAATCGGATAGCCACACCAATTATTAAAAACGATATTCCAACAGTTAGGAATTTCATGCGTTCACTTCCCTTTCAATGTTAATCATTTCATCATCTTCCTGTAGAATTTGTCAAATGTCTGAAGTAGATAGAAACCAAATATTGCGGCGATAGCAGCAAGACCAAGAGGATTAGTATACCATTCACCAAGAACTACATATACTATAACATTACTTATCATATAAAATCCACCCGAAAATAGTACACAATTAGAAAACACACTACGGATTGTTTCCCAATCATAGGTAGTTGCTTCGTCAGGATTGTTTTGCGTGATTTTTTGTGGACGTAACAAACTTGGCTTATGTTTTTTTATTCTGAAAATCACAAAACAAAATGAACCAATAAAAACAATCACTCCGATTAAAATTGTTATAAGTGTCCAATCCCATGTTTTGATTAGTTCAATCGAATTTTCGATCAACTAGAATTAAACCTCTCTACATCTTCTCGATCCTTTTGCTCACTCTTTCTTCCAACCGCTGCCCCTAATGTTGCACCCAGTAATGCTCCAACACCTCCTGCGGCTAAACCCAATAAACCCCCTAACACAGCAGTACCTTGACTACCTAAAATTGAGATTTCGGCATAAACATCACGAGGTAAATATTGAGTAGGATAACCACAAAAAGGACATCGTAACTCGAAAAAACTAGGTAATTCGGAACGAGTCATAGCATTAGCAGAAACGTAAAATTTTCTATGACATCTCTGACAATTTACATAATATTTCATAGTTATCCTGTAAAAAATAAGGATTAAAAGATTACATGAGATGTTTATTTTTACTCGTATTTTGAATCAATGCAATCCATAATCTCTTTCTTTAATGACGGTTTTCATCTATTTTTTCTGAAAATCAATCTCATTTTACATTTGTACCATAATAACAAGTCTACTTGAAAATTTTTCAGAGATAGTTTTAGGAATAATCCTTTATGACGCCATGCTTAATTTTGAAATAATTCTTTGTTTTAGTTTAATTATGAAAGAGTTTCAATTTTGCACAAATGGTATTATGTATTCTAGATTTTACAAAAGTACCAAAATGTAAAGTGGTAAGATGTTCTATTTCTAACGAATTTCGTTATTTGTATTTGTATCAAGGTAATTCATTTATTTTTTCTTGCAAAAATAGTTCTTTTAAACAAGTATGAAAATCAAATCTATTAGATGTCGGGTATAGAGCCACCATCGTCAAATACTGATTGGACGGCAATAGTAATTGCGGTTTCTGCGATAATAGGTTTAGTAATTACAATAATTTTTAATTTACATTCTGCTAGTAAAGATAGAAAAATTCGTTTTAATGAACTATTAGAAAAATTTTCACGCGAGTTATCTGAAATAAGGCTACGTGAAATTAATACTACTACTGTAAATACTGCTATCAGATACCAAAGAGACTTTATTCATGTTGTAGACCGTTTAGCATATTTACGAAAATTAAAAAAAATTAATGATGATATGATTGATTATTTTTATGGTGCATTTGTTCAGGCAAACACATTATTGGGTTGGGAAGAAACTGTTTTCCCAAAACCTACACCATTAGAAGAAAAAAGATATGCTAATGCAAAATGGTGGATAAAAGAAAAGAATATTCCAAAAGATTATTTTGCTTCATTGCCACCAAAATTAGTTGAAATGTATCAAAAAGCACAAAAGGGATTTGTTCTAGTACACAAGAATGGAAAATATGATTATGTTGTAAAAAAACCAGATACTCAAAATAATCAAATTAAATAACCTACTTTCAACAAAGCGTATATTTCACGCCTAGTTTTGCTAGTTTATTCTTTGCTTGTGGTTTGAATTAATGTAGTCCAATTGTTATTTCTTCTATTTTGTAATAACCACCGCCTTTAAAATCAAGATTCCAATTATGATCCATGCTCATCAAATGCGTCCACTGCAAGAAGACCATGCCATTTGGAAATGTCAGGATGATTCATGAGAACTATTACCACAAGCGCTGTTTGTTTCATGTAGCATATCTGATCAGATTGGACAAGTTCCTATGAAAAAACTTAAGATTATGAATAATTTTATCAGGAAAGATTTATCATCTCTCCTTATGTAGTTATAACTACTTAACCTAAATTGGGTAGAAAGGGGAAGAAACCAGTCCGGATGTATGGATCAGTGCCACGGTCGAGGTCACACCAATCATTTAGACATCGGACGACTGGGATGTAGGCTAAACCTACAATTACACTTCCAAACAGGGTAGTAATTGCAATAGATATAACTTGTGTGGCGAAATTTTTTTTGCCAAAACGCAACTCTGGTTCAATATTGTTTACACCGTTACTATTATTTTCATAGCAGATGTAGATCAGGTTATTCATCAAGTTAAATAGAATGAATAATTTTTTAAACGTCTTATACAATTTCGTCACGTAAATCCTATATCTAAAAAAGTCAAGAACAAATATTTCGTGATATGATCCGATCTACTAAATTTTTTTACTATATTCAGATTATGCAAGCCAATTGACCTTTAGAACATTTCTCAGACAACTTTTGATCTTTATAGCCGCATTCCCCACATATGCTAACTGTCTTGATTGGTTTGAATGAGCTTGTAAGATCTGCTACCTTCTCAATAGATTTTTTGATCGCAAATTTACGTTAGTATAAAAAATTCAAAGAATTAATTCCTTTCAAAGGAAAAACTTATGATCAGAAGATCAAGTAGTTAACACAAAGACATCAAAACCTGTTGCTTTAGCATATTGACCTCTATCTTTTGTCAAGATTATAGCATTATTTTTCCTTGCTAGTGTAACAATCTCATCATCTGCTTTGATGTCATAGTCAATGATGTCCTCTAATGTTATCTGTCTAATTCTACCAACATTTGCAATGTCAGAGATTCGTCCCAGCTCTGCTTTCCCTCCTTGGTTATCACATTCTTCTAATACTCTTGGTGTAAGTAATATTGTAAAATTCTCAAAGAATTTACCTCTTGTCAGATCTTTTGAGAGAATTCCAGATAATATTGCGCTACTATCAGGCACAATATTTCCATTATAATAAAAGAGAGTGGTCTTGAGATCAGAAATTACTTTGCTGCATTCGATACAACGACCTTCTAATCTATTTTTTTGATCTGGAGTAAGTTTTACTGCCTTTAACTCTGTTCCGCATTCAGGACATGACAAACGTAGTGATGCGGACGATAATTTTCCTTCATCAAATAGGTGTTTAGATTCATTCGAAAGCAGGTCGTGACGGATTGGGGGATCAACTTTCCGAACCTTTGTAAATTTACCATCCATGGTCTGAATAGTTTTGACTGATTTTTTTACAAACCAAGGCCATTCTTGACCGCTTGTTTTCCATTTTCGTAGCCATTCCTGGGTATTGGGATCAGTCAAGTTTCCTGTCCCCGGAACAATACCATCAATTTTGAACCGTTCATTTATTCCCCTCATCATCTTTTCACGCTCACGTTTTGCAAGAACTGAGGCTAGTTTTGCCTCCAAATATTTCTCATCTGCTTTTTCTGCAATTTCAACCTGAACACCTTTTTTTGTCATAGAATTTAGAAAAAAATTCAAGTTGTCTTCTAATCTGTAATCGTCAATAACTATACTTGTTTTATCTAATGGAATATCTCTAGTAATTTCAGAAATTATTTTCTTATACACAATATCCATAATCTTGTTTGTATGATACTTGTCAATATGCCAAGGAGGGATTGTCTGAGCAACAAATGCCATTCCTTTACCTTGAAGAGTATCAAATTCACTGAACAAATCATCCCAGTATTCAAAAGATTTTCTGGACTTTGTATCAGCCAAACCAACTATTTCTTCAATCTCTTTTGAAAGCGAGTTTGGATATCTAACTCCACACAATACTTCATGACCAAATAATTCTCCCTTACCTGTTTCATCTAGTCCAATCTTGATCTCTTTTCCAGTATCAATAAAACTAAATGTGGAAAAGTTGTCTAATTTCTCTCTTAATTCATAAACTTCTGTACTGGTGGCTTGATTGTTAAATAACGTACCTGATGTGTAAAGAGTAAATACAGATTTTCCTATGCGAAGCCTCCATACTTCACTTGGGCTTTTAGAAGTATCATCCTCTGTTGCATTGTATGATAAAATCAAATCTTTTACTTCATCTGACTCTGAATCTGATATTTGCCATTTCTTTCCTTTAGAGGTCATTGTATGAAAAATAAAATGTATAGTTTATTATCTCTAGTCTTCATTCAAGATCCGTTCTAGAATCTGTATCTGTCCCCATTTCTCGGCTTCTGTTGTCAAGTCATCTTTGAAATAGCCAACCATGTAGACGGTCTTGAGATCTTCAAGTAGTGTTCTTACTTTTTCTTCACTGATCATGGTTCAATCTATTCAGTTCTTCGTATGCTTCATCAAGTGATTTTCTGAACCCCTGTGCCATCATCAGGTGATACTCGTAATTTGCTTTTAGTCGCTCAATAGAGTATTCCTGGTATGCCTTGGCGGCTGATCTTGGAAGAATTCTTGTGATCTTCATTGATCTCCCCCATACATCATTGGCTCGTCCTTGTCATCAAACTCTCGCATTATCCTCGGAAAAAAAGAGGAGGTTTGAGATTGTTTTTGGTTCAATAGCGTAATTGATTTCATAGTGTGGCTACGAATTTGACATTATTATGTTCCATTACATTAGTATGGATACTTTAGCTACTATTTTGATTAAAAGTAATTGAAAATTATGTAGAAAAAATAGCCATGATCAGATTTATCCCACTTGTCATGTTCTAGATAATGTGACTCTGGTTATTTCTAAAGACGGAAGAGAAACAAAAGTAGTACCCGAGACAAGTATAGAAAAAGAATCATACCTGCAAGAATACATAAAAAATAACCCCGAGATAATTCCAGTCTCTGATATCAAAGAAGATCTAAAAATAATTCCAGTTAAACGGGAATTTCCAACTGACAATAATGAGAGAATAGACGTACTGGCAATAGACGGTGAAGGAAGCATATATGTTATTGAAGCAAAGTTAGAAAGTAATACCGACAAGAGAAAAGCAATTGCACAGGTGATTGACTATGGTGCTTCTTTAATTAGACAGTATAATCCTGACAGCTTTGTTAAAATTATAATAGAAAACCTCAAGGAAAAGCATCAAAAGGATTCTATAAACGAAATATTGCAAGAGGAATTCCCAGAGTCCGACGTTGATGAGGAATCTTTCTTAGAAAACCTACGAAAGAACTTTTCTGATGGTGAGTTTGTTTTTCTTATCGTTATGGACCACCTTGATGACCGGTTAAAAGACATGATTTCATTTCTCAAGGATAAAAGTAGACTACAGTTGTATGCTGTAGAAACGGAATTTTACGAGCATGACGGATACGAGATAGTCGTACCTCACTTGTTTGGTGCTGAAGAACCATCTGTAAAAAGAACTAACGAAGTTTTTTCAGTCGAGGATCATCTCAAAAAAGGAAGTATTGAAATCCAAAAACTGTATAAAAAATTGGAATCTGAGATTTCGAAGTTTGGCAGGAGTGACATTAATCCTGTTAAGCATTACATAGGTTTCATAAAAAACAATCAGTTTGCATACATCAAAATACGTAAACAATTTCTTAGAATTGTTATTGTAAGTCATAAAGAACTTGATGATCCAAAACAACTTGCAAAAGCATATCATAATCCCAAATATCCCCAAAGAAGAATAGTAGAGATGTATGATGAGAAAAATTTTGATTATATAGTAGGTCTGATTAAACAGGCCTATGTGAATAATTAAACAACAAATTTTTCTTGTATTAGTTAATTCGATTAATTTAGATCCGTGAAAGATTTCATAGGTTTCAGGATAAATCGGTGTCCTTTTTCAGGTAAACCTTTCCGTCTTCCTCGACAAACATTATCGTGTCTCCTTCTTTCAGATTATGCTTCTCTCTGAATTTTTTCGGGATGGTTATCTGGTACTTGTATGTGATCTTGGTCATACCAAGGACTTGTCTTTTTGCCATATCTTACAAGTAAGGAGAGTAAGGCAACCTTGATTAAGCCGCCCAAGGAAAGTAAGGAAGTCTTGGAAAACAAGCGGGACCTGATAATCGGCATAGTCGTAGTGGCCGCAGTAATAGCAGGAATTGCAGGCGCCGTAGTGGCATTCCTTCCAGACGAACCTGCTCAAAAAGAGACTGAGGTAATCGAACCGGCAGATGATTACATGCTGGACACCGAGGAGGAAATCGCAGAAGGACTGAGCGACAAGGAACTGCAGACAGTAATTGCTGGATTTGAGTCCTACAACAAGTCAGTCAAAGCGTTGCTGGATGCGTGCGGCGCGGTTGAATCGGAGGCAGACTTTCGCTCGCTGATGCGGACAGTTGACGAGCATGGCGACAACTTTCTTGAAAACACGGCAAATTATGGCGAGGTTAGAAACAAGTTGATTGATCAAGGCTACGGGGAGCATCCTGAGCTGGGGCCGTTGATGGGCAGGTCAGAAATGCTGGTGGAGTCAATGTCGACCTGCATGGAATTGCTGGCCCTGGAGTTTGGCGGATAGAATTCATCATAGTTTGATTAGGACAACACTGTTCAGGATAGGCAAGACATTTACTTTATGGCTGGTTTTTGGCTACTATTTTTAGTCTAAAAGAGAACCGAGGTCGTTGTTCCTTTAAGGATCACTTTGGCACAATTCCTTTCCAAAGTTGTAGCATATCCTGAGTTGCTCCGATCACAAAACAACCAAAATTGGTTTTCAAGTACGATTGCAAGAAGCACAACTCAAGTGACATATCAAATCAAAAGACCTAAATATACGATGTATACATAGTATACATAATGGTAAAGACCATACGGCTCCAAGACGAAACATACAAAAAACTACTGCGAGTATTAGGAAAAATCCAACTCAAGGAAGACGAGCAGATTTCGATGAATTTTGTAATTGAAAGACTGATTGCTCGTTATGATCCAAAAATAGGCGATGGAAAAAAATGAAGTGGTTGTTCAAACAATTCATCCGAATGCTTAAATCTCATACTGCCGAAGATATGTTCATGAAAACTTTCTCTTGTTTGGGAATTGGAATCTATAATGAAAAAGATTTTGTGAATCATAAAATTAAGTTTAATCCTAGATTGTTTAATTTCAAAAATTACAATAAAAAAAAGTTTATTGAAATTGATTATGATTTGATGAATGCGAAATTTGCGGGATAGTGTAAACTATTGAATGCAAATTTTGTAGATATGTGATGTAATCTGATTACATCAGAATAGGAGGTATAGAAATGCCTGAAAATAAGGTAAAGATCGAAATCAGTCAAGAGACTGAGAATCGATTGAGAAAATTCGGAATCATGGGATCCACTCATGATTCCATACTGAATGATCTTATGGATCATAATGACGTCTGTGATGGTTGGTGGAACAGAAAATGAAGTCCACCATCATCCCCTATTTGTTTGAAGGCCACCTGATCCTTGCGCTGGATCAGGCCTGGGTTCGTGTATTTGATGGGATGCCAGCCTTTGAAGTCCGGATTGACGGACAGAGAAGGCTATGCATTGTTTCACGGCAATGTCTGAAAAAGACATAACTAAGAAACAAAAAAACCAGTCCCGAACAAAGGCAAAGCCAAAGACAAAGGGCTGGGCCGGCAAGGAACTCTATGTAGAGTCCATCATTGTGGATTCTAAGCCTGAGTTCTTGGCTGTCAATACTACGACCGGCAAGAAGTTCATAATGCACAGGCTTTGCACCCACGAGGGAACATTCCGACCTCTTGAACGTCATGAATGTGGTTATCCTCCTTACGAGTTTTCTCAAGAGGAGATAGATAGACTATGTTCAAGAGAGATATCGAAGGAGGAAGTAATCGAGGATACACTTGAGATGGTTCAAAGGTACAACGCAATACCTTACCGTGACCAGACCCTGATTGCCGGAGACATTGTGCTTTCCTACTGTCTGGAATGGGTCAGCACAGTCCACTTTCCTTACGTGGTAGGAGAGACAGAATCTGGAAAAAGTAGCGTGATAATATTGGCTGGAGCGATTGCATACCGCTGCATGAATGCAGGACAGATGTCAATTGCCAACATCTACAACTTTCTTGGGACTGACGAAGAAGGGGCAGGAAACATCTGTGAAGATGAGGCTGAGAAAATGGAACACGATTCTGAGAAGATTAGGATCTACAAAAATTCCTATTCCAAGGGTTATGTAATACCTAAGATAATAATGACGAATCGAGACAAGAAGCAGGTATACTACAAGACCTTTTGCATAAAGTTCCTTGCAGGGGAAGGGATTCCTCAGGACAAGGGATTCCGAGAGAGGCTTGTAGTCATCTACATGATTGGCGGAGCCCCAAAAGACAACATAAAGAGGCCAAAGGATCCAGAGTGGAAGAAAGAACACATCCGGTCAGTACGCAACAAGCTGTTGATCTGGAAACTCCAGAACATTGGAAAGGGTTTCGAAAGGATCGACTCAGGGCTTGCTGGTCGCGACCAAGAGTTGTTTGAGGACCTTCTTTCGCTGTTCCACGCTACTAAATATGAGAAGGATGCAAAGGACACAATAGACTACTATGCAGAACAGAGGCACCAAGCAATCAGGGACAGTCTTGAGGCAACCATCTTCAGGATCCTTAAGCCGCATCTTGACGAGGAAAAGGAAATTGACTTCCGACGGATGTGGAAGATCATCACAACCAGTGATGAACTCCCAGGAGAAGAGTATTCGGAAAAGACTTTCTACTCGGATCAGTTCGGCAAGATAACACAGGATTGTCTGGCGAAGATCTTGCTTTTCAAGTTTCATGCAAAGAGAAGAAAACGATATGAGACTATTGAGGGAAAGCGAAGGAAAATTACCTCATATGTTTTCGATGAAGAAAAGATAGAGATACTCGCACAAAAATACCGCATATACGACCCCTAAGGTGGCGCAAGTGGTGTACGTGGTGTACTTTTTTTGATACCACGTCTACCACCTTCACCACCCTATAAAGCGACGAGAGAAGAAGTAAGGCGGTAAGAAAAGCGCTGAACTAAAACAGTGTTGCATTTTACCTAAATAACACAATTTTTCCGATCATCACTTTGATCCCACTTGTTCGTGTCTTCAGAAATTTTCTTCGTAAGCATCTGATCTGTAAAAAATTGTTTCTTTACAAGAAGTTAGGATTATTTCTATGAAACCGTTTTTAGATTACAATCAACTGCAAGTGATTATGGGACAACACAGAACATATGAATGTAAAGAGGGAAACGGACAGGCCAAGTGCGAACTGGTCAAGACAGAACCCTCTTGCGAAGACAAGGTTACTTTCGTCAGCAAGGACGAGTCATGTTCTTGTAACTAGTAGCCTTTCAAATTTTATTTTTAGGTAAAAGTTTGAGGTTCATTGTATTTGTGACTATTTGATTTGAACCTTTTTAAGATAATTCTAGAGATTAGTACTATGATAAGGATAATTTCAGACAGATATGGAAATCATGATTTTCTAGAATTTCCAAATCGTTATAGAATATTTGTAAAAAGGTGCATCAGGTGTTTTGAAACCAAAGATGTTTTGGAAGGAGAGGAAAATAATACTTGCAAGACAATACCGATTCAACACCCTAGAATTTTGAATGTCTTAAGACATTATCAGTTTGGTTAAACTAGGCTTTTTGTTTAATGGTATGAGTTTTCCATTTTTTCTCTGGAAACTCTTTTTCGCAGAGATCAGACAGTTTTTCAAACTCTTTTTCGCTTAGGTTCAACTCCAGTGATTTTCCACCCTCTAGATTGAATCTAAATGCGTGCTGAGTCATGACCTGTTCATACTATATGATCGAATTTTAATAAAGCAGGTGGTTATTGTGAACTAACCAATTGACAATATCAACTGACCAAGGAAAGAAGGGTCCTGACGACAAGATCATCAAGTATAATGAAATACCGATCTCAATGAAAGAAATCGCAAAACTTTTGCTGATGTTGTGGGAAAACGAGGACAAATTGTATCCACCTCCAAAATTCAAGGGCGCAAGAATGTCATTGGAATTTATCAACGAGTTATTTGAAAAACGCGAATTGAACGATGAGTTGTTAAAGAAGTATTATTTGTAAAGAGTTGGTTTAACAGAAACCTCTATCCAGTTGATTGAATTTTTTAGTAAAGAAGGTTTTTGTTTTTACAAGTTGTATTGTTTTGATTCTTCTACAATTGTTATATTATCAGATACTTTGTTGAATGAATCAGGATGTTCAGTGTGAATCGGAAACAGTCGCTTGGCGTTTATTTCATTTACCGCTTCCAACAGATCCTTTCCCCTGGCATGCCCCGAGCAGTGGCTCTGGAACTTCTGCATTCCAAAGTGTTCTATCCAAGCACTCAGTCTTTCCTGTGACAGTTCCTGCTCCTCGTTGTATGGCTCAGAAGACGAGTGGATGTATCTTGCTCCCGGCTTTACCTTCATGTCAATCAGTGCCGTAAAACTGTAGAAGCCTATGGCGCACAGCACCTTGTCAGGCCTTGCTGCAATCTGTTCTGCAGTCCATGCATTGTGAAGGTCTAGGAACTCCCTGTCGTTTCCCTTGTAGTCTCTGTCAGAATATTTGCCTGACCCCCTCTTTGGCAGGTAGATTATGATGTCCTCGTCGTCAATGTTTGGGACATCCAAGTGCTTGTCCTGTGAGAGATGCTTCAAGAAGTATGCGTCGTTAATCTTGACTACAAACTTTCTGCCGGTCTCTTTTGCAATTGTGAAGAATGTCCTCAGCCTGTCTACGTCCTTGAAATTAAAGTCCGCAAAGACCAGATTGTCAGTTTCGGTCACAGTCTTCTTTGACTCCTCATAGACCATCTTTTCAGACTCCTGTTTTTCCTCGTCTGCAATCCTTGTCCCTTCTGTTATCAGTGCAATTGGCTTTGCTTCCTTTGCACGCTCGATAAAGTCGCGTGTCATTTCAGAATGCGTTCCGTGCAGCCTTATGTCGCCGGTGTATGCGATTGGTCCCTTCGATGTCCAGATGATAAAGCCATACGCTCCCGGGACTGAATGATCAACGTGGATTGGTTCCACCTCGAGGGAGCCTATCTTGAACTTGTCGCCGGTCCTGAACTCGTTGATCCTTCTCTTGATCGGGGCGTCTTTTGCGCTGTATGGTCTTGGCTTGTAATCCAGAATTTCTTTTTCGATGGACCTTGATGCGCGCTCAGACAGTGCCTTTAGCATCAAGTGGCAGGCAGAACCCATGTGGATTGGAATGTCTTCGTGCAGGAACGAAATATAGTCCGCATGATCCGCATGCGCATGTGTCAGCAGCACCGCATCTATGTCTGGTTCCTGCGGCTTCCTTTCTGCCATTGCCATCAGGTCATCCCTGTACACCCCCTTGATGTCGGGCACCAGCCCCATTGTAAGAAAGTCAACGATTCCGTTTGATGTCCGAGGGTTCAGGTACTCCTCGAAATACGTGGCGCGTCTTGAGAAACTCTTGCCAAAGTCCAGAAAGACCTTGGTGTCCTTGTCCTGCAGGAGGATCTTGTTGCCGCCAATCTCGTTGACGCCGCCGTGAAAGGTAAGCGAGACCAACAGATCTGATCAAAGGCGGGTTGCATAAAAATAAGATCAAGGCGTGACAGGAAGGTGGTAATAATTATTTGGATTTTGAGTCTTCAAAAATATATCTAGAATGGGATAAGAAACATCTTCACTCCAGTTTGCTAGGTTCCTGATTGGTTTAGCGCCAGGATTTGTAATAGCAAAAATATGGAACTGGTCCTTTTTCAAACAACAAACGGGTAATCTGTTTATCAAATTATTGTGTTTTACTAGAATCTTTTGTAACAGTTCTTAGGTGTTTTCTGTACTCGTTTCTTTTAGGAAGGTTTCCCTCCTTTGCTAATTTTAAGAGTTGTTTTTTTTCTTGATCAAAAATTCCTTTGCGCGTTAATTCGTTGATTACGAAAGTAAACTCGGCATAGATGCTATACGGGACTATGTCCAGAACTTCGTTTTCCTTAAAATAAGTACCAAAATCAATATATGTTCTGACGCTCCGTAATGGGAGATTAAAGTCTCTTGAAAACGCTTCTTTGTAGTTCTTTATTTCAAATTCGTTCGTGAAATTTGTATTAAAATCTGCAAGAATTTTGCAGGCCTGCCATCTTTCCGTGGTAGAAACTCCTTTGCTTTTGGTACGCGCCTTTTTTTCTATTTTTTTTGCCTTTTCAACGGCCTCCAAGTATTTTTTTTTGAAGTTTCTTATTTTTCTTCTAATAGAAGTTCCGCTTGATTCAAAATCGCTCAAGTTCATTACTACTTCTATTCCCCCCTTTCCTGTTTCGTCTACGATCCAGTCTATTTTTACTGAGATCTTTTCTTTTTGTTTCCCCATCACCACATTTCATCCTTGGCCAAAGTCAGCAGTTCAGTCTGCAGATCAAAGGCTTCTACCGGCGTCATCGATTTTCTTGCGGCCACGTTCTTGATCAGTACCCCCGTCAGAATAGTGCCGATCCTTTGGTTTCTTGCCTGTATGTCGTTTTCGTATTTGATGAAGAGGGGATGCCCGATGTTTACTACCAGTTTGTTTGTTGCGGGATCAAGCCATCCCTCTCTCTTGTCATTTTCTCTGTCTGCAAATCCAAGCGAGAATCCTCCCCCTCCAGTGCCACCTGGGTTATTTCCTCCCTTGGGGGTTCCTGTATGCGAACTTCCTTTTCCAGAGCCTGTTCCGCCAGAACCTCTTCCCGTGCCGGCCCCTATTCCCCCTCTAGATTCTGGGTTTAGAAAAGCGTATTTTGGGTCCTTGAACAGTTTTTCAAAAAATCTGGTAAGCCTGTTTGTTTCCCACTTGGGCGGCGCCTTGTCATCTTTAACGTATCCATGTCTTTCCAGAATGGTAAAGATTCTTCTTTCTACTTCCTGCATGACGGGACTTACCACCGTTCCGGAACCGGTTTTGAAGTTTGTCTTGTTCAAGTTAAGTTGATCTGCCACCTCCATTGCATCTACATAAACATGGAACCTTTTCTGAAAGAGAGGCTTTACGTCATAAATCCAAGAAGGGCGCTTTGTTGTAATTACTTTTCCAGAGACATGGTACTGAATATTGCATTTGTTGTTTGGTATGTCGTCTTTGGTTACTATCAGTCTTGTTGGAAACTGTCTTGTTTTTACTTTTACTGTTATGTTGGATGAAAACTCCTTTGGCGGATTCCACGCGTGAATCTTTTTCTTGTTAAGCCTTATCTTCAATCCCTGAGATATGGCGGGACTGAATGTGTCAACTACTATGTCTTCCAATCTATTTTCAAGGTATGCAAAGTCCAGTGGCTTGAGCAAAACTCGGTACAGCGTACCGTACTTTCTATTTGTCGGAGGATGAAATTTGTACTTTAGTTTGTTTTTTTTTACATACATGTCTGATCCAAATGTTTCACTGCCGTCTGTTGTTTCTGTTGTAATTATAGTGTCTTGCCATGCTGCCAAGTAGACCTTCGCTCCTATACCTGCAAACCCAATGCCGCTCCCTTTGGTTTTAGAGGACTTGGCAATTACATGATAATCGTGAAACTGCTGTCTGTTCATTGGAGGGCCGTTATTATGAAAAGAGACGGTTCTTTTTCCTTTTGAATCCTTTAAAAGTTCTATGTCAATTTCTGAGGCCCGCACATCTATGGCGTTTGCGATTGCCTCAGTTACAACCATTTCTGCATGATTGTTATAAGCATCCAGAAAATCCTCTAGCGCATGCAGGATATCTATCTTAATGTCTTGTTCTTGATCCGTGGAACTTATTTCAAACTTCCCCTTCATGAACATGTAACTATAAAGAAGAAAAATGTTTCCTAGCCTTGAATTAATTTGTATGTTCCCTTAGAAATTCTCTCAATTTTTCCTGCTTTGTGGAGTTTGACTAAAACAGATCTTGAAGAGCCGTTGCTTATGCCAAGGTTTTTGCAAAGATCGTTTACAGATTGAGGTCCTTTCTCCTGCATCAGATGCATTACCCTTTCTCTTAATGAGCCACGTATTTCATCCATTAAGGCTGAGATGTGTCAAGGACTGAAAAACTTTTTCTTCTAGTAATCGTATGAAGAGATTTCTCCGTTTTTCCTGAATAGTCGCCAGATTTTATCTTTTGAAATCTTTTTACTGTCAAAGGCCTGCTTCAGTTTAAGCAGTTCGTTCGCTGAAATGATCGAGCCATCGAGTCCAGACTGCTTGATTATCCTATTGAAGTTGCTTGCATTTCTGAATCTTTTTCCAAACACATACGCAAAAAACTCTGCTGAAAAATCTGTTCCGTTGTGTCTGTAGTTTTTGAATGTGCTAATGTAGTCTTTCATTATACCGACTTGAGAATTCGACAGGGAGTATTGTTTCCCAGATTTTGCGTCAATTATTCCAGACTTTTTTCCATGCTGGACAAAGCCGTCTATGGTAAGTTGGTTTCCTGATTGCAGGGTCTCGGTTATTTTATCTGTCGGAAACCCCATTCCCCGGAAGATTTCCCTCGTCATTTCTTCGAATTCCCTGTTCTTGCTTCCGTCTGTTGCTACCTTCAAGTACTCTTTTGAAAATGCTGACATTTTCGTTTGGTTCCAATCAAATTCCTTTGGATTTGCAGTGATTATCTTTTTGATCTTGTTTTTGTTCATGCCAGTCATTTTTTGCATTTTAGAAATTATTTCTTGATCAGGAAGGGAGGGACTGGCAACCATTATTTGTAAGGAAGCCCTCTTTAACGCCTCTAACTCCTGCTCCGGTTTAGTTCTTGGTTTTGCAGTCTTTCTGCTTGCTTTAGTCCTGTCGTACCTGTTGCCGTAGTTTTCTATAAACCACTTTACTTCCTCGAACTTGTAAAGTGGCGAAAGGGGAAAAATGGCATCGTAATGATCCACCATTTTTCTTATTTTGCCAATTTCGTTTTTTTCTAGTCTTATTGATTTTTCACTTTGCTCGTCCTCTTTCTCAAAGATAATTTCGCTAAAGAATTCCATGTGATTCATGAAAGTGTTTGCAAGGTCGGTAATGTACTTGAGATGCTTCTCTGTTGTGTATTTTGAATCGCCTGACTCGGATGGCCTGAACTTTTTATGCCATTCAACAAGCTGTCGGCGTTCAGACAACTTTTTTCGATCATGTTTTTTCTTGCCTCTATAAAGCAGGATTTCTTTTTTTACTCTGGAAAATTCGCTTTCTGTTTTTGTTTGTAATACAAACAGCGCTATCTCGCTTGTGGTGAGAAATCTTATTTCAGGATCCAACAACAGTTTGAAAAGGAACCTGTATGGGAATATCCTAAACCCTTCATCCATTTTCTGTGATCTGTGTTCTTGGGTTCTATTTGGCCACTGGAATCTCAGTAGCTGGTGCCTGATCTGTTTGACCGCCTCCTCGTGACCCTTGAGAACTGGCTTTGCCGCTGCAGTAAGAACTACTTTGCCATTGTCCTTATACCAAAGGCCGAAAATAGCCGATGACGCAGCCCATGTCCTGTTTCCTCCGCTGTCTTCTCTTACCTTCCCCGCAGATTTGACGTGGGTTTTTCCTAGTTCTTCCTCAAATTTCCTCTGGGTGCTTCTGTCCCATGTCGTTCCTTCCGCTACTTTTTTGAAAACCGGCATCGATTCTATTATGGTCAAAAGCCTTCTTGTGGGCCTGGTCATGTTCCATAACTGGTGTGGCACTACAGCGAATTAATGCGCAGATTAATAGGTTTGATCATGGTTATGGGTAATTTCGTAATTACCTTCTTCATTTAGATCAAGAACAAATTGGTTATATGTTACAAGAAATGAGGATAATACAAGATATGGGGGAGAAATAATGGTTGATTATCTGCCTGTAGTTGATTTGTTCTCAGGACCCGGTGGACTATCAAGGGGTTTTGAAGACGCAAGAAACCATAATTTCAGGTTTAAAGTAACAGTAGCAAACGACAGCGACAAAAATGCCGCGTTGACGTATCAAGAAAACCATCAAAATGCAGAATTTGTTTTAGGAAGCATAGCAGAAAGGGGAACAAAGAGAAAGGTGAGAAACTTTGTCAAGGAAAAGACCGGAAGGGAAACGGTAGATCTGGTAATAGGAGGCCCTCCCTGCAAGGGATTTTCGCTTGCAAACAAGATGAGCCGGAATATGGAAAATCCGATGAACCATCTTATTACGCACTTTTTTGACATGGTGAAAAAACTAGATCCCACTGCGTTTGTTATGGAAAACGTCCCAGGAATCATGGCCATGGAGGGGGGAAAGGTGGTTGAATCCCTGATATCTGACTTTAAGAGATTAGGCTACCGGAATGCAGATTCATGGCTGTTAAATGCGGCAGACTACGGGGTGCCACAGCTAAGAAGAAGAGCGTTTTTGATAGGGTCAAAGTCTGATATTCCGATAGAAAAGCCCAAGCCGACACATGCACCAAAGGACCTTGCTGGTGTAAGCAACCTAAAGCCGTATGTAACGGTCAAGGAAGCAATAGACGACCTTCCTGAAATAAGGCCCGGAAGAGAGGGTTACGCTTCTTGCAGTTATAGTTCTAAGGTTCCAAACGGTTTCCAGCAAATGATGCGGAAGAAGTCAAGCCGTGTGCAAGATCATGTCGTCACAAAGAATACCCCCCTAGTCATCAAGAGGATCAGGTCAGTCCCGCCGGGGGGGAACTGGGAGGACATACCAAGAGAACTCATGCAAGTAGGCGGAAAGTACGGCGGAATAGAGTTGGCCCACAGCATGATCTACAAGAGACTGCTGAAGAACGAGCCGTCAATTACAATTACCAATTTTAGAAAAGGGATGATCATCCACCCTGTCCAGCACAGATTGCTGTCAGTAAGAGAGGCGGCAAGGATACAGACGTTCCCAGACGACTACAAGTTTGAGGGGGGATTAAGTAGCAGGCAACAGCAGGTATCAGACGCTGTTCCTGTTCTACTGGGAAGAAGAGTTGCGGAGACTATGCTGATTCACTTGCACAAAGTGATACGGCTGGCAACTGTAAACTAGCCTTCTGTTGCAATGACAGATGTTTTTTCAAAAGAAAAAAGAAGTTGGATAATGTCCAGGATAAGGTCCACTAATACCTCGGTAGACCTTGCAATGAGAGACATTCTGTCTAACTTGGAGTGCGATTATGAGATGTATCCAAAAATATTTGGAAATCCTGACTTTGCAATTAGAAGCAAGAATGTAGTGATTTTTTGTGATGGGGATTTTTGGCACGGCTATAATTTCAAACCTGAAAAACCGATGAAAAAATACTGGCGGGATAAGATTTCAAGAAACATTAAGAGGGATGCGCGGGTTTCAAGGGCGCTTCGTCATTCTGGTTGGAGCGTGCTCAGGTTCTGGGAGCATGACATAAAAAAGAACCCTGAAAAGTGCAGAAAAAGAATTGAAAGAAAAATTACAATGAAAGAATTAACTCGTGCATAATTTCTTCAGGGTTTTGTGAGATTTCGCAACAAGATTCGACTTCAAAAATCAGGAACCTCAATACTGTTTTTCCTCAGATAATCCAAAAGAACATTGAACTCCCCAGTCTATCCGTCTGATTGGCGTCTTTGTATCAAGGCATTCAGTGCATTGCTTCCAAAGTAAAATCCAATTACTACAGAGACAACTATCGTGAAATGTTGCACAAGCGACTGCGGATTCTTTTCCAACAGTTTCATCATGACGTCGTGGTCTATCGAGCCGTCTTCTTCTGATGGCTCTTCTTCAGACTGCTTTTCGATTTTGACTGAATCTTCAATGCTTAATTCATCGCTGGGATTACCAGAAGACTGGCCTGTCGCAACTGGCATCATGCTATAGATAAACGAATCCAGACTGGAAGCAGTACCCTCAGAACTTTCTTGGTTGCCATTCTCATTACTGTTATCTGCGTCTTCGTTTTCCTCGGTGTCTGGTGTAATGAACTGATCATAAAGGGTTGCGTCACTGTAGGAGAGGCCGATCAGAACAATGTAGGTAATGACAAGGGAACTTGCAAGGGCCTTTCTCATGATTCCCCTTCCTGCAATTATGTCGCCTATGAGGGAAGAATCACTCTTTTTGCCTTGAGAACCCATGTTTAGTTTATTCATTGGGTTTTTTAGAAGTTCGTTGTATTTTTCTGCTAATTCTTTATCGATGTTATCCTTCTTTTTTTCATCCGTTTCGTTTTTCTTTTTGTCTTCTAGGTCATTAATTTCTTTAATTTTCTTTTGTGTAAAATCGCTTTCAAGTTGTTTTAGTTTTTTAATTACGTTGTTCTTTTCTGGCTCTTCCATTCCGTCAAGATTGATGTGTGGGTTTTTGTGTTTGTGTCTGTGTTCCTCAAAAAAGGAGGAAAACAACAGTGCGCCAAAAAAAGTCACCGTACCTATTGCCGCAAGTCCAAGCCCTTTATCAAGCGAATCAGACATCATAAGTAAAATCTTAAGATCAACTCCTGCAGTACCTAATGCAACAAGAGTTGTAATGAACACATAATGATCTCGTCCCCATTGAACTGGATTGGGCCAGGACATGGTTGGAACTTTATGATGTTAGTATAAAAACTTGGTTTGCCTGCTAATCAAGACGCTATTCAAAATTCGGAACGCTGATGCTGTTTTCTTTTAAGTATTGTAATAGATCATTGAATTTCTGCTCCAGATGCGCGTTCTTTGCGGACAGTTCCTTTACGTTCTTTTCCACCTCCTCAAAGTTTGACATGGTAAGGTGGGGCTCTGCCTCGAGGTACAAGTCGCGCTTCTTCTCGTATGACAACTGGTAGTATGTATCCATGTAAAACGAGTGGCCGATCAGGGCCTCTGCAAAGTCGCGTCCGCATACGTTTCCGACAACTGTCCTGAAGAATTTTCTGAACGCGTGGAAGTGAATGATCCTGTTTCCGTTTGGGTTTTTCTTGTCAAGTTCTGGCAACTTTGCAAGATAGTTTTTCAGTTGCCTCATTAGCACCCCCGTAGCAATGAGGTGGGGCGGATAAAGCGGGTGTTCTTTCCTTCTTTTTTCGCCCAAGTAGCCCATCCCGAAGATTGTCAGGTCGTCCAGATGGGAGTTGTCTCCGTTGTCACTCCAGCTGTGTGCCCTTACAAGATAGTCCTTTAGGGAGTTTGTGGCCTCTGCTGAGATGAATGTCTCCCTGGCTGATCTGGTCTTTGTAATCCGTGCCGGCAGCCTTACCGTAGTAGGGGTTGTGGTAAAGTCGATGTCAGAGAGTTTGATCTGGACCAGTTCTCCTATCCTCATCCCGCTTGATACAAGCATCAGGATTACTGTCTGTATCTTGGGAGACGCGTTCCTCAAGACTCTTTGTATGAGTTCCCTTGTAAGGGCAGCCTCCGGTTCCTTGACGTTTTTTGGGACGCGTATGATCTGCTTGCAGTCCTCTGTGTAGATCTTCAGTCCAAGATATCTCAGGTATCCCTTTATCGCTGCAAGCCTTGTCGTGATTGTCTTTGGCTTGTATCCTGCAGAATCTAGGAACACTACAAAATCCCTCAGCGTTGTGTATACGTCCAGTTTTTCTTCCTTGGCTTGTTCAACAAATTCTAGTTCGTCTATGTTATGCTCTTTTTTCAGAAAGTCCCTGAATCCAAGGCCGTGTTTGTTTACTATGGCAAGTTTGTACGACGACTTTGTGCTGAAACTGTGCGACATTATGTAGATCGAGTCGAGGTAACCGTTCATCTTTTGTACTAGTTCGTCTTGCACATACTAGGTTCCAGTCTTGCATATATATTATCTACTGTCTATATGTCATATATGTAATAGACAAAGTGATTTCTATGGCTTATTTTTGATATAAAACAAAACCCTAATCAAATGACGCTTGAGTGTATTTGGTCAGAGCAAGTTTTACCAATAGTATCCAAGTTACAGCAATTGGAACATAGTATGTTGCAACCCTCCAACCTATCACGGCATTCCATGCAATACTGCCTTCTGGAACATCAAAGTCAAACGGATCCAGATTATTTAGGTAGGCAACAATTCCAAACTCTGCTAGCCCAGATCCTCCAACAGTGATTGGCAGGTTGCCTATTGCATTTGCACCCATCACTGCCATGACTGATTCAAAGGGGTTTATGTCGTATCCTATTCCTGATGCAATTATCATAAAGGATATCCCATAAAATGACCAAGAAGCAATAGATATCAAGAACGTAAATGTAAAGACCTTCTTTGATTTTGTGGTTCCAAAGTTTTTCCTGCTCATAGTACAGATTTCTTCCATCCACGTGTTTGTCTGGTTGACGTATTGTTCTCCCTTTTCTTTTCCAACTCGAAAGGCAAGCTTTGATAACGCCTTTGGTACTTGAAATGTGGTCTTTGATGACATAAAAAACAAGACCATCCACAGTACTGTAACAAAGAGGCTCGTAGACAATACTATAGTGGCAACCACATATGCTCCATTGAGAATTGCCAATACTCCAGCAATTATTGATAGTAGTCCTCCTGCAAACACCTCAGTCACTATATCAAGTATGGCCACCCATGATGCACGTGAGGGAGATACGCCCTTTTTGTGCAGATAATATATGATGATAAACTCTGCCCCAACAAACATTGGCGTGGTAAATTTGATAAATTCACTGCCAACCCGTACACCGCTTAGTTTCCAGAAGGAATCAAAAGATCCAAGATATGTTCTGGCAATGTATGCAAATTTCACCCCCTGTAGTGCCAGTTTTCCCATCATTGCCAAGGCAGCTCCAAGAAATGGGAAGAATCCCACTTCCATGACATCGTCCAAGTCGATGTCAAACTGGATCGCAATTATGAATATAGGAATCAGTGTTGCAGGAATTGCAATGATTCTCCAATTCATTCGATGAGTTTTTTATGGATTCAAATATAAGCCAATAAGGGACAAAAAAGCAAAAGATTGAAGTCAATTTTTATCGTAGGCACTGCAGGCGCTGGAAAATCTCTTATAACTTCTAAAATTCAGGACTATTACACTAGTAATGGAGCTTTCTCTGCTGTCTTGAATTTGGATCCAGGAGTTGAGAGCTTGCCATACACACCTGACATTGATGTAAGAGATCATGTAGATATCGTATCTATAATGAACCAGTACGAACTTGGTCCAAATGGTGCACTAGTCATGGCAAGCGATCTCATTGCCTCAAAAATAGGCGATATTCAATCAGAAATAGAACAGGTCAATCCAGATTACTTACTAATCGATACACCTGGCCAGGTAGAGCTGTTTGCATATAGAACTAGTGGAAATTTCATAGTAGAAAACATCTCCTCTGAGGAAAAATCAAGCATCTTCCTTTATGATGGAGCGCTTATTACCTCACCGGTAAACTATGTGTCAATTGCGCTATTGGCAACATCAATTAGGTTACGCTTAGGACTTTCCTCGATTAATGTTCTAACAAAGACTGATCTAATCGGATCAAAGCTAAATGATATTCTACGCTGGTCGACCAGTCTGCAAAAGCTTGAATCTGCAATATCTGCTGAGACAAACGGTGAAACCTACATGCTTACAACCTCCATATTGAGAACGCTAAACAGGGGAGGTTTTGGTCAGGGGTTGATTCCTGTATCAAACGCCACAGGAGAAGGAATGGTAAACCTTCAAAGTGCACTAAGCAGAGCCATAAACCTAGGAGAGGAGGTAGAAGACTAGTGGTCACAGTAACTGCAAAGGCTCCATCAACGACGGCTAACTTGGGTCCTGGCTTTGATGTGTTTGGGCTAGCACTTGATGCATTTTATGACAAGGTAACAGTTTCAACTCGCAAGAAAAAAGGAATCACCGTAACTGGCTCAGATAACGTCCCAAAAGATCCCTCAAAGAATACCGCTGGTCTAGTAATCAAAACCATGGCAAAAAAGTTTGGAATGCATGATGGTTTTGATGTCAGGATAAAAAAAGGAGTTCCGCCAGGATTTGGAATGGGCAGTAGTGCAGCCTCAGCTGCCGCAGCTGTTGTGGCTTTTGACAAATTATTCAAGCTCGGGTTAGATGAAAACTCTTTGATTGAATATGCAGGTATAGGAGAAAAAGCCAGTGCTGACTCTATTCATTACGATAATGTGGCAGCTGCAGTTCTAGGTGGTTTTGTCATAGTAAGAACAAATCCACTTGATGTTATCAAGATCAGTCCTCCAATTGATTTAAGGTTGTGTGTTGCCATACCACATCTCAAAGTACCACAAAAAAAGACTAAAGTTTCGCGAAGCGTTATACCAAAACGAATCAATCTATCAGATAGTGTAAAGAACCTGTCAAATGCATCAGCGATTGTGGCAGGATTTCTAAAAAAGGATTCAGCCATGATTGGTTCATCTATCAAAGATGTGATAATTGAACCTGCAAGAGAGCATATGGTACCTGGATATTCTCAAGTCAAAAAAGAAGCTCTAAGGGCAGGTGCGCTGGGTATAACAATAAGTGGTGCAGGTCCTTCAGTAATCTCTTTTTCCACAAAAAAAATTGACAATGGCAAGATATGCAAAGCAATGGAAAATGGATTTGCAAAATCCAAAACAAAGTGTCAAACCTTAATTTGCAAACCTAGCAAGGGGACTAAAATTATCAAAAAATGACCTTGGAGATACATGACAAATGAAAAAAGCCGTGATAATTTTCAGTGGAGGACTAGATTCTATGTGTACTGCAGCCTATCTGAAACCAAACTATGAACTCTATGGAATATCATATCTGTATGGACAGCGTGCAAATAAGGAGATCCAGATTGCAAAAAAATTTGCAAAAAAGCTTCTCAGGCAGCACAGAATAGTTGACATTAGTTTTATGAGAGAAATTTATGGCAAATCCAACGTTCTTACAGATTCTAAGAGAAAGTTGCCAAAAGAGTTCCAATATTCTATAGTTGTGCCAATAAGAAACGCAATATTTCTCTCAGTGGCAACTGCATGGGCATTTACCATTAATGCCTCCCTTGTAGCCTACGGCGCACATGCTGGGGATAAGTTCTATCCAGATTGCAGACCAAATTTTGCAAATAAACTAGAATCTGCTCTAAATGAAGGCGAGATTGACGGAATCAAGAGTGGTTTGCGCCAACCAGTAGAGATTTGGTCACCATACAAAAGCAAGTTCTCAAAGAGTACGTTGTTAAAATCAGGATACAAAATGCTTGACAAGTCAATCTTTGATACTTGGAGCTGTTATGAGAGTAGAAAAATTCATTGCGGCAAATGTGAATCATGTGTGAACAGAAAACGCGCTTTTGTTTCAGCTGGTGTGACTGATCTAACTTTATACCAAAATTAGACTAGTATCTGTTGTCTAGGATTTTCTTCTTTAGAATGATGGTCCGGATTATCATGTACCATCCAAAAAAGATTGTTCCTACAATTCCATAAAATACCCAATTCTGCAATTGCGGGTCAAGACCCTCGATGGAGTCAGTAATCTCCCTTGAGACTAACATGGAGACTGCAAGTACGATACCAAACTCTATTGCATACCATATCCAGTGTGGCCAAGATTCCTTTGGTATGTGTACGTTGTTGTGTACTCCCATAACCTTGGTAGTTAAAACAAGAATATTTAATGGTTAATCTAAAGGTTGTAGCTATCTATTGAAGGGTTTCGTATCATTGCAACAATTCCTTCACGTTCTTCTTTCTTTTCATAGATTCCACGACAGGCCGTAGTAGATACTCTGGCATCATTTCGTACTCCTCTCATTCGCATGCACAGATGCTCTCCTTCTGCCAAGACTACCACGCCTTTCACACCTTGTGCAAAAAGCTCATCTGCAATATTTTTAGTAAATCTCTCCTGAATTTGCAGTCTCTTTGAGTACTTTTCTACCAGTCTGACCAGTTTTGATATTCCAAAAACCCTCCCGTTTGGAGAATATGCTATATGGACCTTGCCAAAAAATGGCAACATGTGGTGTTCGCACATTGAATAAAATTGAATATCTTTTGCCAAAACTATCTCAGAGTCCTCTGAAAACTGGACTGAGAGTTCCGAATCAGACTCGTAACCTTCAAAGATTTCCTGATACATCTCTGCAATTCGATCAGGTGTGCCTCTTAATCCCTCTCTGGTGGGGTCTTCTCCAATTTCAATAATTAGTTCTCTGATTAATTTTCTGATTCGGTCTTTATCCATGGAATATCTTCAAACGCCCGTACTAGTATTTGAACCTACGTTACAAAAGATTACGGTGCGCCTATAAACTTGTGAAGCTGTGGCACCACCCGCACTTGGTTATAGTACGGATAAACCATATCGTACAGTTTCAAAAGCAAGTCAAGATTAGGTTCAGCTATACCATAGGTGGGTTGGATTACAAAACCTGCAATGTCGTCTTTGGATATTGCTTGAAATATCTTGTTTACAAGTTCTGAGAATGGTTTTGAGTCTGTTTTGGAGCTTACAACGATCTTGATGTAAGTTGTCTTTTTTTGTGCAACAGATGATCTTAGACACTCAATTGCATTTTCAACTAGTAGTTTGTAGTGTTGCCTGTCTACAAACTCTGAATCAATGGTCTTAAACTCGATCTTTGCAAAATCAATAAAGGGCAAAACTTTTTTGAAATTATCCGAGTCAAAACAAGAAGATTCAAGATAAGTGAAAACATTCATCGAGTTAACATACTTTGCCATCTGTGCAACAGCGTCTGGTTGAAGTAGCGGATCACCACCAGTAAAATTAACTTTGAACGTATTATCTTCGAGTTTCTCTTTGATTAGCCCACAGGCCTTGTCTATATCATACTCAGTACCAGATGATAGCGGCAAGGCATCTGTAGTATCACAATAAAAACACTTGAAAGGACAACCTGCCAGTCTTACAAATAACGTCTTTGTTCCATAAAGAATTCCCTCTCCCTCTACTGAAGTAAATACCTCAAAGATTCTAGCCTTCAATTTGGTTAAAGTAGCAGTTGATCATTATTTAATTAGTCACAAATTCATTGAAGAACTGGTTCTTTTGAGTAAAACAATCCAGATATGAAAAATACCACGCCCAGTATTCCTATTAGGCTTCCAACAAATTCAACTGTACTCTGCAATTCTATTACAAAGGGAGCCCATAACGTTGCTATTAAAGCACCTACAACCATCATTGGTATACCAACGCCTATAGAGATTGCCTTAGAAGCCACAAGTTAGAAACTTTGAGAGAATGTATATGAAGCTTTGTTATCCAGATTCCTTTAGTTCATTAATTTTTTCTGCAATTGATTTTAGTAGTTCGTTAGAACCCTCAATGTCTCCTTTGTCAAGTAATGCTCTTGCTTGATCAATTGAATCTTGAAGGATCTGAATCTGTTTGTCATCTATATGGTCTAGTTTAGAAAGCTGGGATAAACTTTTTTCAACCTGTGATATCCTAGATTCGATACGGTCTACCTTTGTTAGTTCAAATTGTTCTTTGATAGACAGTATCTTTCTTACTTCTTTAATTATTTCATTAGGATCTGAGCTTGTAGATAGTTTTTCTCTAGTTTCTTTTAATTCATCCAAGACTTTATCTGAAACTCCTCGTTTCTCTGCAATTACAATAAGCCTGTCTAGTTGTGTTAGGTATTTTTGGGCAAATTTCTTTGCTCTATCAGAGGCTTGTTGGGATGCTGCCTTTCGAAGTTCTTTGTTAATTTCAACAATTTCATGTTTTATTTTGTTAATTGTTTCCTGTGCATCTGAAAAGTTATTTTGTTGAATCTGATTCTCAGCGAGAGTGAAAAGCTCATCTATTCCACTAAAATCAACTGCAGCATTGTGTTTTTTTGCAATTGATTTTAAATTGAAAACATATTCTTTCAATCTCTCAAGCTCACTGTTTGGATTTACTTTTGATACTTGAGAGGCCATTTGAGTAGATTCTTGTGTCTGTTCTCCAATCAACTGACTCATAGCCTTGTAAATCCTCATTACAGAAAGAAAGTGCTTCTTTGCTGATTCTACATCATTATTCTCAACAGAATTTCGTAAAGATTCCAATTCCTTGTTTGCTTTTTCATTCATTTCTTCAACTTTTTCAGGAATAACATCAAGGCTAGAAATTTGTTGATTTACCTCAGATTGTGCTTTTGTGGCCAATTTTATCAAGATTTGAGGATCAATTTCTGCTTGTGCAGTGGGCAAGGTAACTAACATTGTTGTGGTAAGTGCAATTATTAGAAACAGCCTAGGCGTCATTCTTCGCTAACCTCCTTTTTTAGTTTGACAAGATTTTGTAGATCCTTTTTTTCTGTTTCAACTAGCCCTTGTCTCTCTAGTCGTTTAACGGCTCTCCACATAGTAGTACGTGGCTGCAAGAATTTCTTTCTTAAATCACTTTCAAGAACTTGACCCCCTTCTTCAGCGATGAATTTTATTATTTCCTTATCGTCTTCTCTTATTTCAGGTCGTTTTTCTAAAATGGTTTCTGCATCTGTAGAACTTGAGATTGGTTGTGGTTGTTCTGAGGCGACCCTACGTTTCTTTCGCATAAATAATGATGCAATAATTCCAACAGCAACAATTGGTGGTATAACAAATAATAAATTATAATCAAAATCCGAACCAATCATTTCATCGTCTGGAGGAGTAACAATAGGACCTGTTGTGTCCAACACATAATTTATCTCAGTGGTCCCATTAGGAAGAGTAAACTGTGTTTGTTCTTCAGCAACGTTCATGTTTACAGGCAGGTTACTCATTCCAACAATTACAGAGTTTCTTGGCATTAAAAGAGAATACTCTAATGGTGACTCCAACATGAAGGTCCAGATTCTGCCCTCTTTTGAAATCAAATCATGGACATCATATTCTATAGTAAATGATGTTAAACCAAAGGTTTCCACAGTGGCTTTATCTCCTGAGGTTTCACTTGGAAGTAAAAAGCCGTTTTCGCCAACTGCCACCAGATTATCTACATTAGGCCCAAAGAGATTAATTTCATAAACAGGCTCTAATGGATCTGCATCAAACGTAGCCTTGACATGGGCAGAACCATCTTGATAAATAACAAGGTCTAGGCTACGGGTTGAGCTGAATGAGGACTGCAATGGCATTATCACCGAAACCAATACTAGGCTTGCCAAAATTAGGGGTCCCTTCATCATTGTTTCGAGGATACTATCTGTCCTTACAAAAAGCATTCTCTCAACCCGTGGTTGCTTTTTCCTATGGATCTGACTCGTTATGGACGACATTTTCAATATCTTAGATGCATGCTCTCCACTAAATTCTGGAATCTTTTGAATTCTTGAAAGAATTGTAGTCCTTTCTCTGTTATCATGAAGACCCTATTTCTTTCGTTTTTCTTGGATTCTACCAATCCTGCATCGATCAGTTTCTCACACTTGTCCAAGACTGCATAGTGAGAAAGATTTGCTCTTCTAGAAATAGCAGAGACTATAACTCCATTTCTTCCACCTTCAGCGGTAACATCTAGGATATCACCCATTATGCCCATTTCTGAGCGGTATTGTTGTTTTGACATGGCTTCTTTACGATGAGCGGATTTATCAGGTACATTTTGAAACCCCAAAGCGGAACGCAAAGCGGAACGCCTGTTTCAAGCCAAAAATCCCGATAAAATTCAATAATTTGTTGGCGCAAGAAAAATCTCCTGCTTGGTTTTTGTCATAGCTTATCATTAAACTGCCAACTATGAAAAAAATGGCAAGAACTACATTTGTTTCAAACATTATTTATAAAATGTTATTTAAAAAACGGCTACAAATTTGAAAATCAATCTTAGATTTATCTAAAAAAAGCAATCAATTTTTGGAATCAACATTGGTATCTTTTCTCTTCTACAGAAATTAAGACCAGATCCAAACAAAAAAGGCCCAAAATTGAAGCAATAGGAGGTTATCAAACCCAGAATTATTAGATGAAACAACTACATAATCAAAATCCCTCAAAAGATGGATGTTTATCAAAAATATGAAACGGTGAATTGTAAATTACTCTGTAATCTACTTCATATCTTTAATAACCACGTATACATTACGATTCACGTATACATGGTAGGGTTGTTTGATAAATTCAAGGATAAAGACGAAGAGGGAGAAGATGTTATGGAAGAAGAAAAGCCCGATACTAGGCATGAAAACCAAGATCAACCTAATTCTGAGTCTGAATCAGTAAAAGAATCCGATTCTCAAAGTACTGAATCATCTCATACTGAAACAACTCAAAGTACTATTGGTATAGGGGACTTGATGGAAAAACGCGCCAAGTTAGAAGGAGCAATCGATTACGTAGGTGTTATGATAAAAAACTTGAAGGACAAACGAACTAGGCTTGAGAAAGAGGTTGAGGATGAATCTGTAGATATAAAGAATTTGAAAGAAAAATTAGTTAAAGTAAATGAATACATTGAAGAAGAAAATCGTGGAATAAAGGAACTTACCCAAAAAAGATCTCAAGTTGAGAGCGAAGCCGATGAGGTCAGCGAGTTAATTGGTAATCTAAGGAATAGATTGTCTGGTATAGATAACGTAATTGATGATGAGGGAAGCCGAATCAAGAGAATAAAAGAATCAAGAGAGTCTTCTCAAGATTAAAGTTCTACATGTATTTTGTAGAGGATGTAGAACTTTCAGAATCAACTGGTGTTGATGGGAATCTGTCTTCCACCGAGTTTTCTGCTACGGCTGCTGCTTCTTGCAGTATTCGTTCTGAATCTGCATTTGTTGAATCATCAATACCAAATGATGAATCGCCTGAGAAGCTATCTGTCATGAGTCCTCCCAACATGTCTGCCATTTGGTTTATTTCTTGGTCAGCTTCTGGCATGAATTTTGCAAGTGAAGACCTCATGCCTCGCATCAGCCCTATAGTAGGCATTATGGTTACTACAGTATCTCCTAGGTCGTGGTATGTCGTTAATCTAAGCTCGATTTGTTCGAGTGCAGTTCTTGCGTTTCCCAAAGTTTTGGTAACCTTTCTGATTTCTGCTAATTCTTTTGATAAAACTCTGCTAGTTGCAGTATCATGATTTTGAGTAGCTTGAACTACTCTTTGAAATAATTTGTTATCTCTTTCATTTAATTTAGTAAGCATTCCATCAAGTTTTGATATCTGTTTTTGAAGCTTTTTTATTGCCATCTCCACCCTTGGCTTTAATGGTCCTTTTGGTTTGATTGTATCTGAAATTTTCTCGCCTATACCTGGCTTGGGGGTTTGCGACCATTTGTCTTGTAGATGAGTCAACTGTTCCTGCTTGAAGATTTCGTACTTAATTCCGTGGGTAAAGATTGGTTAACTGCACATAAAATTTCGCTAACAAATTCAGATGTTTGAAATTGAGATGCGTTGTGGATGAATCTTTTTGATGTGAGCTGAGATGGAAGAATGATTAGTCATTTGCTCACCGCACAACGGACATTTAATCAATTTACGCATGGTCTGGATAAAATGTATTTAAATATTCTTTTTGAAGGTATTTTTAATTTGAAATAGCGTTAAATGTTTTTATCTCAGTTAATTAATGAATTTCTAAATTTATGGCTCAAACGATTAGTTCTAGTGATAGATGCCAACGGTGCGGCAAGGGAACCATGCTAACAGATTCTAACACAGGAGAAACATTTTGTTCAAAATGTGGCTATGTTGTAACAGATAGAGTTGAACAAGAAGGACCAGAATGGAGGTCGTTTTCAAAAGAAGAAAATGAGAATAAAACTAGAACGGGAACGCCAACTTCACTTGCCATGCACGACATGGGTCTGGCTACTGTCATAAATCCCCAGAATAGAGATGCGTCTGGAAAACCCCTTACAGCTTCAATGAAAAGTACCATTGAAAGACTAAGGACATGGGACAGCCGGAGCCAAGT
>JABAHS010089160.1_pt1 | contig 51317 bp, 43 predicted proteins | sample 7062111 | NCBI WGS metagenome assembly JABAHS01 (sample SAMN14534600, study PRJNA622989) | marine sediment metagenome | biome: marine biome [ENVO:00000428]; feature: marine pelagic biome [ENVO:01000023]; material: deep marine sediment [ENVO:00002113]; isolation source: pool of 4 deep marine... | reverse complement strand
CGCGGGAATCGTTGTGGGCACGAACGCCGGTTGTCGGGGCTGTGATCCAGGTCTCACAAGCGGGTGTCGGGAACCTTTACACGCGCCCCGGGCGCGGCCGCCCGCGAGGCCCCAAGCCGTTGTATGGACGGCAGCTCGAAAAGGTGGCCCGGGGTTTGCAGCGAGAGTGCAAGGACACCGAACGCATGCGACTCGAGGCCCTGAAACCATCCCTCCTCGCCGCCGCGCTCGCGGCGGGGTCCCTCTTCGCGGGGAGCACGCACGCCGCGCTCGTCGGCTTCGTCGCAGACCCGGAGGAGAATTCCGTTCTATGGGCGGAGCACGTGGGCGGCGGCGTGAACCGGGACATGACTTTCGACGCCGGCGGCGCCTTCGGTGCCCATCCCACCGGCACGCTCGACAGCGCGTTCTACACCGACCTCGGCGTCACGCTCTCGCTGGGCGGCGACCCCTTGAGCACGCCCACGGTGACCTTCGGGGAGGGTCCCGGCGACACCGGCCTGTCCGGCATCCAATCGCCGGGTGAGGGGGCCCACGCCGCCTCCAACTATCTCGCTTTCCAGAGCGGCGACCCACACACGCTCACCATCGATTTCGCGAGCCCGGTGCTGGGTGTGGGGCTGAACGTGGTCGACCTGTTCGGAACCACCAGCAACCTCGTCATCGAAGCCTTCGACGCGGAGGGTTACCTTCTGGATGTTTTCGACAGCGTCGATCTCAACTTCCAGAACGTGGACGTCGATCCGGGCCCCGATGTGGACCGGCGCCTGAACAACGTTTACTTCATGGGGCTGGCGAGCGACGAGGCGAATATCAGCGCCTTCGCCTTCACCGCCGACGGCAACGACAGCATCGGCGTGGACGACATCGTCTTTGCTCCAGCTCCAGCCGGCGGGTCCGCGCCAAGCGTCCCCGAACCGGCCACCTTGGCGCTGCTCGGCGCCGGGCTGACCCTGCTCGGCCTCACCCGTATTCGAGCGCGCAGAGCCCGCCGCCGCGGTTGAGCGCGCCGCCTCAAGTTTTGTTCTTGAGCACCATGGCTTCCATGTCGTGCTCGCGCAGGCGGGTGCGGGCGGCGTTGAGCGCATCGAGATCCCGGAACGGACCCAGACGCACCCGATGCCAGGTCTCGCCGTCGTTGACGGTAACGGTCTGGATGTCCGCCTCGAGACCGATGAGCGCGAGGCCCGCGCGCAGGCGGTCCGCTTCGGAGAGCTTGCGGAATGACCCCACCTGGAGCATGTAGCTGGCCCCCGAGGGCGGCGCCGGGCGGTCCTCGGACGGCGGGGTGATCTCGTGCTCGGGCACCGTCACTTCCTTCTCTGGCAGGATGGTGTAGAACTCGAAGCGCGGGCGGTTCCCCGATTCGGCAACCTCCCGCGAGCGCTCACTCGCACCGGGCTCCTCGCGCGGCGCGAGCACGCCCGCGCCCCCGCCCTGGAGCTGCACATAGGCGAGACCGGCACCGCCCAGGCCCACGCATACGCCGGTCACGAACCAGATCCAACCGGGAGTGTGTGACCGCTTGGATCGGCGGTTCGTCGCCTGTCTGGACCGCTTGGCCACGACGGCCTCCTACATCGATTCCGGAGCCGATACACCGAGCAGCCCGAGCCCATCGGCGATCACGTGGCGCACCGCGGCGATGAGGGCGAGACGGGCCGCACGCAGCCCGGCTTCGGGCACGAGAAAAGTGTGCGTGTTGTAGTAGGTGTGGAAGTCGTTGGCGAGCTCGCGCAGATGAAAGGCGAGCTGATGGGGCTCGCGCGCGAGAGCGGCCGATTCCAGCACCTCCGGGTAGCGCGAGAGCGCGCGCAGCAGTGCGAGCTCGTGGGACTCCGTCAGACGGGTGAGCTCCGAGAGTCCGCTCTGTGGATCCCACGCATAGCCCTTCTCGGCGCACTGCCGCTGCACGCTGCAGATACGCGCATGGGCATATTGCACGTAGTAAACCGGGTTGTCCGCCGACTGCGAGCGCGCCAGATCGAGGTCGAATTCGAGATGCTGGTCGCTCTTGCGCAGCACGAAGAAGAAACGCGCCGCGTCCGCGCCGACCTCCTCGCGCAGCTCGCGCAGCGTGACGAACTCGCCGCTGCGCTTGGACATCGAGACGCGTTCACCGCCGCGGTAGAGGTTGGCCATCTGCACGAGGAGCACCTCCAGGCGCTCAGGGGACTCGCCGAGCGCCTGCAGGGCCGCCTTCATCCGCGCGACGTGCCCGTGATGGTCGGCGCCCCAGACATCGATGATCCGCTCGAAGCCGCGCTCGAGCTTGTCCTGGTGGTAGGCGATGTCGGCGGCGAAGTAGGTGGGCCGGCCGTTCTCGCGCACCACCACCCGATCCTTCTCGTCGCCGAACTCGGTGGAGCGGAACCACTCCGCGCCGTCGCGTTCGTAGACGTAGCCGCTCTCGCGCAGTCGCGCCACCGTACGCCCGACGCTGCCGCGCTGCACGAGCGTGCTCTCGTGGTACCAGCCGTCGAAGCGCACCCGGAACGCCGCCAGATCCTCGCGGATATCTTCGAGAATGGTATCGAGGGCGAAGGCGGTGAGCGCGCGGTAGCGTTCCTCGCCGAGCAGATCCCGGGCGCACGCCACGAGCGCATCCAGGTACCCCTCCTTGTCGCCCTCGGGCGCGTCCGGCGGCAGATCATTCGATGCCGCCGCGATGTTTTCCGAGCGGAACGCATCGCCTCGGGCGTCGCGCAGCGCCCGGGCGACGTCCGCCACGTACGCGCCGCGATAGCCGGCGCTCGGAAAGGGCACATCGTCACCGTAGAGCGCCAGATACCGGACCCAGACACTGGCGGCGAGGGTGTCGATCTGGCGCCCCGAGTCGTTGACGTAGTACTCGCGGGTGACGTCGAAGCCCACCGCAGCCAGCAGATCCGCCACCGCCGCCCCGAGGGCGGCACCGCGCCCGTGACCCACGTGCAGCGGGCCGGTGGGATTGGCCGAGACGAACTCCACCTGGACCCGCCGGCCGCCGCCGAGCGGGGTGCGCCCGTAATTCGCGGGGTCTGTCAGGATCTCGTGGACGACAGCGTGATGGGCCCCAGGGGTGAGAAAGAAATTGATGAACCCCGGCCCCGCGATCTCCACCTTCTCCACCCTGTCCGAGGCCGGCAGATGCGCAACGATGCACTCCGCCATGTCGCGCGGCTTGCGCCGCGCGCTGCGTGCGAGAAGCATCGCCACGGGGCTCGCGAAGTCGCCGTGGCGGCTGTCGCGGGCTCGCTCCACCGGGACGTCGGGAGTGCCCTCCAGGCCGAGCTCGCCCGCACCGCGCAGCGCCGCGATCGCGTGCTCGAGCAGCTCTTTGATGTGGTAGCGCACCGTTGGGTCCCGCGTTCTCGGGGAACGAACCAAATATTTTACCGCTGCGCTCGTGGGCGCCGGAAGGAATGGTGCTCCGTGAGGCCGAGCCGAATCCGGATGCACGCATCACGAATCACTGCTTACAGCATCTCCTGGGGGTCGACGTCCAGGGACCAGCGCACGCGACGTCCCGACTTCGAGCCCTCGAGCTGCGGGACCCAGCGATCCAGCAACCGACGCAGCGCGCTACGCTCGGCGGACTCCACGAGCAGCTGCGCGCGGTAGCGTCCCGCGCGCCGCTCCATGGGAGCCGGCACCGGACCCAGCAGGTTGACCCGCGCGCCCGTCCAGGGCCGGGCGAGCGCAGCGGCCTCTTCGAGGAAGGCGAAAGCGGCGTCGCGTCCGGGCGCCTCGGCCCGCAGCAGCGCCAGAACGCCCGCCGGCGGCAGGCCGGCATCACATCGCTCGGCGAGGGCGGCCTGCGCAAAGCGCGGATAGCCGTCCCGGATCAATGCCTGCAGCAACGGATGCTCGGGATGATGGGTCTGCACCAAGACCCGCCCCGGGCGTTCGCCGCGCCCGGCGCGCCCGGACACTTGCACGATGAGCTGCGCCATGCGCTCGCTCGCGCGGAAATCGGCGCCGAAGAGTCCGGCGTCCGCATCCAGGATGCCCACCACCGTCACCCGCGGGAAATGGTGTCCCTTGGCCAGCATTTGCGTGCCCACCAGGATGTCGACCTCGCCCCTGTGGACGCTCTCGAGCACCGTCTCCAGGGCGCCTTTGCGCCGGGTGCTGTCGCGATCGAAGCGCGCGATGCGCGCCTCGGGAAACGCGTGCTGCAGCGCCTGCGCGACCCGTTCGGTGCCCACTCCCAGTGCGCGCAGGTCCGCCGCGCCGCACTCGGGGCACAACGACGGCGAAGGGCGCTCGGCCCCGCAGTGATGGCAGCGCAGCCGGTCGGCACCGCGATGATGCACCATGTGCGCGTCGCAGCGCGCGCAATCGGCCACCCAACCGCACGCGTGGCACAGAAACACCGGCGCGTAACCGCGCCGGTTAAGGAACAGGAGGGTCTGCTCGCCGCGTGCGAGGTTGTCGCCCAGCGCCGCCCGCAGGGGACCCGACAACCCCTGGTCGAAGGGGCGCCCGCGGAGGTCGACCACCTCGATGCGCGGCGCCACGGCGCCGCCCGCCCGCGACGGCAGCGTAAGCTCCGCGTAGCGGCCCTGGGCCGCGTTGTAGAGACTCTCGAGCGAGGGCGTCGCCGAGCCGAGCAGCACCGGCACGTTGCTGTGGCGCGCGCGCACCACGGCCAGATCGCGCGCCGAGTAACGAAATCCCTCTTGCTGTTTCAACGAGAGGTCGTGCTCCTCGTCCACGATGAACAGCCCCGGCGCCCGCAGCGGCACGAAGATCGCCGAGCGCGTGCCTACCACCACGGGGGCATGCCCTTCGCGTGCCCACAGCCAGGCGGCGAGACGCTCCTCGTCGCTGAGCCCCGAGTGCAGCACCGCGACCGGCACTCGCAGGCGGGCGCGGAAACGTCCCACCAACTGGGGGGTGAGGGCGATCTCGGGTACCAGCACCAGTATCTGGCGGCCGAAGGCGGCAATGCGTTCGATGAGCTGGAGATACACCTCGGTCTTGCCGCTGCCGGTCACCCCGTGGAGCAGGAACGCCCGGAACCGCTCCCGCTCCGCGTAGACGGCTTCGATGGCCGCTCGCTGCGCCGGCTCCGGCGCCACGGCCCGCGGTGCGGGGGTCGCAGCCTCGGGCAGGGGCTGCACCGTCTCGGCCGCCACCCAGCCTCTGGCGGCGAGGCCCTCCAGCGCACCGCGGCAGTCGCCGGCCCGCTCGCGCAGGCGCGCCCATGCCATGCCCTCGGGCGCCTCGCCCAGCACCCGCAGCAGCGCGGCCTGGCGGGGCGCCCGCACGAGCTGCGCCGGATCGACACCGCGCCCGGCCTCCGTCAGGCGCCAGCGCCGAGCCGGGCGTATGCGGGCCGGGCGACCGCGGCGCAGTGGGATGGGCAGCGCGACCTGCAGCACCTCGCCCACGGGATGGTGGTAGTAGGCGCTCGCCCACAGCAGCAGCTTCAGCGTCGCGGGCGATAGGAGCGGCGTTTCGTCGTCCAGAATCTCGGCGATCCCGCGCAGGCGCTCGCGCTCCACGTCGGTGCGTGGCGGGCGCTCCAGCACCACGCCGACGCGGGTGGTGCGTCCGAACGGCACGCGCACCCGGGTGCCCGGGGCCAGCCGGGCTGCGGGGATGTGCTCGGGGATGCGGTAGTCGAAGCTGCGACGCAGCGGCGAGGGCACGGCCACGCGCACGACGTCGCACGCTGTCGGTTGCGTCGCGTCAGTCCAGTTCGCCGCCGAGTGCTTCAAACTTGGCCAGGCTCAAGCGACGCATGGGCTTACCGTCGACCGGGCTCAGCGGGGGCTGGCGGCGTCCGTTGTGAGGGAACACGACCAGCTCGATGGGCACCCCTTCCGCCACGAAACGGTAAGACGGATACGCTCTGAATTCGTCCGCGGACACGCGCAAGCGTTTCTCTCCCATCTCGCACGGAATGCGGTGATCGACGAGAAACAGGTTTACCTCCTCGGGGGGATCGGCGAACAGATGCAGTGTGACCTCGCTGTGCTCATCGGCGGTGCCGCGCAGCACCGGCCCCACGAGACACGGCTCGAAGGGCGCGAGGAATCGCATCGCGCGCAGAGCCATCTCGCGCAGCTCACGCAGCCGGTGGGGCTGGCGGTCGGCCCGAAACAGGCGCTGGTATTCCTGCATCGCCCGCTCGATCTCGTCGTTGCGCGGCAGCTGCCGCGCATCCTCGGCCCGCAGCTGCTGGGCTGCCTTGCGTTTGGCCGTGCCGAAGTCACGCACCCCGTCCTCGACCATGAGACGGGCCGCCTCCTGGGCCAGACATTCCCGGAGCTGGGATTTGCGGAGATTTCTGCGCGGTTTCATGGTGTCCGGAGAGGATGGGCAAGTCACGTACTCGTCTCGTGCTCAGTGCGCCGCGGCGAGCGCCTCCCGAGGGATCCGACACGGGTGCGCGGCACCGCGCGCCGTGGCAACGGCGCGGATTGGCGCGCCGACGCCCGTCGCCGCCGCTGCCGACGACTAGAAGAGTTGTGGCGTCACACCGCCCTCGTCCGGGGAGGGCGAGGAGGACGACTGCGCCGGCGCCTCCGCCAGGCGCCGCGGCACATGGTCCACGCGGAAGGTCTCGAAAATGGCGTCGGGATCCCCGGCCGAGGCCAACGCCCCGGTCTCCGGATCGATGCGCACCGTCACGAGCCCTTCCGGTTGCTCCAGGTGCTGCTTTGGAACCCCCTGCAACGCTCCCCGCATGAACTCCATCCAGATAGGCAGCGCCGCCCGCGCACCGGTCTCCCGGCGGCCCAACGGCTGCAGCTTGTCGAAGCCCACCCAGGCGGTCGCCACGAGACTGGGATTGAACCCCGAAAACCAGGCGTCGCGCTGGTCATTGGTGGTGCCGGTCTTGCCCGCCAGATCCGAGCGCCCGAGCTGTCTTGCCCGCCGACCCGTGCCGCGCTTGATCACGTCGCGCAAGAACGAGTTCATGAGCCAGGCGTTCTGGCGGGTGAGCACCCGCGGCGGGGTGCGGAACGTGCGCGGGCCATGCTCGGCCCGGCCTCCGCCCGCGGAGACCCGGTGCAAGGCGCCGGCGCAGCTCCAGCACACGCGCACCGGTTGCGCTCGCAAGGTCACCAGCTCCTCACCCTCCTCCACGCGCTCGATGAAATACGGGTCCACCCGGTAGCCGCCGTTGGCGAACACGGCGTAGCCGCGCGCGAGCTCCACCGGGGTCACCGTGCCGCTGCCCAGCGCCAACGAAAGGTTGTGCGGGAGCCGGCCCGGGTCGAAACCGAAGCGCCGCAGGTAATCCACCGCGAAATCGATGCCCACCGAGCGCAGCAGCCGGATGCTGACCAGATTGCGCGACTTGAAGAGCGCCTCGCGCAACCGCGTGGGGCCGAAGAAGCGCCCGCTGTAGTTCTCGGGTCGCCAGGTCGCCTCGAGCCCGGGATCGTCGAACACGACCGGGGCGTCGTTGATGAAGCTGGCTGCCGTGAACCCGCGCTCGAGCGCCGCCGAGTAGATAAAGGGCTTGAAGCTGGACCCCGGCTGGCGCTCGGCCTGAACGGCACGGTTGAACTTGCTGTGCCGGAAGTCGAAGCCTCCGGTCAGGGCGCGGATGCTGCCCTCGTCGGGGTCCAGCGCGACCAGCGCGCCCTCGACCTCGGGTAGCTGCGCCAGCAGCCACTTGTCCGCCCGACGCTCGATATGCACGACCTCACCCGGCGCGAGGATGTCGCCCGCCGCCTTCGGCTCGGGCCCGAGGCGGTTCTCGGAGATGTGTGGACGCGCCCAGGAGAGCGCCTCCCAGGGGAGCGTGATCTCCCCCACGCCGCCGCGCCCGTATACGGTGGCTTGCTTCTCGCTCACCGCGAGCACTATCGCGGGGACCAGTCCGCCGATCACCCGGTGCTCGGCGAGCAACGCGTCCAACGCGGCGGTGTCCTCCGGATTCTCGGGAAGCGTCACCTGCGCCACCGGCCCGCGATAGCCGTGGCGCCGGTCGTAGTCGACGAGCCCGACTCGCAGCGCCTGGTTGGCCAGGCGTTGCAGGCGGCTGTCGATGGTCGTGTGCACGCGGAGCCCCCGCGTGTAGGCCTCCGCACCCTCGCGGGCTTCCATCTCGGCGCGCACCATCTCCGCCACGTACGGCGCCTCCACCTCGACGCTCAGCGCGTGCAGGCGGGCGGTCACCGGGGCGTTCACCGCGGCTCGGTAAGACTCGTCGTCGATGAACTCCAGCTCGTGCATGCGCCCGAGGACGTAGCCGCGCCGCTCGACGGCGCGCGTGGGATTGGCGATGGGATTGAACCGTGACGGCGCCTTGGGCAGCCCCGCGATCATGGCCACCTCGGGCAAGGTCAGATCGTTCAGCTTGGCTCCGTAGTAGACCTGCGCGGCAGCAGCGACGCCGTAGGCACGCTGACCGAGAAAGATCTTGTTCAGATACAGCTCCAGGATCTCATCCTTGCTGAGCCCACGCTCGATCTTGAGCGCCAGCAGGATCTCGTTGAGCTTGCGCAGGTAGGTCTTCTCGCGCCCGAGGAAGAAGTTGCGGGCCACCTGCATCGTGATGGTGCTGCCGCCGGGGCCCTTCTCGCCGGTGCGGACCAGGTACCAGACGGCGCGCGCGAGCCCCTCCACGTCCACGCCGGGGTGCTGGTAGAAGTGCTCATCCTCGGCCGCGAGCACCGCCTTGATCATGGTGTCGGGAACCTCGGCGAGCTGAACCGGCCTGCGCCGCTTCTCGCCGAACTCCGCAATCAGCCTCTCGTCACGGGTGTAGACCCGCAGCGGGACCTGAAGCTGCACGTCCTTGAGGCTCTCGATGGACGGCAGCCGGGGGACGAGATAGGCGACGACGCCGCTGGCGACCAGAAGCCCGATCAGACCGCCTACCAGAGTCAGACCGAACAAAACACGCGCTACCTTGGACATCTAAAGGCTCGTCTCAACTCGATGGGACAGTTGCGTTATCGGTCGCCATCGCCGGGGGTTCAGGAGGGCCCTCTGCGTGTGGGTAAAAGAAACGCCCAATCTGCCGATAAATCCCATGCTCGGTTGTCAGGTGACTTTGGCCACCACGTCCATGAGGGGGGCGCAGAAGCGACCGACGGTGCTGGGACATTTTAGTACACGCACTGCCGCCTTCACCCGAGGACTTCGTCCGTCCACCCTCCAGATATCTCGTGTATGCGCCGATAATCTGCCACTACGTTAGCAGAAAGCCGGGAAAAAATCCGTGAGTTTCAGTCTCTTTGGGAGAAAATCGGCGCCGGTCGTCGGGGTGGACATCAGCTCGACGGCGGTGAAGCTCCTGGAACTCAGCCGCAGCGGTGACCGCTACAAGGTCGAGAGCCACGCGGTGGAGCCGCTGCCACCCAACTCCGTAGTCGAGAAGAATATTACGGAGGTCGAGGCGGTGGGGGAAGCCATCCGACGTGCGGTCAAGCGCTCGGGCACCAAGACCAAGAGCTCCGCGCTCGCGGTGGCCGGATCGGCGGTCATCACGAAGGTGATTCCCATGCCGGCGGATCTTTCCGAGGACGAGATGGAGAATCAGATCCAGCTCGAGGCCGATCAGTACATTCCTTACTCACTCGAGGAGGTGAACCTCGACTTCGAGGTCGTGGGTCCGTCCGAGTCCGACCCCGACCGCGTCGACGTGCTGCTCGCCGCCTCGCGCTCGGAGAACGTGGACGTGCGCGTGGCGGCTGCCGAGATCGGAGGCCTCACCGCCAAGATCGTTGACGTGGAGGCGTTCGCCCTGGAGAACGCTTTCAACCTGCTCGCGCAGCAGCTTCCCGGCGGCGGTATGGACGAAACCATCGCCCTCGTCGACATCGGTGCCACGATGACGACGCTGAGCGTGCTGAGCGATCTCAAGATCATCTACGCGCGCGAGCAGGTCTTCGGCGGCAAGCAGCTCACCGAGGAGATTCAGCGCCGCTACGGCCTCACCTACGAGGAGGCCGGACTCGCCAAGCGTCAGGGTGGCTTGCCCGAGAACTATGTCTCCGAAGTGCTCAATCCCTTCAAGGAGTCCATGGCGCAGCAGGTCAATCGCTCGCTGCAGTTCTTCTATTCCTCGAGCCAGTACGCGCAGGTGGATCGCATCGTGCTCGCCGGAGGCTGCGCATCCATACCCGGGGCCGCGGAGGTCATTTCGGAGAAAACCGGAACCGAGGTCATCATCGCCGACCCCTTCGCCAACATGTCCATCGCATCCAAGGTACGGGCGGACATCCTGGCCAACGACGCGCCCTCGCTCATGATTGCCTGCGGGCTCGCCATGAGGAGCGTGCACTAGATGCCACACATCAATTTATTGCCGTGGCGCGAAGAGCTGCGCAGCCGGCGCCAGAAGGAATTCGGCATCCGCGTGGCCATGGCGGTGGTCGCCATGTTGGGCATCGTGGCGCTGGTGCACGTGCAGTACAGCAACAAGATATCGTTTCAGAAGGAGAGGAACGAGTTCCTCCAACAGCAGATTAAAAAGCTCGACGAGAAGATAGCCGAGATCAAAGCACTGGATGAGGAACGAGAGCGGCTCATCGCCCGCATGGAGATCATTCAGGAGCTGCAAGCGAGCCGCCCCGAGGTCGTGCACCTTTTCGACGAGTTAGTGGGGACTCTCCCCGAAGGCGTGTACTACAAGAAGATCACGCAAGAAAACCGAACACTGACTCTGCAGGGCATGGCCCAGTCGAACGCCCGGGTGTCGTCGCTTATGCGTAATCTGGACGACTCGGATTGGCTCAAGAGTCCGTCGCTCATCGAGATCAAGGCTGATAAGAAGAGCGGCCCGCAGCAGCTTCGTCTCAGTGAATTCAGTCTCAAGGTTCAGCAGACCAATCCAAGTGAAGGCGAGTCCATAGAAACCGCCGACGTCTCCAAATGAAGTTAGACGACCTCAAAAAGCTCGACCTCAACAACGTCGGCAACGCGCCGGTGCCGATCAAGTTCGGCATCATCCTGATCGTATCGATGTCGGTCCTGCTGGCCGGTTACTGGTTCGACACCAAAGACCAGGTAGCCGCGCTGCAAAAAGTTCAGGAGAAGGAGACGGAGCTCAAGCAAACGTTCGAAGCGAAGCAACGCCGGGCAGCGAACCTCGAGCCGCTGAAGGAGCAGCTTCGCCAGATGAAGCAGTCGTTTGGCGCGCTGCTCAGATTACTGCCCAATCGCACCGAGATCGAAGGGTTGCTCGTGGACATCTCGCAGGCCGGTCTCGGCGCCGGGCTCGAGTTCGAGCTGTTCAGACCCGAGGAAGAGAAACCGGCCGAGTTCTACGCGATACAGCCCATTACCATACGCGTGGCGGGGACGTATCACGAGTTCGGTGAGTTCATCAGCGCCGTCGCGGCGCTGCCGCGCATCGTAACCCAACACGACATCAGCATTACCCCGCGCAAGGACGCAAAGAAAGGCACGACCGAGCTCGTCATGGACATGACAGCGAAAACATACCGCTATCTCGAGGAAGAAGAGGTGGCGCGACAGGCCGACAAGAGTGGTAAGAAAGGCAAGAGGAAGAAGAAGAGACGATGAGGTGAATCCCGGACGCAGGTTGAATGTAGCCATGGCTTTCGGCAGCGGTGCCAGACTGATCGTTGACGAGAAAAACTCGGCGCGCCGAGGCGCTCTCTCGGGTGCGCATCGCATCGTATCGCTCGGGCTTTGCCTCGTGCTGGCGGCGTGTGGCGGCGACTCCATGCGCGACCTGCGTGAGTACGCGGCCGAGGTGAACGCGCGCAAGAGCACGAGGGTCGAACCGTTGCCCGATTTCAAGCGCTACGAAACATACGCCTATCAGTCCAGCGACAAGGTGGATCCGTTCGAGCCCTTCTTCCAAGAAGACAAGGTAGGCGTCGCCGAGACCCGGCCCAACAGCGGGCTTCAACCCGATATCGAGCGCAATAAGGAGGAGCTCGAGGCCTTCCCCCTCGACTCGCTGCGCATGGTGGGCACTCTCGAGCAGGACGACGTCGTCTGGGGGATCATCAAGGATCCCGAGGGCGTGGTCCATCGCGTGCAGGTGGGCAATTACATGGGCCAGAACTACGGAAAGATCATGCACATCCAGGAGGACCGCATCGAGCTCCTGGAGATCGTCCGGGATGGCCAGGGCGGGTGGGTGGAAAACGAAGCAGCAGTGGCTCTGGCCGAGTAGGTGAGACACACAGGGAGCGCCTCCATGACGACGATCGACCCCTTCCTCCGACGCCTGCTTTGGGCCGCCGCCGCGCCAGCCGATGACGGCCGCCGCCGCACTGCGGGCCCCCGCTTCGCCGCCCTGTGCGTGGCGCTGGCGCTGCTTGCATGGGCGCCGGTCGGGTTCGGGCAAAGCGAACTGACGCTCGACGCCATCGGTTACTCTTCCCTGCCCGGGGACAGGGTGCGCATCGAGCTCGAGCTCTCCGGGCCGGTCCAGGAGCCGCTCGTCTTCGCAGTGGAGGATCCGCCCCGGGTGGCGATCGACTTTACCAACGTCGGATTGAACCTGGAGCGCAAGAGCCAGACGGTGGGTATCGGCATGGCGCGCAGCGTGACCGCCGTAGAGGCGGGGGGCCGGACGCGCGTGGTTCTGAACCTCGTCCGGCTCGTGCCCTACGAGCTGCAGGTACGGGACTCCGTGGTGCTCGTCACCTTGGAGAGCAGCGCCGTGGCCGCAGCCCCCGCCGTGCAAGCCCGGGCGACGGCCATGGAGGGCACGGCGGCGCCGCAAGAGCGCATCGAGAATGTGGATTTCCGCAGAGGCGAGTCGGGCGAGGGCCGCGTGCTGGTAACGCTGTCCGATCCTTCGATAGTGGTGGATATGCGCCAGGAGGGCACCGACATCGTCGTGGACTTCGTCGGCGCGACTCTGCCCGAGAGGCTCGAGCGACGACTCGACGTGATGGATTTCGCGACCCCCGTGAAGACCGTCGACACCTTTGCGCAGGGTGACAACGTACGCATGGTCATCAGCGCGAGCGGGCGCTTCGAGCATCTCGCTTATCAGTCGGGGGATCTGCTGACCGTCGACGTCAAGCCGGTGACCGAGGAGGAGGCCGAGGCCCGCAAGAAGGAGTTCACCGGCGAGCGCCTCTCCCTCAACTTCCAGGACATCGAGGTGCGGGCGGTGCTGCAGGTCCTGGCCGAGTTCACGGGCCTCAACATCGTCGCCAGCGACAGTGTGAGTGGCAACCTGACGCTGAGGCTCAAGAACGTGCCGTGGGATCAGGCGCTCGACATCATCTTGAAGAGCAAAGGGCTCGCGAAGCGCCAGACGGGCAACGTCATCATGGTCGCGCCGGCCGAGGAGCTCGCCGCGCGCGAGCGGCTGGAGCTCGAGGCTCAGCAGCAGGTGGACGAGCTCGCCCCGCTCCAGACCGAGTTCGTCCAGGTCAACTACGCCAAGGCGAGCGACATCGCGACGCTGCTGAAGGCGGAACAGAACACTCTGATGTCGGAGCGCGGCAACGTCACCGTGGACGAGCGCACCAACACATTGCTCGTACGCGACACGGCGGAGAACCTCGTCGACATCCGACAGCTCGTCACGAGACTGGACGTGCCGGTCCGGCAGGTGCTTATCGAGTCGCGCATCGTCATCGCCGACGACAAGTTCACCCGCCAGCTCGGCGTTCGGTTCGGCTACTCGCGCACCGAGGAAGGGCCCGGCGACTACGACTTCTACTCCATCGGCGGCGGACGGGCCGGCGACACCGAGTTCGGGGTGGACACCGACGGCGACGGGATCCCGGACCAGGGCATCATCACGGGCTTCGGACAGGACGACGTCGAGAACCTCATCGTGGATCTGCCCACGCCGGACCCCTCGGGCGCGCTCAAGTTCGCCATCGGCACCATCGGCAATAAGCTGCTCCAGCTCGAGCTGGACGCCTTGCAGACGGAGGGACGCGGGGAGGTGCTGTCCAACCCGCGGGTCATCACCTCCAACCAGAAGGAGGCGGTCATCGAGCAGGGCACCGAGATCCCCTTCCAGGAGGCCTCCTCGAGCGGCGCCACCTCCACGTCGTTCAAGAAGGCCGTGCTGAGCTTGCGCGTGACGCCGCAGATCACCCCGGACGATCGGATCATCATGGACCTCCAGGTGACCAAGGACAGCGTGGGCGCGACCTTCGGAGGCATACCGAGTATCGATACCCAGGCCGTGACCACCCAGGTACTGGTGGACAACGGCGAGACCGTCGTGCTCGGCGGCATCTTCGAGCAAACGCTGCGCGAGGACATCGAGAAGGTGCCCTTCTTCGGCGATCTGCCCTTCTTCGGGCGCCTGTTCCGCAACACCAGAAAGCGCGACGACAAGAACGAGCTGCTCATCTTCGTCACGCCGAAGGTCATCAAGGAGGCGCTGGCGGTCCGCTAGCCGGCGCAGCATTCGCCGTGGCGACGAGAGCGCCCCCGTCGGGGACGCCCCCGGCGGGGGCTTTCTTGGTTCTTCGCAGCAGGTCGGAAAGAAGCCGCCACAGCTATCGAAATGCCGGGGCATGTTGCCGCGCAGGGTGGGCTGGGCGCAGCGAACCCGCCCACTGGGGGTCCCGGAGTGGTGCGGTGCGTGGTGCGCTTCGCCCTCGGCTCAGCCCCCTGCCGGCGAAGAGGCGCGTGCCCCGGCACCGGCCGTAGCGCAGACAAAGCGCCGGCCTCGCCTGCCGGGATGGCTCCCGGGGCGCGGGCCAGCGAAGCGTCACCCCTCACCGGGCAGGACACGAACCCAGCCCGCGTGAGGGCCCGTGTCCCCTTCGAGCCTGGTTTTGGCATATCTTTGCAACCAGGACCATGAAGATCCCGGATAACATCTACATCGTCGGCGCCATGGGCGCGGGCAAGAGCACCGTCGGCCGCCAGCTCGCGAAGCTGCTCGGCAAGCGATTCGTGGACTGCGACCGGGAGATCGAGGCGCGCACCGGCGCCACCATCGCGCTCATATTCGAGCTCGAAGGCGAGGGCGGTTTCCGCAAACGCGAGGGCAAGATGCTGGAGGAGCTGACGCAGCTGGACGGCGTGGTGATGGCCACGGGCGGCGGCGCCGTTCTCGAGCGCCTCAACCGCTCGCGGCTGGTGAGCCGCGGGTTCGTCATCTATCTCGATGCCCCGCTGACGGTGCTGTTGGCCCGCACGGCCAAGGATCGCAGCCGCCCGCTGCTGCATAGCGAGGACCCCGACGCACGTCTCGAGGTCATCGTGGCAGAGCGCGATCCGCTCTACCGGCAGGTTGCTGATATGGTCGTGAAGACGGACCATCGCAGCCCCCGTATCGTGGCCAAAGAGATCGTCAAACGGTTGAGCGAAGTATGAAGACCCTGCGGGTCGAGCTGGAAGCACGCAGCTACTCCATCTACATCGGCGCTGGGTTGATGGGCCGGCCCGAATTCATCACGCCCCTGCTGGCCGGAAACCAGGCCATGGTCGTCACCAACGAGACCGTAGGTCCCCTGTACCTCGATCGTGTGCTGGCTGCGTTGGCCGACGTCGAAACCCAGTCGGTACAACTGCCCGACGGCGAGCAGTTCAAGACCCTGGAGACCCTCCAGATCATCTTCGATGCGCTGCTTCGAGCCCGCTTCGGCCGCGACTGCACCGTGGTGGCGCTGGGAGGCGGCGTGGTCGGCGACATCGCCGGATTCGCGGCAGCTTGTTATCAGCGCGGCGTGGCGCACGTGCAGTTGCCGACCACGCTGCTGGCACAGGTGGACTCCTCGGTGGGCGGCAAGACCGGGGTGAACCATCCTCGCGGGAAAAACATGATCGGGGCCTTCCACCAGCCGAACGGCGTGATCGCGGACACGGACTCCCTCGCGACCCTCCCCGAGCGCGAGCTGCGCGCCGGACTGGCAGAGGTGATCAAGTACGGAGCGATACGCGACGCGGCCTTCTTCGAGTGGCTGGAGGCGCACTTGGAATCGCTGCTCGAGCGTGATCCACAAGCCTTCGAGCACGCCATCTATCGATCGTGCTACAACAAGGCCGAGGTGGTCGCCGAGGACGAGCGTGAAGCCGGCGCACGCGCGCTTCTCAACTTCGGGCACACGTTCGGTCACGCCATCGAGACCGGGCTGGGTTACGGCCGCTGGCTGCACGGCGAGGCCGTGGCGGCGGGCATGTGTCTGGCAGCGCGTCTCTCCATACGCACGGGCTGGCTCGACGACACGGCGGGGCGGCGCATCGAAGCCCTGGTGGCACGGGCTGGCTTACCCACCCGCCGGCCGCAGGAACTTGCACCGGCTCGCATGCAGGAGCTCATGGCGGTGGACAAGAAGGTGCGTGCAGGCCGCCCGCGGCTCGTGTTGCTGCACGCGATCGGCGACGCCCGGGTGACGGACGAGCTCGATCCGCACCTGGTAGAGGCCACCCTGGCCGAGCAATGAACCCTTAACGCTGGAAAGATCAAACCACGGAGGACACAGAGGACGACCACAGAGGGCGCAGAGAAAAGAAATAAAAGAATGCTGCAGGGTGAGCTTCGCCTTCGGGTCAGCCCACCCTACTGCCCAGATCTTTCTTTCTTCTTTCCTCTGTGCCCTCTGTGATATTCCTCTGCGTTCTCTGTGGCAAAAGGATTTCGGCGCGTCGGATGACATCATGGACCTAGCGCCTTACGCCGCCTCTGATGCGAACAGCCGCGGTCGGACGCACGCGGAGCCGCCGCCCGCCTACCGGAGCGGCTTTCAGCGCGACCGCGATCGCATCATCCACTCCGCCGCCTTTCGCCGTCTCGAGTACAAGACCCAGGTCTTCGTCAACCACGAGGGCGATATGTTTCGCACCCGGCTGACGCACTCCATCGAGGTGGCGCAGATCGCGCGCACCATCGCGCGCGTGCTGCGCGTCAACGAGGACCTCACCGAGGCCATCGCGCTGGCGCACGATTTGGGTCACACACCCTTCGGCCACGCGGGACAGGACGCGCTCGACGCCTGCCTGCGCGAGCACGGGGGCTTCGAGCACAACCTCCAGTCCCTGCGCGTGGTCGACGAGCTGGAGGAGAGGTACGCAGAGTTCAGCGGTCTCAATCTCACCTTCGAGACACGGGAGGGTATCCTCAAGCACTGCCCCCCGGTGAAGGCCCGGGAGCTTGGCGAGCTCGGCGAGCGTTTCGTCGGCGGCGGCCATCCGAGCCTGGAGGCGCAGATCAGCAACCTGGCCGACGAGATCGCCTACAACAATCACGATGTGGACGACGGACTACGCGCCGGACTGATCTCCGCGGAGGAGCTGATGGGGGTGAGGCTGTTTCACGAGCCCTACGACGAGATCGTGCGCGCGTCGAGCGGGCTGCCCGAGCGGCGCGTGACGCACGAGGTGATCCGACGCATGATCAATCGGCAGGTCATGGATTTGATCGAAACCACGCGCACCGCCATCGAGGCGCTCGCCCCGAAGCACATCGACGAGATCCGCGCCGCGCCGGAACGCCTCGTGCGCTTCAGCCCCGAGATGCGCGCGCTGCAGCGGGCGCTCAAGCAATTCCTCCACGAGCATCTGTACGGACACTACCGCGTGCATCGCATGGCGCGAAAAGCCGAGCGTATTCTGCGCGCGCTCTACGAGGTATTCTCGGCGGACCCCGACATGCTGCCGGCCGAGGCCCGCCAGAAGACGGTGACTCTCGAGCAACGCCAGGGGCCCGCGGGGCGCGCGCGCGGCGTCGCCGATTACATCGCCGGCATGACCGACCGTTACGCCATCGCGGAATACGAGCGCATCTTCAACCCGGTCGAGCGTACCTGATCCGCCTCTCGTTCCCAGGCGAGTAGGAAAATCGGGGTCGGACACCGTTTTCCCTTCCACCAGCATAGCCGTGGGGCACGGCGCACCCGGAAAACGGTGTCCGACCCCGATTTTCCCCCGCGGTGACAGCCACCGGGCCGGGGACTATACTGGAGGCCCGCATTGCCCGCAGCCGGGGGTCATTGCTGCGCCGCCACCTTCCCGATAGCCGACGGTACCCAGCTGCGGGTTTGTTCCCGGACGATCGAGAAACCAAGGCGCAGGCAAACCCCCCAATGGGCCGGCGCGATCCGCCTCGCCCGGTTCCATGACGGTCTCCCGCCGGCTCTGCATCGACGCGGCGTTTGGAGGAGGAACAGGTGAGGATGGAAAGCGCAAAATCACGTGGACTCTACTCGCCCGCCTTCGAGCACGATGGGTGCGGATTCGGGCTCATCGCGCAGATGGACGGTCGTGCCAGCCACTGGCTGGTGCGCACGGCCATCGGAGCCCTCGAACGCCTCACGCACCGGGGCGCCATCGCCGCCGACGGAAAGACCGGCGACGGCTGCGGACTGCTTCTGAAAAAACCGGACGCGTTCCTGCGCCGGCTCGCCGACGACCTCGGCTACGCCCTCGGGCCCCGGTACGCCGTGGGCATGGTCTTTCTGAGCCAGGATGCGCAGCGCGCCGCTACCGCACGACGACGTCTGGCCGTGGAGATCCAGGAGCAGGGATTGAGGGTGCTCGGCTGGCGCGTCGTCCCCACCGATCCCAGCGCCTGCGGCGCAGTCGCCCTCGCGACACTGCCTCACATCGAGCAGGTCTTCGTGAGCGCCCCCGACGATCTCGACATCGATGCCTTCGAGCGTGGGCTCTTCGTCGCGCGGCGGCGAACGCAGAAGGCGATCGAAGGCGAGGACGACGCGTTCTACGTCGCGAGCCTCTCCTGCCGCGTGCTCTCGTACAAGGGCCTGGTCATGCCCGCCAACCTTCCGGTGTTCTATCCGGATCTCGAGCAGGATGACCTCAACGCCTCACTGTGCGTGTTTCATCAGCGCTTCTCCACCAATACGTGGCCCGAGTGGCGCCTGGCGCAGCCCTTCCGGTATCTGGCGCACAACGGCGAGATCAATACCATCCAAGGCAATCGCCACTGGGCGCTCGCCCGCAGCTACAAATTCGCAACGCCGCTGTTGCCGCGCATGGAAGACATTCGTCCGTTGGTCAACCTGAGCGGCTCCGATTCGTGCAGTCTCGACAACATGCTGGAGGCACTGCTCGCGGGCGGGATGGACATCTTCCGCGCCATGCGCATGCTGATTCCCCCGGCGTGGCAGAATGTCGACGGGATGGATCCCGATCTCAAAGCGTTTTACGCGTACCACCGCATGCAGATGGAGCCGTGGGACGGCCCTGCCGGCATCGTGCTCACCGACGGGCGTTACGCAGCGTGCGCCATGGATCGCAACGGCCTGAGGCCCGCGCGCTACGTGATCACGCGCGACCGCCACATCACCCTCGCGTCGGAGATCGGGGTGTACGATTACGCCGCTGAGGATGTCGTCTCCAAGGGACGGCTCAAGCCGGGCGAGATGTTGGCCGCCGACACCGAGACGGGCCAGTTGCTCCTGCCCGAGGACATCGACGAGCGCCTGAAGCACCGAAGGCCGTATAAGCGGTGGATGAAGGACAACACGCGCAAGCTCGAGTCCACCCTCAACAGCGAACGGTTGACTACACAGCCGATGTCGGCGGACCTGCTGCGCACATATCAGAAGTTTTTTCAGGTCTCGTTCGAGGAGCGCGATCAGGTCCTGCGAGTGCTGGGCGAGTCCGGCCAGGAAGCCGTCGGCTCCATGGGCGACGACACGCCGCTGCCGGTGCTCTCGCGCGGCGTACGCTCGCTCTTCGACAGCTTCCGCCAGCAGTTCGCGCAGGTGACCAATCCGCCGATCGATCCCCTGCGCGAGCAAATGGTCATGTCGCTGGAGACGAGCTTCGGCGGCGAGGGCAACCCCTTCGAGGAGAAGCCCTTGCACGTGGCGCGTCTCTACACGAGCTCCCCGGTGCTGTCCGAGGGGAAGTTCCGGCGCTTGCTCGCCCTGGACGAACCCCGCTTCGCGCACGCCCGCATCGACCTGAACTACCCGGAATCCGCAACGCTGCGCGAGGCGCTGGAGGACATCTGCGAGCGGGCGGTGGCGGCGGTTCGCGCGGGCAATCCCATCCTGGTCCTCTCGGACCGGGACATCGCGCGCGATCGCCTGTCGGTCCACGCGCTGCTCGCGACGGGCGCGATCCACCACCGGCTTATCCGCGAGGGGCTGCGCTGCGATGCCAACATGGTCCTCGAGACCGCGACGGCGCGTGATCCCCACCACTTCGCCGTGCTCATCGGGTACGGCGCCACCGCCGTCTACCCCTACCTCGCGTTCGAGGTCCTGCACCAGCTCGTCGAGAGCGGCGAGAGCACCGGCGGCGATCCTATCCAGGTGGCGACCAATTACCGCCGCGGCATCAACAAAGGGCTCTACAAGATCATATCCAAGATGGGCATCTCCACCATCAACAGCTACCGCGGTGCGCAGCTCTTCGAGATCGTGGGGCTGCACGATGAGGTCGTGGATATGTGCTTCGCCGGCACCACGAGCCGGATACAGGGAATGAGCTTCGCGGATCTGGATCACGACCGTCGGCTGCTCGCCCGCGAGGCGTGGAACCTGCGCAAGCCGATCGCCCAGGGCGGGCTCCTCAAGTTCGTGCACGGGGGCGAATACCACGCCTTCAACCCGGACGTGATCGCCACCTTGCAGGCGGCGGCCGCGAGCGGTGAGTACGAGAAATACCGTGCGTTCGCCCGCGTCGTCGATGAGCGCCCGCCCACGGCCCTGCGGGATCTGGTCCGATTGCGCAGGAACACGGCGCCCGTCTCCATCGAGGAGGTGGAGCCGGTGGAGCGCATCCTGCCGCGCTTCGACACGGCGGGCATGTCGCTCGGTGCGCTGTCACCCGAGGCGCACGAAGCCCTCGCCATGGCCATGAACCGTCTGGGCGGGCGCTCGAACTCGGGCGAAGGCGGCGAGGATCCGGCGCGCTACGGCACCGGCAAGGTGTCGAAAATCAAGCAGGTGGCGTCAGGGCGTTTCGGGGTCACGCCGCACTACCTGGTCAACGCCGAGGTTCTCCAGATCAAGATCGCCCAGGGCGCGAAGCCCGGTGAAGGCGGTCAGCTGCCCGGGCACAAGGTGAATCGGATGATCGCGCGCCTGCGCTACTCGCGCCCGGGCGTCGCCCTCATTTCGCCGCCTCCGCACCACGACATCTACTCCATCGAGGACCTGGCGCAGCTCATCTTCGACCTGAAGCAGGTCAACCCCCAGGCGCTGGTGTCGGTGAAGCTGGTGGCGCAGGCGGGCGTCGGCACCATCGCCGCCGGCGTCGCCAAAGGCTACGCGGATCTGATCACCATCTCGGGCTACGACGGCGGCACCGGCGCGAGCCCGCTCACCTCCATCAAGTACACGGGATCGCCGTGGGAGCTCGGTCTCGCGGAGACGCACCAGGTCCTGCGCGCGAACAACCTGCGCAACAAGGTGCGGCTGCAGGCCGACGGCGGCATGAAAACCGGACTGGACGTGATCAAGGCCGCGATTCTCGGGGCCGAGAGCTTCGGCTTCGGCACCGCGCCCATGGTGGCCATGGGCTGCAAGTACCTGCGCATCTGTCACCTCAACAACTGCGCCACCGGCGTCGCCACCCAGGACAACGTGCTGCGACTGAAGCACTTCAAGCCCAATGCCGTCGACAAGGTGATCAACTACTTCCGCTTCGTGGCACAGGACGTGCGCGAGCACCTGGCTCGTCTCGGCGTGCGCAGCCTGCCCGAGCTCATCGGGCGCACGGATCTGCTCGAGCGCCTTGCGGGCGACACCGACCGCCAGCGGAGCCTCGATCTCGCACCCATCATCGCCGATTACGGAGTGCCGGCGGACCGGCCGCAGTTCTGCACGGCACCGGGCAACGTGCCTTTCGACAAGGGCGAGCTCGCTGAGCGCATGGTAGCGGACGCACTGCCTGCCATAGAGGGGAAGACGGGCGGCGAGTTCCGCTACGCCCTCAAGAACAACAACCGCTCCGTCGGCGCACGGCTCTCCGGCGAGATCGCAAAACGTCACGGAAATCAGGGCATGGCGGACGCGCCGATCACCGTGCGCTTGAGGGGCACCGCGGGGCAGAGCTTCGGCGTCTGGAACGCGGGGGGGCTGGAGATGCGTCTGGAGGGGGATGCCAACGATTACGTGGGCAAGGGCATGGCGGGCGGCAAGCTGGTCATCCACCCGCCGCGCGAGAGCTGCTTCGACAGCCACGAGACAGTCATCGTGGGCAACACCTGCCTGTACGGCGCCACCGGAGGCAAGGTCTTCGTCTCGGGCATTGCGGGCGAGCGTTTCGCCGTGCGCAACTCGGGCGCCGTCGCCGTGGTGGAAGGCGTCGGCGACCATGGCTGCGAGTACATGACCGGCGGGGTGGTGGCGGTGCTCGGGCGCACGGGGGTCAACTTCGGCGCCGGGATGACCGGCGGCTTCGCCTTCGTGCTGGATCTGGACCGGGGTTTCATCGACCGCTACAACCACGAGCTCATCGACCTCCACCGTCTGCACACCGAGTTCATGGAGGCGCACAGCAATTACCTGCACGACCTCATCGAGGAGTTCGTAGCCGAGACGCGAAGCGCCTGGGGACAGGCGGTGCTGGATGACTTCGAGGACATGCTGCGCAAATTCTGGCTCGTGAAGCCGAAGGCCACGGAGCTCAGCTCGCTCCTCGACACCCTGCGCAAGGCTGCGTGAGGAAGGGACAGATCTATTTTTCGCTCGGGACACGGAGATTCTGGCAGGCCTCGATGAAAAATAGATCTGTCCCCTTTCTGCTCGCGTGCGCCGCGCTCCGCCAGTCACCCTTCGCAAGGGCTCCCCGCCCCGCTGGGGCTGGAGTTCGTGGGTAACCGGGATGCCGAATCATTTTCAATTCGTCGATCTACCGCGCCAGGACGCACCGAAGCTTTCGGTGGAGGTGCGCATGCGCGACTTCCGGGAAGTGTACCGGCAGTACGACGAGCGCACCGCGGCGGCCCAGGCCGATCGCTGCATCGAATGCGGCAATCCGTACTGCGAGTGGAAGTGCCCGGTTCACAACTACATCCCCAACTGGCTCAAGCTGGTCGCCGAGGGCAATCTGCTGGAGGCGGCCGAGCTGTGCCACCAGACCAACTCGCTGCCCGAGATCTGCGGTCGCATCTGTCCGCAAGACCGGCTGTGCGAGGGGGCGTGCACGCTGAACGACGGTTTCGGCGCGGTGACCATCGGCGCGGTGGAGAAGTACATCACCGACGAGGCGTTCAAGCTGGGGTGGCGTCCGGACCTCTCCCAGGTCGTCCCCACGGGCCGGCGGGTCGCCGTGATCGGCGCCGGCCCGGCGGGGCTCGCATGCGCTCACGTGCTGGCGCGCAACGGCGTCAAGCCGGTGGTCTATGACCGCTACCCGGAGATCGGCGGCCTGCTCACCTTCGGGATCCCGCCGTTCAAGCTCGAGAAGGAGGTGGTGCGCTTGCGCCGGCGCGTGCAGGAGGAAATGGGCGTCGAGTTTCGCCTTGGCTGCGAGGTCGGGATGGACGTTCCCTTCGGGCGCCTGCTCGACGAATGCGACGCCGTGTTTCTGGGCATGGGCACTTACACCGCGATGCGCGGGGGCTTCCCGGGAGAACAGCTGCCCGGGGTGGTGCAGGCGCTCCCCTACCTCATCGGCAACGTGAACCGCCTTCTCGAATTCGAGGAGGATCCCGCAGAGTACATCGACATGCGCAACCACCGGGTGGTCGTGCTGGGCGGCGGCGACACCGCCATGGACTGCAACCGCACCGCCATCCGCCAGGGCGCCACCAGCGTGACCTGCGCCTATCGCCGCGACGAGGCCAACATGCCGGGCTCCATGCGTGAGGTGGCGAATGCGAAAGAGGAGAGCGTGCGTTTCCTTTGGAACCGCCAACCCGTCGAGGTCCTGGGGGACCAACGCGTCGAGGCGGTGAAGCTGGTGACCACGCGTCTCGGGGAGCCCGACGAGCGCGGACGGCGCCGGCCCGAGCCCGTGCCCGGGACGGAAGAGGTGCTGTCCACAGACCGGGTCATCATCGCCTTCGGCTTTCGCCCGAGCCCGGCACGCTGGTTCGCCGATGTCGAAGTTGAAGTCGACGACGCCGGGCGCGTGCACGTGTCGGATGCCGACGGCATCAAGTTCCGAACCACGAATCCGAAGATCTTCGCAGGCGGCGACATGGTGCGCGGCTCCGATCTGGTGGTCACCGCGGTCTGGGAGGGCCAGCAGGCGGCCGAGGGCATTCTCGACTACCTCGGCGTATGAGCGCTTCGCTCAACGCCGCTTTATTGAACCACGGAGGACACAGAGAGGATGATGAACGAGAGGGCCGATGACGACCTGAAAGTCGGGATATACCCGGTGGACACGGCCATCGAGCCTGCGCCCAACGCGGCTGCGCGGTATCCAGGCGGGTACAAATGATAGTCCGGACCGCCGTGCATAACCCTCTCTTGTTCTCTGCGGTTATCTCGATCAACGTTTAGCGGAGCCGTCGGGGCGGTGAAATCCAATAGTCAACTCAAGAACGACCGGCTGCTGCGGGCGCTGGCGCGCGAGCCCGTGGACGCGACCCCGGTGTGGCTCATGCGCCAGGCCGGCCGCTACCTGCCCGAGTATCGGGAGATACGCGAGCGCGCGGGCAGCTTTCTCGCACTGTGCACGACGCCGGAGCTGGCCTGCGAGGTGACGTTGCAGCCGCTGCGCCGCTTTCCCCTGGATGCGGCCATCCTGTTCTCGGACATCCTCACCATCCCCCAAGCCATGGGCCTCGGTTTGCATTTCGCTGAAGGCGAGGGCCCTCGCTTCGAGCACCCGGTGCGCAGCGAGGCGGACATCGCACGCCTCGGCGCGCCCGACCCCGAGAGCGATCTCGCGTACGTGCTCGAGGCCGTGCGCCTGTTGCGAAACGAGCTCGCTGGAGCCGTGCCGCTCATCGGTTTCTCGGGCAGCCCGTGGACGCTCGCCACCTACATGGTGGAGGGGCAGAGCTCGAGCGACTTCCGGCGGGTCAAGGGGCTCATGTTCGAGAATCCCCAGGCGATGCACCGCCTGTTGCGTATCCTGGCCAAAGCCGTTGCCCGCTACCTGAACGCGCAGGTGGCAGCCGGCGCCCAGGCCTTGATGCTCTTCGATACCTGGGGCGGCGTACTCACGCCCCGCGACTACCGCGAGTTCTCGTTACGCCACATGGCCGAGATCGTTGCGGGCCTCGCACGCGAAGCGGAGGGGCGAAGGGTGCCGGTCATTCTGTTCACCAAGGGCGGCGGCGGCTGGCTCGAGGCGATGGCGGACACGGGTTGTGACGCCCTCGGCATCGATTGGACCACCGACCTGAGCGAGGCGCGCGAGCGGGTGGGGGATCGCGTGGCCCTGCAAGGCAACATGGATCCTTGCGTCCTGTACGCGCCCGCCGAGCGCATCCGGGCGGAGGTGGCGGCGGTGCTGGCAAGCTACGGCACCGGCTCGGGGCACGTATTCAACCTCGGTCACGGTGTCCAGCCCCACGTCGCGCCCGATTCCGTGGCCGTCATGGCCGAGGCGGTGCACGAGCTGAGCGCCGCCTACCACCGGTGACAGATGCGCCTTGCCGGCTCGGCGGCATGAGGGAGAGCGCGTTCACCGCCGGCAGGGGTTTCTGCATGGGCGCCGCGGACGTGATCCCCGGCGTGAGCGGCGGCACCATGGCTTTCATCCTCGGGATCTACCCGCGCCTGGTGGAGGCCATCCGCGCGTTCGACACACCTTTCCTGCGGTTGCTGGCTCGCGGCGAGTGGCGCGCTGCGGCCCGTCACGCCGACCTGGTGTTTCTACTGTGGCTCGCGCTCGGCATCGGCTGCGCACTGTTTTTTTTCACGCGAGTCGTGCCCCTGCCGACCCTCATCCGCACGCATCCGGAGGCGGTCTACGGACTGTTCTTCGGTCTCATCGTGGCCTCCGTCGTCGTGCTGCTGCGCGAGACCCGCCGCGCGGGGCTGCGTGATCTGTCCATGATCGTCTTGGGCACGGCGGTGGGCTACAGCGTCGTCACTCTCGTGCCGGTGGAAACGCCCACCGCGGCATGGTTCGTGTTCGTCAGCGGTGGGCTCGCCATCTGCGCAATGATTTTGCCTGGTATCTCCGGCTCCTTCGTGCTTCTGATCCTCAACAAGTACGCGTACGTGTTCGACGCCATCGGGCGTCTGGATCCGGGAGTGATGCTGCCGTTCGCCCTGGGCGCAGCGACCGGGCTCGTGCTGTTCAGCCGAGTGCTGACATGGCTGCTGCACCGGTACTATCAGCGCACGCTGCTCTTCATCTGCGGGCTGCTGGTGGGCTCGCTGTGGGTCATCTGGCCGTTTCAGGAGCGCGGTTATGCGATGATTCGCGGGGAGCGCGTGCTGGTCCAGTCTTCGCCGGTCTGGCCCGATGCGCTGAGCGCCCCGGTGATCGTGGCCGCCGTGCTGATGGCCGTGGGGCTGGCGCTGGTGTTCGGGTTGCACGCGTTGTCAGCCACACGCGCACGCTCGACCTAGTCCACACTCCCCGAGGCAAGTGATATGCCCGAGCTGCCCGAGATCGAGACCATCCGCCGTGGCGTGGCGCCTGTGCTCGTGGACCAGCGCGTGGAACACGTCGCCGTTTACCAGCGCCGTTTGCGCTGGACTGTCCCCCCGGGCCTCGGGCGCGCCATGGTGGGCGCGAGCATCCGCGACGTGCTCCGAAGGGGTAAGTACCTCCTCCTGCGCACCACGCGCGGCACGTTGATACTGCACCTCGGGATGTCGGGCAGCCTGCGCGTCGTGGACCCGGGCGTGACCCCCGACAAACACGAGCACCTGGACCTGGTGCTCGCCAACGGACGCTGCCTGCGCCTGCGCGACCCGAGACGCTTCGGGGCGGTGCTCTGGACCACGGAAGACCCGCTCGCGCACCCGCTGTTGGCCCACCTCGGCCCCGAGCCTCTGGACCCCGGGTTCGACGGCGCCTGGCTTCACCAGCGTGCGCGCGGCCGCCGGGCTCCGGTGAAGGCGTTCCTGATGGACGCTCGGGTCGTGGCCGGCATCGGCAACATCTACGCCACGGAGGCGCTGTTCCTGGCGGGCATCCACCCGGGCCGCGCGGCGGGACGCATCGCGCGGGCCCGCTACGACGCACTCGCCGCCGCAGTGCGAGGGGTCCTGCAGGACGCGATACGTCAGGGCGGTACGACGCTGCGGGACTTCGTGCGCAGCGACGGCGCTCCGGGCTACTTCAGCCTGCGTCTTCGCGCCTACGGCAAGCAGGGGGACGCTTGCGAGCGTTGCGGGCACGGACTGCTCACCCGGGTCATCGCCCAGCGTTCCAGCGTGTACTGCGCCCGCTGCCAAAGGTAACTGACCACGAAGGTCACGAAGAGCAGGAAATTTCCACCTCGCTACCGTGTGCGACGGCCTCTCGTAAGAGGGATGCCGTAACCTTCGTGTCCTTCGTGGTAGGTTTTATCGGTGCGGACGTCGGCTGCGTCGCTGGCTGGGAAGATCGGAGAGGATGTCCATCAGGGTCGGAACGGATTGCGCCCCGTGCTCCAACGCCTGGGCCAGGGCGTAGACCTGCTGCACGGCGTGGGCGGCGAACGAAGGGATCCGAAGCTCGTCCGCCATCGCGGTGTAGTAGCCGAGGTCCTTGGCGCCATTCGCCAGCGAGAATCGAAAGCCGCTGTCGTCCCCTTCGAGGATGTAGGGCATCAGCCGGCGCAGCACGACGCTGTCGCCGCCGCCGGATGCGAGGACCTCGGTAAAGGTCTGCATGTCCACCTGAGCCTTGCGCGCGCAAGACACCGCCTCGGCGAGCAGTGCGGCGTTTCCGAGCGAGATGAAGTTGTGGAGCAGCTTCATCTTGTGGCCGCCCCCGACGGGACCCGCGTGGTAGACGTTCTCGGCAAATGCGTCCAGCAGGGGACGAACCGCTTCGATGTCGCCGGGATCGCCGCCCACCATTACGTTCAGGCGACCCGCCTCTGCCTCTTTGGGCGTACGCGTAAGGGGCGCATCCAGGAAGCGCGCACCCTTGCCGGTGACCGCTCGCGCCACGCGCTGCGTGGAGGCGGGCTGCGCCGTGGAGCAATCGACGACGAGCTGGCCGCGTCGCAGAGCTTGCAGAACGCCGTCTTCCTTGAACATGACGTCTTCCACCTGCGGTGATCCGGTCACGCACAGGAATACGACGTCGGCTGCGCGCGTGACGCCGGCGGCGGTGGGAGCAGAGCCCGCGCCCAACGCGAGTAGATCGTCGACCGGACGATTCCCCGGGTGCGCCAAGAAGCTCAGCGGAAACCCGTGTTGCAGCAGGTTCCTCGCGATCCCGTGCCCCATCAGACCGACGCCGATGAATCCGACTCTTTTCTTCTCGCTCACCGCATTCACCTCTAGTTAAACGCCGCTCAAAAGACTTCACCACAGAGGACACAGAGGATCTCACAGGGGTCACAGAGGAAAAGAACATAAGAAAAGTAAAAATATCGAGATCCGATCGGTGGGAACCGCACTGATATCTCTCTGTGTTTCTCTGTGAGATCCTCTGTGTCCTCTGTGGTGGGATGTATCGCGTCGTGGCGAGGAGGGTCAGGCGGCACCGGAGCGAAGCCTGCGCGACAGCGCCGCCGCGACCGCAGGATGCACGAACTGGCTCACATCCCCGCCCAGCATGGCGATTTCGCGCACCAGGGACGACGAGATGTAAGCGTAGCCCTCGTCGGGCGTCAGAAACATCGTTTCTACGTTGGGCGCGAGCTTGCGGTTCATGCTCGCGAGCTGAAACTCGTACTCGAAATCGGAGACCGCACGCAGGCCGCGCAGTATGACCGCCGCACCGTGGTCCTCGGCGAACTTGGCCGTGAGGCCGGCGAAACGCTTCACGGCCACGTTCGGGAGATCGGCGAGTGCCTGCTCGGCCAGCTCGATGCGCTCGTTCAGGGGGAAGAACGGCTTCTTGCTCCCGGTCCTCTCGGCGACCGCGACGATGATCCGATCGAAACGCCGCGAAGCGCGCTCCACCAGATCGGTGTGCCCATTGGTGATCGGGTCGAAGGTACCGGGATAGATCGCGTTGGTTTCCATAGGCGCACTCCGGAGGTGGCTGAAGTGTCTGCGCGGTCGACGCCGAGCACATCGGGTCACTGCCTGGCATTGGACGACCCCCCAGGCCGTCCGTACGCACTGCGGCGGAAACCCGGATCCGTGTCGACCAGGCGATGCCTAGCCGCAAGCCGACGGGGCCGCCAGATAATACCTTACCCCGCCCGCCTTCCCGCTGCGAGGGACCCGCCAACCCTCGGGCAGGGCCAACGCGGACTCCGGCGCGGCGCACTCCAGGTACACGAGGGCGCCCGGCGCCAACCAGCCGCCTTCGTGGAGGCGCCTGCACGCGCCTTCGAGAAGCTCGCCTCGCGCAAAGGGCGGATCGATGAAAACGATGTCGTAGCGTTCGGCGGGGAAGCCCTGGAGCCAAGCCAGCGCATCCGCCTGTACCACCCGCACGGCTTCCGCGCCCAGGGCCGACGCCGTCTCCCGCAGCCACCGCGCGAGGCGGGCGGACTGCTCCACCAGCACCACCTCGGACGCCCCCCGGGACGCCGCCTCGAAGCCGAGGGCGCCGCTGCCGGCGAAGAGGTCGAGACATCGGGCGCCCGGGAGTCGAGGAGCCAGCCAGTTGAACAACGTCTCCCGAACACGGTCCGGCGTCGGTCGCACACCGGCACCCTCGGGAAAGCGCAGAGTTCGGCGCTTCCACCGACCCGCTATGATGCGCAGCTTACCCATCGACGCGCTCGATCACCGATGGCGATATCCTGAATGCGGTCGCGGACGATCCGCGGCAGTTCGCCAAAATGGTAAGATTATGTGGTTACCCAGTCAGGATACCGGTCGATGTTCCCATCGCGTAAGCCATCCTCCGGGCAGGAGCCCGCGCGTGAGCGCGGGCGCCGCTTCTTCGGGCGCCTCGGGCAGGCGCTGAAGGCGCGTTTCACCACCGATCTGGCGGACGTGTTCAGCCGCCACAAGGTGGTGGACGAAGACATCCTGGAGGAGATCGAGACGCTGCTGCTCTCCGCCGATGTCGGCGTCGAGGCAACGGAACGCATCGTCTCCGAGCTCACAGCACGTCTCAAGCGTAAGCAGCTCGGAGACGCCGATGCGGTCATGGAGGCGTTGCAGGACGAGATGCTGGAGATCCTGAGACCCGTCAGCCAACCCTTGCGCCTTCCCGACCCCTGCCCCAAACCGTTCGTGATCCTCATGGTCGGCGTGAACGGAACGGGGAAAACGACCACCATCGGCAAGCTTGCGAAGCGTTTCAAGGACGACGGACGCCGTGTCATGCTCGCCGCCGGCGACACGTTCCGGGCGGCTGCCATCGAGCAACTGCAAGGGTGGGGCGAGCGCATCGGCGTACCGGTCGTAGGCCAGCACACCGGCGCCGATGCCGCCTCGGTGATTTACGATGCCCTGGTCTCGGCACGGGCACGGGAGGTCGACGTGCTGATCGCCGACACCGCGGGTCGCCTGCATACCCAGCGCAACCTCATGGACGAGCTGAAGAAAGTACATCGTGTGATCCGCAAGTTCGACCCGTACGCTCCGCATGAAACGATGCTGATCGTCGATGCGGGCACCGGGCAGAACGCGCTCACTCAGTCCGAGCGCTTTCACGAAGCCGTGCAGCTCACCGGTATCGCGCTCACGAAGCTCGACGGAACCGCGCGCGGCGGTATCGTTTTCGCCGTCGCCGAGAAGCTCGGCTTGCCGATAAGGTTCGTGGGTGTCGGAGAGGCGCTCGACGACCTGCAGGAGTTCGACGCCGGGGAGTTCGTCCACGCACTGCTCAGACGCTGACGGTGATTCGCTTTCTGAACGTCAGCAAACGCTATCCCGGCGGCCACGAGGCGCTGCGCAATGTCGACCTGCGCGTGGCGCCCGGCGAGATGGCGTTTCTCACCGGCCACTCGGGTGCGGGCAAGAGCACTCTCATGCGACTCATCGCCCTCATCGAGCGTGCCAGCCGCGGACAGATCGTCGTGGGCGGACAAAATCTGAACCGCATCGGCCGACGCCGCATGCCGTACTACCGGCGTCACATCGGGATGGTATTCCAGGACCATCGCCTGCTCATGGATCGAACCGTGTTCGACAACGTGGCTTTACCGTTGGTCATCGCCGGACATCCGCACCGCGAGATGGCCCGCCGGGTGCGCGCGGCCCTGGACAAGGTGGGCCTGCTCGGCAAGGAGCGCGCGTATCCGATCATGCTATCGGGCGGCGAGCAGCAGCGGGTCGGCATCGCCCGGGCCGTGGTGCACAAACCCGCCATCCTGCTGGCGGACGAGCCCACAGGCAACCTCGACCCGGAGCTTTCGCGCGACATCATGCGGCTGTTCCAGCGGTTCAAACAGGTCGGCGTCACCGTACTCATCGCGACCCACGACGTCGAGCTCATCCGCAGCATGCCGCAGCGTACGTTGACCCTTCGCAACGGCGCCCTGCTCCCGGCATGAACACGCGGACGCGGCCGGGGCCGGGGCCGGCGCGGCTGAGAGTGTCGCCGCGGCTGCGACCGCGGGCGTGGTTGCTGCGCCACGCCCAGACCTTCGTCTACACGCTGGGTCAGCTTGCGCGTGCGCCCATCGCGACGGCGATGAGCGCCGCGGTCATCGGCATCGCTCTGGCGCTCCCGGCGGGCCTCTACGCCGTGCTCCAGAACGTGCAGGCCGTGGGCCGGAGCTGGGACGGCGCCATCCAGCTCTCGCTGTACCTGAAGACCGAGGTGAGCGACGAGGCCGCCGCGCGCCTGCGCGAGGAGCTCGACGGCCGCCTGGAGTTCCGCCACGTCGAGCTGATCACGCGGGCGCAGGCGCTCGAAGAGTACCGCCGGCTGTCGGGTTTTGGCGAGGTGCTGCGGGTTTTCGAGGACGAGAACCCCCTGCCCGCCGTGGTGGTCGCGCACCCGCACCCCGCGTACGCGCAGCCCCAGCGCCTGCGCGCGGTGGTGGACGAGCTGGCGCAGCGCCCCGCCGTGGACATGGCGCAGCTCGACTGGCAGTGGCTGCGGCGCGTCCAGGCCCTGATGGCAGTGATGACGCGGGGGGTATGGCTGCTCGGGGCGTTTCTCGGCGTGGGGGTGCTGCTCATCGTCGGCAACACCATTCGCCTTGGCATTGAGAGCCGGCGCGACGAGATCGAGATCACCAAGCTCTTCGGCGCCACCGACGCCTTCGTACGCCGGCCCTTTCTCTACCACGGGCTGTGGTACGGGCTGCTGGGCGGGTTCATCGCGTGGGGTTTGGTGAGCGCGTCGCTGCTCCTGCTCCAGGGGCCGGTGGGCCGCCTGGCCGCCCTCTACGGGAGCGATTTTCGCTTCGCCGCGCTCGACGCCTCGGCGAGCGCGGCGCTGCTGGCGGCCGGGGCGCTGTTGGGGCTGACGGGCTCGTGGCTGGCGGTGGGACGCCATCTCGACGCCATCGAGCCCGCGTAGGGGGGAACTCCGCAGCCTATTGGCACTCTAACGTACTGAGTGCTAAGATTAATGGCTAGGTCGGTTGGATTAGGAGGTGGTTATATCGTGAGCAAGGCGCTGCAATTAGCGTTACCGCTCCCGACGGGTAGTCTGGAGGCGTACCAGCAGGCCGTCAACGGTGTCCCGATGCTGAGTGCCGACGAGGAGCGCGCGCTCGCAGAGCGCTATCGGCGCCACCAGGATCTGGATGCGGCGTGGCGGCTGGTGCTCTCGCACCTGCGCTTCGTGGTACGCATCGCCCGCGGCTATTCCGGGTACGGACTGCCGCTGGCGGACCTCATTCAGGAAGGCAACATCGGCCTGATGAAGGCCGTCAAACGCTACGACCCGGACTGGAACGTACGACTGGTGTCTTTCGCAGTGCACTGGGTGCGCGCTGAAATTCACGAGTACATCCTGCGCAACTGGCGCATCGTCAAAGTCGCCACGACCAAGGCGCAACGCAAGCTGTTTTTCAACCTGCGCAGCGCCAAGAAGCGTCTCGGGTGGTTCAGCCGCCAGGAGGTCGACGCGGTGGCCGACGAGCTCGGCGTCAGCGCGGAGGACGTGGTGGAGATGGAGAAGCGCCTGAACGCGCACGATGCGGCATTCGACATGCCGGTCGATGCCGATGCGAGCGACGAGCGCGAGCGCATGGCGCCGGCTGGGTATCTCGCCGACACCCGTTTCGATCCCGCGAGCGCCGTCGAAGAATCGGAGTGGAGCGATCACAGCGCGGAGCGCTTGCAGGATGCACTCGAGATGCTCGACGAACGCAGCCGCGATATCGTTCAGCGGCGCTGGCTGAGTGAAGACAAGGCCACGCTGCAGCAGCTCGCCGACCACTACGCGGTATCGGCGGAGCGCATCCGCCAGCTCGAGAAGAACGCGTTCAACAAGCTGAAGGCCTCATTAGAGGCCTGAGCGGCGCGAGCAAAGTTCAAAAGTTCAGACGAAACGGCCCCGCTTCGGCGGGGCTTTTTTTTTGACTCATCGCGGATTTCCGGGAGATGGGCGGTTTCGCGGGCTGGATCCCACGCCACGCACCCAGTGCGCTCACGCCCATGAATGCTGCAGGTAGTGGTCGAGCAGCAGGAATCCGAAAAGCCCCGCCAGGTAGTATATGGAGTAGGCGAAGGTGCGCATGGGCAGACGCGGGTCGTCCCGCCGGCGGTAAAGGGCGACGGCGTGATAGAGAAATCCGCCGCCCAGCACCGCTGCACCGGCGAGATACGCCCCGCCGCTCATACGTGTGGCGTACGGCAGCGCCGACACCGCGCACAGCACGAGGGTGTAGAGCAGTATCTGCAGCCGTGTGAAATCCACTCCGTGAGTCACGGGCAGCATCGGAACCGCCGCCCGGGCGTAGTCCTCCCGGCGATGAATGGCCAAGGCCCAGAAGTGCGGCGGCGTCCAGGCGAAGACGATGAGAAACAGCAGCAACGCGTTCGGATCGAGCTGGCCGGTCACCGCGCTCCAGCCGAGGACCGGAGGCATGGCGCCCGCCGCGCCGCCGATGACGATGTTGTGCGGTGTCGCCCACTTGAGATACAGCGTGTAGACGAGCGAATACCCCACCATGGACAGCAGGGTAAGCACGGCGGTGAGCGTGTTCACGCGCAGCACGAGCAGCGCGGCACCGGCGGCGCAGAGGACGAGCGCGAACACGAGCGCGGAGATGCCGTCGACGCGACCGGAGGGCAGCGGACGACGGTGCGTGCGCAACATCACGGCATCGCTCTGCCTGTCCAGCACGTGATTGAGAGTGGCCCCCGCGGCGGCGATCAGGGCGATGCCCGTGCTGCCGAAGAGCAGCGCGTCCGCGGGTACCAGCCCCGGGGTCGCCAGAAACATGCCAACCATGGCGGTGAAAACCATGAGCAGCACGACCTTGGGCTTGCAAAGCTCCAGGTACTCGCGCCACAGCCCTGGCCGCAGCCCGGCGACGCGGATAGTGAGTCTTTGTGTTCTACCGGACATGCATCGAACTCGGCATCGCGCACACACCGTCAGGGGCGGCTCAATATACAGCAGCCAGAGAGCACGCCCAAGCGCCGACGTACGCAGGGGGCGCACGGATCCCGCGCGCCCCGAGGCCGTCAGCCGATCCGTGAGGCCTTCAGCAGCCGACGCAGGTCTTCCAGCATGCCCTCGGCGCTCGCATCCTGCGCGTACGCCATCATCAGGCGCGCGCGAGGGTCCACCAGGTAGATGCCATCCGGGCGCCCACGGTCGGTGTCGCGGCCCGGCAGCGATCGGAGCCAGGAGGATTCGGCGCGCGCGAGTCGCAGTCCGGGATGACGAGCCAGGAGCTCGGCCTGGTTCTCGAGCGTGGCATCGGCCGGAAGCACCCACAGACGCTGCACCCGATCCCTGTCCTTGCCGAGGGCACGCCGCGCTTGGCGCGTACGATAGAGGAGCTCGCGACAACCGTCGTCGCAGGGCAATGGGGGTACCACCACCAGCGTCCATTTGCCCATGAAATAGTCCGGGGCGACACGCCCGTCCTCGAGGCTGGAGAGACCGGCCGCGCTGATCGTTTCGGGGGGCTCGACGAGCCGGCCGTGGTGTGCGGTGCCGAAGGGCCTCCAATCCGGCGGCAGCAGGGTGAGCACCCATGCGACCGCCAGTGGCAGCACGCACAGCGCGACGACGGCCACCAGCGCCGCGCGGTTGCGGCTTGCCTGACGGCTCGGCTCAGCGCTCATCACCGAACCTGCGCCTGACGGCGTCGGCTCCGCATCGCCACGACGACGTAGATAACCGCCACTGCTGCGGCCAGAGCGAACCACTGCAGCGCATATGCGCGGTGTCGCTCGGGCCCGAAACCGACGTAAGGCCGCCATTCGCGGACGAAGCCGCCGGGGACGCCGGCGTCGAGGCGCACCGTATAGGGGCGCAACCGGTAGCCCAGCGTCCGCTCCATGACCGGGACGTCGATGGCCTGGACGACGCGCGGCCAGCCACCGGTCTCGTAGCCGGCAGGGCCGAGCAGGAAGGGATCCGCGCCGGGCACCGCCACGAGGCCCTCGACCCGCACCGAGCCGGTCGGCGCGGGGATCGCGGGGAGCTGCTCGCGGCTAGCGCCGAGGGGCACCCAGCCGCGGTTCACGAGCACGGCCGCGTCCGAGCCGCGCAACCGTAACGGCGTCAGCACGTGATAGCCTGCCACCCCCCGACGCGTCCGGTTGTCGAGGAGGAACTGATGCCCGGCGTCGTAGGCGCCGGTGGCCGTGACCCGCCGATGGCGCAGCGAGTCGGTCTCGACGGTGGGGGTGGCGGTGTCGAGTCGTATGGGATGGTCGTGGACGCGGCGCTCGAAGGTATTGCCCAACGCCTGCTTTTGCTGCGCCCGGTCGAGCTGCCACAGCCCCAACGCGAACAGCAGCGCGAAGACCACCAGCGCGGCGAGGGTCGGGAGGATCTTGGTGGCAAGCTGAGATGAGCCTGTGCGCATACCTTGACGGATGCCGCCTGCATGTCGCCTTTGCAGCGGGCAGCATGCGCGTCGCAGCAAAAGCTCGGCGGGCTGGCGGCAAGTGAATTATACTGAGTGCTGGCACTCCACGACTGGATTCGAAGCGTTGGCCAAACTTCTCGTCATCGTCGTGTTTCTCGCCATTCTGGGTAGCCTGGGGTCCGGTCTGGTGTTTCTGGTGAAGGACAAGGGCCAAACCGACCGCACGGTAAAAGCTCTCACCTGGCGTATCGGGCTTTCGGTCTCCCTGTTCGCCCTGCTGTTCGTACTCTTCGCCACGGGTCTCATCACGCCGCACGGCGTCCAGCCTTGAGCGGCCGACGCGCCCTCCGCCCGTAGACGCGCGCGAGGGCGAGGCGGGTCCACGGCCTCGCTGCGCGCACTCGTGAGAAATGCTGGCTACAGCCAGTAGACGAAGGTGAACAGGCCCAGCCAGACGACGTCCACGAAGTGCCAGTACCAAGCGGCCGCTTCGAAGGCGAAGTGCCGGTCCGCCGTAAAGTGCCCGACGATGGCGCGCAACAGCATCACCGTGAGCATGATGGCGCCGATGGTGACGTGGGCGCCGTGAAACCCGGTCAGCATGAAGAAAGTCGAGCCGTAGATGCCGCTCCCCAGCGTGAGCCCGAGCTCGGTGTAAGCATGGATGTACTCGCTCGCCTGCAACCCGACGAACAGAAAGCCGAGCGCGATCGTCGCAGCCAGCCAGCCGATGAGCTGTCCGCGTCTCTCGCCCTTGAGCGCCCAGTGCGCGAGGGTAACGGTTACGCCGCTCGAGAGCAGGATGAGAGTATTGAGCGCCGGCACACCCCACGCCGCCATGGCCGTGAACCGCCCGCCGATGCTCGCCGGCCCGTTGGTCGGCCACGCGCTCTCGTACCCCGGCCAGAGCAGCTCGTGAGTTCCGAGCTCGACACCTTCACCACCGAGCCAGGGCACCGCGTACACGCGTGCGTAGTACAGAGCGCCGAAGAACGCCCCGAAGAACATGACCTCGGAGAAGATGAACCACCCCATCCCCCAGCGGAACGAGCGATCCACCTGGTCGTTGTATGTCCCGGATTCACTCTCGCGGATGACGGTCCCGAACCACCCGAACATCATCAGCGCCAGGATGATGAGCCCCACGACCATGAGCGTGGGACCGACGGCGGCGCCATTCAGCATGGTTGCGAAACCAACGAGCAGGCTGGTGAGGCCGATGGACCCCAGGATGGGCCAGCGAGTGCCGTGGGGGAGGTAGTAGCCGCCGTGCGCTTCAGCCATGGTCGTGTCGTCTTCCGAGATTATCGTTGTTGAAAACGGGGTTGAAAACCGGCAAGCTCAGCTGCTTTTATCCGCTCTGAAAAACGTGTAGCCGAGCGTAAGGCTCGTATACCTCTGAGAGAGCGCCTGGTCCACTACGAACCGGACCGGCATCTCGCGCGCCTCTCCAGGGCCGAGCGTTTGCCGCGTGAAGCAGAAGCACTCGGTCTTGTTAAAGTGCTTTGAAGCGAGCGCGGGTGTGACGCTCGGCACCGCCTGAGCGACGATGGTCTCGTCGGAGCGGTTGCGCGCGTAAAACGTGGTCTCGTACACCTGGCCCGGGTGTATGCGCAAGGTTCGCTCTACGGGGCGGAATTCCCAGGGCAGGTCGCTCGCCACGTTGCTCACGAACTGCACGGTGATCTCGCGGCCCGCGTCCACGCCGCCGTCCAGGGATCCGGCCTCCACCACGCCGGTGCGGCCGCCGAGGCCGGTCACCTCGCAGATCACGTCGTAGAGCGGCACCAGCGCGTAGCCGAAACCGAACATGGCGAGCACCACCAGCGCCAGACGGCGCGCCGTTCGCGCATTGGTCGCGGATTGGCGCGACGCGTCAGTCATACGGTGCCTCCGAAGAGCGCGAAGAGATAGAACCCCAGGGCGACGAGCGCAAGCACCACGGCCAATAGGATGTTCTTGCGCCGGATCCGCGCGCCTCGGTCGTCACCGTTCTCCCGGCCCCGGTCTCGCGAGTGACGGTCATCATCCACCGCCCGCTCACTTCACCTCCGGCGCCTCGGTGAAGGTGTGGTACGGCGGCGGCGAGCTCAGCGTCCACTCGAGGCCGTCGGCGCCTTCCCATACCCTGTCGGCGGCCTTCTCACCGCCGCGGATGCTCTGGACGACGATGTACAGGAAGAGAAGCTGCGAGAGACCGAAGACGAATCCGCCCAGGCTTGAAACCATGTTCCAGTCGGCGAACTGCAACGCGTAATCGGGGATACGGCGCGGCATGCCGGCCAGCCCCAGGAAGTGCTGCGGGAAGAACAGGACGTTGACCGAGATGACCGACAGCCAGAAATGCGACTTCCCAAGAGTTTCATTGTACATGTGCCCGGTCCACTTGGGCAGCCAGTAGTAGGCGCCGGCCAGCATGGCGAAGACCGACCCCGTCACCAGCACGTAGTGGAAGTGGGCCACCACGAAGTAGGTGTCGTGGTACTGGTAGTCCGCGGGCACGATGGCGAGCATGAGCCCCGAGAAGCCGCCGATGGTGAAGAGCACGATGAACGCGACGGCGAAGAGCATCGGCGTCTCGAAGCTCAGCGCCCCGCGCCACATGGTCGCCACCCAGTTGAACACCTTCACCCCGGTCGGCACCGCGATGAGCATGGTCGTGTACATGAAGAACAGCTCGCCGGCGAGCGGCATGCCCACGGTGAACATGTGGTGCGCCCACACCACGAAGGACAGGAATGCGATGGAGGCGGTCGCGTACACCATCGACGTGTAGCCGAAGAGCGGCTTACGCGCGAAGGTGGGCACGACCTGAGAGATGATCCCGAAGGCCGGGAGGATAAGGATGTAGACCTCGGGATGCCCGAAGAACCAGAAGATGTGCTGGAACATCACGGGGTCGCCGCCGCCCGCGGCCTGGAAGAACGAAGTGCCGAAGAACTTGTCGGTCAGCAGCATGGTGACCGCGCCGGCGAGCACCGGCATCACCGCCACCAGCAGGAACGCGGTGATGAGCCAGGTCCACACGAACAGCGGCATCTTCATCAACGTCATGCCGGGAGCGCGCATGTTGAGGATGGTGACGATGATGTTGATGGCGCCCATCACCGACGAGATCCCCATCAGGTGTATGGAGAAGATGAGAAACGGGAACGCCGCGCCCGTCTGCAGCACGAGCGGGGGGTACATGGTCCAGCCGGCCGCGGGGGCGCCGCCCTGCACGAACAGGGTGGAGAGCAGCATCGCGAAAGCGAAGGGCAGGACCCAGAAGCTCCAGTTGTTGAGGCGCGGCAACGCCATGTCCGGCGCACCCACCATGAGCGGCACCTGCCAGTTCGCGAACCCGACGAAGGCCGGCATGATCGCGCCGAAGATCATCACCAGCGCGTGCATGGTGGTCATCTGGTTGAAGAAGTCCGGATCGACGACCTGCAGCCCGGGCTGGAACAGCTCGGCGCGGATGACCATCGCCATGGCGCCGCCGATGAAGAACATCAGCAGCGCAAACAGCAGGTAGAGGGTCCCGATATCCTTATGGTTGGTCGTGAACACCCACCGCAGGAGCCCGGGCTCCGGCCCGTGGTCGTGGTGCTCTTCGTGGTCGGCAGTGGCTGGCGTCGTGCTCATATATCTGACTCTCCTATCTCACTTCACTGCGCTGAGGCGTTCCCTGGCGATGCCGCCAGCCTCACATCGTCCTCCGCCGACGGGCGCGCCGGCCCGACAGCGCGAGCCTCCGCTTGAGCCGCCACCCACGCTTGATACTCGTCCTCGGGCTTCGCCTCCACCACGATGGGCATGAAGCCGTGGTAGGCGCCGCACAGCTCGGCGCACTGCCCGCGATAGACGCCCGGCGTCTCGATCTGCGTCCACAGCTCGTTGATGTAACCGGGGATGGCGTCCTTCTTCTGCCCGAGCTGGGGCACCCACCAGGCGTGGATGACGTCTTTGGCGGTGATGAGCAGCCGGATCTTCTTGCCCGTGGGCAGCACGAGATCGTTGTCCACCTCCAGCAGATAGTTCTGCACCTTTGTCGGGTCCTCGTAGATGGCCGCGCGGGTCGTGTCGGCGAGGTTGCTGTAGAAGCTGATGCCCTCGTCCACGTACTCGTACTGCCAGCCCCACTGATAGCCCGTGACCTTCACGGTCATATCCGGGCCGCTCGTGTCCTCCATGAAAATCAGCGCCTTGGTCGCCGGGATGGCCATGCTGACGAGGATCACGAAGGGAATGATGGTCCAGATGATCTCCGCCCGCGTGCTGTGGTGAAATTGGGCCGCCTGCGCCCGGCGAGCCTTACGGTGTCGGACGATGGCGACGAACATCACGCCGAAGACCAACACGCCGATGGCGACGCAGATCCAGAAGATCAGCATATGCAGGTCGTGCACTTCGCGACTGATCGGGGTGACGCCGCGCGGCAGGTTCAGCTCCCAAGCCGCTCTCGCCGCGCCGGATACACCCAAGGTGAGGAGGCCGAGGAGGCCGCTCACACCGATGCCAAGCTTGTTCCGATACATCCCCTTCCCTCTGCAGGTTCGCACCGGCCGCCGCGCGGATTGCGTCTCCGGCGCTGCGTTGCTCGTCAAGACCGCGACGCGGCGATGGTCCGATGTAGATGGCCCGCCAAATGCCGGCGCTCTTCTTCGTTGAGGAAGCTGGCCAGCTCCACGTGGCGTCCATGAGATCCGAGCCGCAGCCGGCTCGGGTACCAGCGAACTCGGGGGCACAACAAGCTCACGCGCGTCCAAGCCCGCGGAAACTCCCAACGCTGCTCCGGCGCGCGTCGCCCCTTCTCCACCGCCACCGTGCCGGACCTCACCCACACCACCTCGTTCACGTCGCCGCGCAGCGCGCACACGTAAAAGGCGGCACCGAGACCCACCAGCTCGAGCCCGGCAAAGGGCACTACCGGCCAGAAGCCCTGCAACGCGAAGGCGATGGCGATCAGCATCAACGCGGCCACGACGGCGAAGTACAGCGTGCATACCTGTGACCACGTGAGCGCGCGATTGGGCCGGATCAACACGCGGCAGCTGTCGTCGGTATCGAAACTCGTGGAGACCATCAGTCGGTTGCGCGCCGCGGCTGGCGCCGGGACACGAATCGTACAGCACGCCCCCCCGGTGGCGCAACCAAGGTTCAGCCGGATAACGCGCTGATAATTTTGTCCTTAGTCGGCACCTCGATATCGCAACCGTCCACCGCACGAGCTCTTTCGCGCTCAGCGTCGCCACGGCGTCGGCGGTCACCTCAACGCTTGAGCGCGTCGGACTCGAGCGCTCGAGCCGTGTTCTCCAGCGCTGCGCGCACGCGCGGACTCGAGGGACCTTCGGGACACCACGGAACCACATCCAACAGTGGTGAATCGATACGTGCGCGCAGGGCGGCCACGTTCTCGGAGGGACGCGCCGCCTCCTCGGGCGCGAGCACGTTCGCCACCCAGCCGAGCAGACGGCACCCACGTGCACGGATGCTCTCGACGGAGAGCAGCGCGTGGTTCAAGCACCCCAGACGCACACCCACCACGAGCAGCACCGGCAGGTCCAGGCGGGCGGCCAGGTCGGCCACAGTGGAACGCACCCCCAGCGGCACCAGCCACCCGCCGATACCCTCCACCACACACCAGTCGGCCGTGCTCGCGAGCTCGCGGTAAATTGCGTCGATACGCGGGAGCGCGATGGAAACACCTCTCTCGTCCGCCGCGATGTGGGGCGCGACGGGGGGCTCGAAAGCGAACGGATTGATCCGTCCGTAGGGCACGCTCACCGTGGACGCCGCGCGCAGCAGCTCCGCGTCCTCGTTGCGAAGCCCCTCGGGGGTCCGCCGGCACCCGCTGGCCACCGGTTTCATCCCCACGACGCAACGGCCGCGCGCGGCGAGCAGCGCCATGATGCCGAGCGCGACCCAGGTCTTGCCGACGCCGGTGTCCGTCCCGGTTACGAATACACCTGCTCCCATACGCCGTCGCCTCCCTCAAACGCGGTTTTGTAGCACGAAGCGACGGCGCTAGGGGCGCTGGCGCAGCGCGTCGATGGAGACCTCGAAGGCGCTGTGCTCGGGCTTCCAGGCGTGGCCGTAGACCACCTCGAAAGTCGCCGGCAGGCCGGCATCCGTGCGCAGGCGCTCGTAGGCCTCGCGCATGCGATCCAGCCGAGCGGGCGCGGTCAAGGCTCGCCGGCGCCCGGCGCTGGCGTTGCGCGCACCGAGTCCCCTCAGGTCGCGCATCAAGATGTCCACGCTCGGGTACTGCACCGTGAGCCGCTCGGTCTCCATGACCACGTCCACGAACCCCGTACGCACCAGTGCGTCGCCCACGTCGTGCATATCGAGAAAGGCATGCACGTGCACGAGCGCGTCGGCGGCGGCCCAGCTCTCGCGCAGCTCGCGCAGCGTGTCCGGGCCCAGAGAGCTGAACAAGACCGGACGCCCTGGGGCCAGGACGCTCACGAACTCCCGAAAGACCGGCTCCGGGTCGGTGAACCACTGCAAGAGCAGATTCGAGAAGACGAGGTCGAAACGGTCGCGCTGCAGCGGTAAGCGCTCGCTGTCCGCACAGACAAAGCGCTGTCGAGAGAAAAACCGAGGGGCTTTGACCCGCGCCGCTTGCAGCATGGGCTCCGCGATATCCAGGGCGACGACCAGTGCGCGCCCGTAACGCGTCGCGAGCTCGCGCGCCAGAGTGCCGGTGCCCGCGCCTGCATCCAGAATCCGCGCCGGCTGCAGCTTAATCGGGTCCAGGTGCTCGAGCAGGCGCATGCCCACCTCCTGCTGGACCCGTGCGTGACGATCGTAGTCGCGCGCCGCGCGCGCGAAGGCCTGGCGGACCTGGCGCTTGTTCAGCTCGGCAGCCGTGGCATTATCCGAGCCCATGCAGAAAACCGTACAGGAGCTCGCGAAACGCGGGCGTGTGGGACGCAAAGGGCACGTGCGCGCTGTCGGGCACCACGGCGGTCCGCCACGCACCGAGCCGCCGGACGTCGGCGTCCACTCCCACGGGGATCAACGGATCGCTGCCACCCAGGATGAGCAACCGGGGACACCTCACCGCGGCCGCCGGCTCGCGCAGGTCCGAGGTGCGCAGTCGGGCCAGCGGCACGCTGCGTGCAGGGCGAGCAGGCCACCCAGCGACCAACCCACCCACACCGCGGGGCCCGGTATGCCAGCGGCCACAGCGGTGCTCAACGCGTCCAATGTATGTAAGCATTCACTTTCACTACTTCTGCCGTACCCGGGTAGATCCAGGGTGCGCAGCCGAAAACCTCCGGGCGTCGAGAGCAACGGACTCCATACGTCGCTGTTGAGACCCCACCCGTGCAACAAGAGCACGTCCGGACCGCATCCGTGCACCTGCTGATACAGCTTCACGCGGTGACGACCTCGCCAAGCGCATCCAGCAACCGGTCCACGTGCACGCTTTGGTGCGCGGCGGAGAAGGCAATCCGCAGGCGCGCGGTTCCGCGGGGCACCGTGGGGGGACGCATGGCCGTGATGTAGATGCCCCGCACGCGTAGGGCATCCGCAGCCTGCAAGGCGGCGGTGGTCTCTCCCAAAAGCAGCGGCTGAATGGGGCTCTCGGAGGGCATCAGCGGCAAACCTAGGTGGGCCGCACCGTCGCGGAAGCGCCGCACGAGGGTCCGCAGGTGCTCCCGGCGCCATCCCTCCTGGCACACGATGCGCAGCGCCGTTCGGGTTGCCTCCGCCACGGACGGTGGCAGCGCCGTGGTGTAGACGTAGGTACGCGCCGCCTGAAGTACCGTTTCCACCAGAGTGTGGCCGCCGGCCACGAAGGCACCGAAGGTGCCGAAGGCCTTGCCCAGCGTGCCCACGAGCACGGGTACCTCGGCCGGACCCAAGCCGTAGTGCTCCAGGGTGCCCCGGCCTCGCGCCCCCACCACCCCAACCCCGTGGGCATCGTCCACGGCCAGCACCGCGCCTGCACGGCGCGCCGCCACGGCCAGCGCTGGCAGCGGCGCCATGTCCCCGTCCATGCTAAACACTCCGTCTGTGAGGACCAACTTACGCTTGGCGGTGGAACGCTCCAATGCGCGTTCGAGCTGTGCGACGTCGCCGTGGGCGTACCGCCGCAGGTGCGCGTGCGCCAGAAGCGCCGCATCGATGAGTGAGGCGTGATTGAGACGGTCCTGGAACACACCATCGCCACGCCCCACCAAGGCACTGGCGACGCCGAGGTTCGCCATATAACCGGTGGAGAAGAGCAGCGCCCGCTCGCGCCCCACGAACGCGGCCAGCTCCTCTTCCAGGGCGTGGTGGGCTCGTGAGTGCCCGGTAACCAGATGCGAGGCACCACTGCCGGCACCGTAACGCGCGGCGCCGCGTTGCATGGCCTCGATGATTCGCGGGTCGTTGGCGAGACCGAGGTAGTCGTTGCTGCAGAATGCCAGATAGCGTCGCCCGTCGATGAGCGGCTCGACGCCCTGGGCACCCTCGAGGATCTCGCGCCGCCGCAGCAGGTGTGAACGCCGCCGGCGTTCGAGCTCTGCGCGTAGCGCATCTTCCAAGGGCGGCGGGAGATCCGGACCCCGGGCGGACCGGGTCTTCGCCTTGCGGGTCACTGCTCGCCAGGGGGCTCCCGGAAAGCCTCCCCCTGCAGCCTGAGGCCCAGCCGGGCGAACAGCTCACGGTCGCGGCGGGTGCTCGAATTGTCCGTGGTGAGAAGCTTCTCGCCGTAGAACACCGAGTTGGCACCCGCGAGGAAGCACAGCGCGTGCATCTCGTCGGAGAGCTGTTCGCGGCCCGCGGAGAGCCGGATCCACGACCGCGGCATCAGGATGCGAGCCAGCGCCACCACGCGTACGAAGGCGAGCGGGTCCATCGCTGGCGTACCGTAGAGCGGCGTGCCTTCGACCTGGACCAGAAGATTGATGGGCACACTCTCCGGCGGTTCCGGCATGTTGGCCAGCTGGAGCAGCAACTCGACGCGGTCCGCCACGTCCTCGCCCATGCCGACGATCCCGCCACAGCAAACGCGGATTCCGGCGTTGCGCACGTGTCCCAGCGTCTCCAGCCGATCGCGGTACGTTCGCGTCGTGATGATCCGCCCGTAGTACTCGGGCGAAGTGTCGAGATTGTGATTGTAGAAGTCGAGGCCCGCCCCCTTGAGCCGTCCCGCCTGCTCGGCGCTCAGCATTCCGAGCGTGGCGCAGGTCTCCAGACCCACAGCCTTCACGCCGGAGACCATGCGGAGAACCGGCTCCAGGTCCCGCTGTCGCGGGCTTCGCCAGGCCGCGCCCATACAGAAGCGAGTGGCGCCCTGGGCCTTGGCCTCACGGGCCGCCGCGACGACGTCATCCGGATTCATGAGACGCTCGCCGGCTTGCCCCGGCGCGTAGCGGGCGCTCTGCGGGCAGTACGCGCAGTCCTCCGGACATGCCCCGGTCTTAATGCTCAACAGCGTGCTCAGCTGGAGAACGTTGGGGTCGAAGTGCTGCCGGTGCACACGCTGTGCCCGGTAGAGCAGGTCGCTCATGGGGAGATCGTAAACCCCCCTGGCCGCAGCACGGGTCCAGGGCGCCGCGGGACGTTCCACCATGGGCCGTGGCTCGGCATCAGTGTGCGGATGCATGTCGGAGGCTCTCTCTCGAATGCCTGGCCGGCCAGGCGCGCTCGCGTCGCTCGAACTGCCGGGCTTGTCACGGCCGGCTGCGGCAAGGATGATGATCGGGGCGTTCCCCTCTGTCAACGCGCAAGGACGCGGTTGATGAACAACTGGCTGGATCGCATACAGCGCCTTCTGCTGCCCACCGATTGCCTGCTCTGTGGCGGTGGCCCCACTACGCTCCCGAATCTGTGCACGGCATGCGCCGCCGATCTGCCACGGCTCGGCCCCCGGTGCCTGGGCTGCGCAGCGCCGCTGCCATGTTCCTCGCTGTGCCCGCGCTGCCGGCATCGCGCGCCGCCGTACGCCTGTGTGCGCAGCCCCTTCCGCTACGCCCCCCCGGTGAGCGAGCTCGTACAGAACTTGAAGTTCCGCGGTCACCTTCCAGCGGCCGAGCCCCTGGGTCGGCTGCTGGCCATGCACCTCGCAGCGGGCGGGGCGCAGCGTCCCCAGATCATTGTCCCGGTGCCGCTGCATCCACACCGACTGCGTGTACGCGGCTTCAACCAGGCGGTGGAGATCGGTCGTCGCGTGGGCCGCGACCTTAAACTTGCGCTGGTACCCGGCGCGGCATGGCGCGTGCGCGCCACGCCGCCACAAACGGGTCTCGCCTCCCGCTCGGAGCGTCGTCTCAATGTGCGAGGCGCTTTCGTCGCCTCGCCGGAGGTACGCGGCTTGCGCCATGTGGCCATCCTGGACGACGTTCTGACCACCGGCGCCACGGTGTCCGAGCTGGCGCGGGTTCTCAAACGGGCCGGCGTGGCGCGGGTAGAGGTGTGGGCCGTAGCCCGCGCGGGCTGAGGGAGAAGGTTCTTCGCGATTTCCGGCAAACCGTGTCGAGGCGCGCTCTGCGGGATGGGTCTCGGGGTATGTGCCGCGCAGTCGCAAGCCCCGCAGCGCAAGGCCGAGAGTCCGCCCGAGCGCCACGGGTCCGAGCCACGCAGGAAAACGCGCGAAGAACCTTGTCAGAGGTCGAGGTTGGCCACGGCCAGGGCGTTCTCCTCGATGAAGTCTCGCCGCTGCTCGACCTGGTCGCCCATGAGCGTGGTGAACAGGTCATCCGCGGCCACGGCGTCCTCGATGCGGACCTGGAGGAGGCGCCTCACCTCCGGATTCATCGTGGTCTCCCATAGCTGATCCGGGTTCATCTCGCCCAATCCCTTGTAGCGCTGTATCTGCAACCCGCGCTTGACCTCGCCGAGAAGCCACGCCAGGGCGCTGCGGAAGCTGTCCACGGGCTGGGTCTTGTCGCCGCGCCCGACACGGGCGCCCTGACCGGGAACCTGGTTGATCTCACGGCTCAGGCGAACCAGGTCGCGGTACTCCGCGGAGCGGAAGAACTCGCTGCCGATCACGCGCTCCGACTCGACACCGTGTGCCTCGGCGCGAATCCGCACCCGGAAGCCGTCGTCCTCGCGATCCTCCACCACGAGCCGGAACGATTCCTGGGTACCGGCGGTGCGGTTCAAGCGCGCTTCCAGCTCCTGGAACCAGCCGGCGACGGACCCGGCCGCGTCCAGCGCGTCGGCGTCGAGGATGGGCATGGCCACCATACCCTCGAGCACCTCGGGCAGGATCCGCCTGGACAGCCGCTTGATGATGCCGAGGACCTTGAGATAGTCCCGCGCCATCGCGCGCACGCGCTCGTCCGGCACCGCCTCGCCGTCCTCAGCCAGATAGAGCTTGGCGCCGTCCAGCGCGATCTCCATCAGAAAGGCATCCAGCTCGGGGTCGTCCTTGACGTAGCGCTCTTGCTTGCCCCGCTTGACCTTGTAGAGCGGCGGCTGGGCGATGTACACGTGACCGCGCTCGATGATGTCGGGCATCTGGCGGTACAAAAAGGTGAGCAGCAGAGTCCGGATGTGGGCGCCATCCACGTCCGCATCGGTCATGATGATCACGCGATGGTAACGGAGCTTCGCCGGATCGTACTCCTCGGGTCCGATGCCGCATCCGAGCGCGGTGATGAGCGCCCCCACCTCGACAGAGGAGAGCATCTTGTCGAAGCGGGCCTTCTCCACGTTCAGGATCTTGCCCTTGAGGGGCAGGATGGCCTGGAAACGGCGGTCCCGGCCCTGCTTCGCGGAACCTCCGGCGGAGTCACCCTCCACCACGAACAGCTCCGATTGACCCGGGTCGCGCTCCTGGCAGTCCGCCAGCTTGCCCGGTAAGCCGGCCACGTCCAGCACCGTTTTGCGACGCGTCATTTCCCGGGCCCGACGCGCCGCTTCGCGAGCGCGCGCCGCCTCCACGATCTTGGCCGTGATCGAGCGGGCGTCGGCGGGATTCTCGAGCAGAAAATCCGCCAGCTTCTCGCTGACGGTGGACTCCACCGCCGCTTTGACATCCGAGGACACCAGCTTGTCCTTGGTCTGGGAAGAGAACTTCGGGTCCGGGACCTTCACCGAGAGCACGGCGGTCAATCCCTCACGGACGTCATCACCGGTCGGCTCCACCCGTGCCTTCTGCAAAATGCCGTTGGTGTCCATGTACTGGTTGAGGGTCCGCGTCAGCGCTGCGCGAAAACCCGCGAGATGCGTGCCCCCGTCGCGCTGCGGGATATTGTTGGTGAAGCAGAAGATGTTCTCCTGGTAGGAGTCGTTCCACTGCATCGCCACTTCCACCACGGTCTGTTCCTTCATCGTGGAGAAATAGAGGACATTGGGGTGCAGCGGGGTCTTGTTCTTGTTCAGGTGATGGACGAAGGCCTTGATGCCCCCCTGGTACTCGAAGATGTCCTGCTTGCCGGTGCGCTCGTCAAGGAGCTTGATGCGCACGCCCGAGTTGAGGAACGACAGCTCGCGCAGGCGCTTGGCCAGGATGTCGTAGTGAAACTCGATATTGGAGAAGGTCCTGGGGCTCGGCTTGAAGAGGATGATGGTGCCCGTGCGGTCGGTGTCTCCTATCACGTCCAGGGACGTCTGGGGCTCGCCGTCGCGGTATTCCTGACGGTATGTCTTGCCGTCGCGGTGGATGGTCATGCACAGGCGATCCGAGAGCGCGTTGACGACCGACACGCCGACACCGTGCAGCCCCCCCGACACCTTGTACGAGTTGTTGTCGAACTTCCCGCCGGCGTGCAGGGTGGTCATGATGACCTCGGCAGCGGGACGCCCTTCCTCCTGGTGCATGTCCACGGGGATGCCACGGCCGTTATCGGCGATGGTGACGGATTCGTCCGCGTGGACGATGACCTCGATCTCGCTGCAGTAGCCGGCAAGGGCCTCATCGACGGAGTTGTCCACCGTCTCGAAGACCATGTGGTGGAGCCCCGTTCCGTCGTCGGTGTCGCCGATATACATCCCGGGGCGCTTGCGAACGGCGTCCAGCCCCTTGAGAACCTTGATGGCTGTCGAGGTATAAGACTCCGCTGTCACTGGAAAGCTCTCTTCGGATCCAAGAAATAAATTATACCATTTTCGTCACCGCACCTCGTTCCACGTGGAACAGGGCGTTCTCCGCGCTGGCGGGCAACGTCACTGCGTCCTCGGTAAGAGTGGTGACGAACGCCTGCGCACCGGTCGTCTCCACGGCCTGCAAGAAGCGACGACGGCTTTCCACGTCCAGCTCCGAGGCGAGATCATCCACCAGTGCGATGGGCAGCTTGCCGCAGCGCCCCGTCAGGTACCGCACCTGCCCCAGAATCACCGAAGCCACGAACAGCTTGCCCTCGCCGCGCGACAGCACGTGCTGCGCCGGACTCCCTTCTACGGTGAACCGCAGGTCCGCGCGGTGCGGACCCGCCCCCGTGAAACCCCGCGCCCGGTCTTCGGCCAACCACCTCGCCAACGCCTCTGCCAGCGGTTCTTCAGCGTCCCAGCCCGGCTCGTAGCTGATCGCCACTCGTGCCCCCAGGACTGACTCGACCGTTTCCCCCACGTCCTGAAGAACGTCCTCCAGATAGCGGCTCCGACGCTCGTGCAACCGGATCCCCAGCTCACCCACCTCTCGCGTCCACGGTGCCAGATGGCGGAGGGGTCGCGCCGAGCGCAATGCGTGGTTCCGCTGCCGCAGCGCCCGTCGATACTGCTGAAGCAACTCGTGGTAATCCGGTTCCACGTGAAACAGTGCCCAGTCCACCAGCCGTCGCCGCAGGTCGGCCCCGTCGCTCAGCAGGCGCTGCGTTTCGGGCGTCAGCAGCACCAGAGGCAATGAACGGGCCAGACTCGAGGCGGCCCGCACGGTCTCCCCCGAAACCCGGATGCGCGTCTCGACCGGGCCCTTCTCGACACCGAGCGTCTCCAGGCGCTCGTCCTCCGAGCGCACCTGACCGAACACACACAGCTGCGCCTGTCCTCGTGCGATCACCTCTCGGGCGGGGCGCGTGCGGAACGAACGCCCCGATCCCAGCAGGTATATNNCGACGGCTCCAGCGTCACCCGCCGCAGAATCCGCACGTCCCGGATTTCCACTCGGCGCAGGTACATCCAGTCAGTAAAACCTTCGGGGGTAGGCTGCGAGCGCTCTAGCCCGCATTGCTCGCCGATGCCTGAAGCGTGGGCGCGGAGACGGCCCTACGGATCCAGTGCGCGAGCGCAACGCCGCAGATGCGGGCCGATACGCACCCGAAGACCGGTGAGAGGCGCGCGCTAACCATGCTCGGGCACCGAAATTAATCGTAAAAGCAATAACATACTCTTGAGATCCCCTCCGACTGCGGCCTGCCGCGGCATATCAGACCCGTATTCCGGGGACCCTCCCAACCGGTGACAAGCCCCAGGGAAGGCGGCACCTTGGATCAGCGTGTGCCCGAATATCGAGCATGGCGACGACACCCCGCGAGCGGCTGCGGCGGGGACCTTGAACACGACCACGGACGAGGCGCCTCGCAGGCGCCATCAAGCGGGGACTGCACGGTCCCTATCCCTGTCGATTCGAAACCGACCGATGGGTCGTTCTTCCCGGCTATCTGCGGAAAGACCCCTCAGAGTCGCATCGGCATGATCACGTATCGACAGTCCGCACGGCCCTCGGGCTGGATGAGACAGCTACTGCTTGGATCCGACAGATACAGCTCGGCCCGCTCGGACGGCAACGCCGCCAAGGCGTCCAGCATGTAAGAGACGTTGAAGCCGATCTCCAATGCCTCCCCGTCGTAGTCTACCTCGACCTCGTCCTCCGCCTCCTCCTGCTCCGGATTGTTCGCCACGATGCGCAGACGGCCCGCCTCCAAGCTCAAGCGCACGGCGCGATACTTCTCGTTGGAGAGGATGGACGCGCGGGCCAGACTCTGGCGTAGAAGCTCGCGATCCACCCCCACATGCTTGTCGCACTGGGCCGCGCTGGGGATCACTCGAGTGTAGTCCGGAAACCGTCCATCGATGAGCTTGCTGGTGAGGCGCACGTCATCCAGGTTGGCCTGAATGGCATTCTCGCCGATGGCCACCTCCACCGTCTCTTCCCCGCCCCCGAGGAGCCGCAGCAGCTCGGCGATACCCTTCCGCGGTACGATGAATTGGCGGGTCTCGCCCTCCACCCCGGTAGCCATTTCCAGCTCCGCGAGGGCGAGCCGATGTCCGTCCGTCGCCACGGTACGCAGCCGCTCCGGCGAAAGTTCCAGCAACAGACCGTTCAGGTAATAGCGCACGTCCTGATGGGCCATGGAGAAATGAGTGAGCTCGAGCACGCGCTTGAGCGCCGCGCGCTCTACCCGAAGCCGCGTCCCCTCCTTCAGGATCTCGGTGCTCGGATATTCGCTCGCCGGCAGGGTGCTCAAGGTAAAACGGCTGCGCCCCGAGCGCAGGGTCACCCGCCCGTCCTGCAACGTGAAATCCACGCCGGCGTCGCTGGGCAGGGCCCTGCAGATATCGATGAGCTTCCGCGCTGGCACCGTAATCTCGCCTGCCTCGCCGCCCTCGAGACTTTGGTGCGCGACCAGCTCCACTTCCATGTCGGTGGCGGTCACCGAGAGGTCCCCGTCGCGAATCA